>Ga0307989_1001640_pt1 | contig 11645 bp, 11 predicted proteins | sample EllFjometagen185_FD_203164 | JGI IMG/M metagenome (GOLD analysis project Ga0307989, IMG submission 203164) | Marine microbial communities from Ellis Fjord, Antarctic Ocean - #185 | ecosystem: Environmental > Aquatic > Marine > Unclassified | place: Southern Ocean | collected 2014-10-08 | reverse complement strand
GCCTGTTTTTTTTGAAATAATTAACTATAAAGAGAGTGGTAGAGTTGGTAGATAAAGATTCTGATGTTAGGAACAAACGACAGTTGGCTCGTAACAATTTTATTCATAATTTTACTGTCATTGATCAAGAAACCAAGGAAGAAATTGGAGATCTAGCTGATATTACCCTAAAAGGTGTGTTGCTGATTTGCGATAGAATCATAGAAACTGACCAGGACTATATACTGGAATTCGCCCCGGATAAAAAAATTATCAACGGTACTAAAATAAATTTTAGTGCCAGGGCCATTCGCTGTCTTGAAACGGAGATTCGGGAAATATTTTCAGTCGCTTTTATCATCAATGATATTGATGATAATAGTAAAGAAAGCCTAAATGTTTTGATTAATGAATACGGCCTGGATTGTAAACAGCTATGAAATGAAGAAACCAAATTGACCTACTCATAAACCGTAGGTCAATTTAGCCTGCCTTATCATGGGATGCTTTCCCATTTGGTACTTCTTTTTTGAATACTATAATTGAAATGATGTTAAATTTAAGTCTGCAATATCCTTCTGGTTCTTTTCAACAATATCTTCACTTGAAACAGCTGCAATAGCATAATCTGTCGATAACCACTTACTGCCAATATTTATCAATTGTTGCTTCGTGCAATTTAAGATGCCAGCTCTAAATTCTTCCCTCATTTTTCTGGTTTTTCCTTTGCGATCAAATATGTATTCGGACATTGCCTTCCCTGCTGGTGAAAGGGGAGTATCCAGTCTACTGCATGTTTGGAGGATGGCTTCGGAAACATCCTGATCTGAAAACTTTGCTGACTTCAACCAATCTAAAGTTTGATTATAAACGGAAAGCGTTCTAGCAAAATGAGGATCACGATAGGATACGAAAGTAAAAATTCCTTCATCAGCACCATATCCCGTCATACCGCCATAAGCACCCCCTTTTTCCCGGATTTCATTATGAATGAAACAGGATTTAATCAGTGTTGCTAATACAGTTAGTATCGGGGCATCTGGATGAGTATAGGGAGCTGTTTTATAACACTGTGCGATATAGGATACTGGTGTGGTTACCAGGCAGGCAGCGCGCTGATAAGTCAAATTAAAAGCTGCTTCTTCAGTGCTTGGAGCTTCAACTGAATCGGTTTTTAGATGACTGGTTAAACTCAATATCTCCTTTTCTGTCTTTGAAAACTCTTTTTGATCGCTAATAACTAAAATTGAAAGGTTATTTACCACAAATATTTTATTTAACAACAGGTTAAGCCGATCGATTTCTTTCTTCAATTCTTCATCAGACATTTGTGTCAAAGTTTTCATGAATTGGATTTGTTTAATACCACTGTATGTTTCATCTATTTTCCCACTCGAACTAAGTCCTGAACTGGCTAACATTGAAGCATAACTGTGACCGGCTTCAACGACAGAATTTAATAATGAGTTAGTCCTTTGAGCAATTAATGTTTTTATTCGTTCAATATCACTAAAGTCCCAATTCATTAATATTCGAGAAATAATATCAAAAAGTCTGGGGATATTTTCATACAAACATTTACTGGATATACTGAAAAAGTCAGTTAGATCCTTTGTTTCAGACAGTCTCTTTTCAACACTAATACTTGCTCCGACACCACCGGTATAACGGTTAACTAAACTGGATAACGCTTCATAATTTAAATCATCCACTCCCACATTTGGTAGTAGATAAGTGATTAACGGCAACCAGATGCGTTCCTCGTCCGTTAGATGATCGATCTTGAAATAAAGGTTTGAATAAAAAATGCCATTGCTGACACAATCGTAATAAGTCACTTGATAAGGGGTTTCATTCTCTTTAAAATGATCTTTAAATTTCATTTTTTTTGGAATATCTTCTACCTTTAAACTCGGTAAGCAGCTTAAATCTTCAACTTGTTCCTGCTGGTTTTTTAAGATTTTTGTTGCATCAATAATATTTGTTCTTTCTTCTTCTGATAAACTGTTTTTAATGTCTTCCAGTTGTTTCTTTATTTTTGTTTCGCGTTTGTTTTCCAATTCCCAATCTGGTTTTAAAACCACCTTAACCCGATGTTTATTGTTTATTATGTATTTACTGATTTGTTTTTCCAGGTAGCCGGGTGTTTGAAGGTTTTCTTTGATCTCTAGCATTAGTGTATCAAAATCTATTGCTAATTGTGGATCGCCGCCATGAATCCAGGTTCCGAAAAATCTGAATAATAAATTTAAACTGTAGGGGAAATGACCACCACTAATTTCCCTGGTATCCAATTCCATTTGGTGAATAGCAATGTCTATCTGGTCCTGGGAGATGCCGGTTGTTACAATCTCATTCATTGTATCTAGGATTAATTTTTCCACCACATCAATATTTTCATTGGCAACGCCTTGTAATCCAACGCTGAAAAAGGGTTCTTTGATTTCATCATCGAAACCTGTTGAATCGGCTAGTGCTTTGCCTAGTTTCGATTCCAGTAATTTTTTCTTTAACGGCGCACCTGAATGTCCCAAAAGTACCAAGTTTATAATCTGTAAGGATAAAATTTCAATCGGATCCATTATGTTACAAGTTAACCAGGCCAGTGCAACATGGTTTTTTTGACCATCATCTTCAGCTTGATTCAGAGGGTAAAATGCAGTACTTTCTTTTGGCGAATCAAATCGAATTTCATTTGGAACATTTGTTTGAACTACAATTTTGTCGAATTTCGACAAAACCTGTGTATCAATAAATTTTAAGTTTTTTTCTAAGGGAATGGTGCCATAGGTGTAAAAAAAACAGTTTGAAGGATGATAATGTGACTGGTGAAAGTCGATGAGTTGCTGATGAGATAAATTAACAATATCCTCAGGGTCACCTCCGGAATTATGTTTGTAAGTAACTGTAGGGAATAATAATTTACCGATTTCATAACTTAAAACTCTTCCCGGAGAGGCCATTGCACCTTTCATTTCATTGAAAACAACACCTTTGTATTGTAATTCTGATTCGGGGTTTTCGGGGTCGCTAAACTCCAATCGATGCCCTTCCTGTTTAAAGTTCAATTCTGTTAATTGTGGAAAAAAAGCAGCATCTAAATAGACATCCATCAGATTAAAAAAATCGACTTCATTTTGCGTTGAAAAAGGATACATCGTCCAGTCACTGGCTGTAAAAGCATTCATAAATGTATTCATGCTTCTCTTGATCATTGAAAAGAAAGGATCTCTCACTGGGAAATTTTTTGATCCACATAAAGCGGTGTGCTCAAGGATATGAGCAACACCAGTGGAGTCAGAGGGGGTCGTTTTAAATGCCACACTGAAACAATTGTTATCATCTGAATTGCTAAGGTGAATCATTCGTGCCCCTGTTTTTTCATGCACCAACTGATATACTGTGTTATTCAATTTTTCGAGATAGGAGATCGATTGTATTCGAAATCCAAAATGGATGGAATCAAGGCTTAATTCAGGATTGTTTTGATCTTGTTTCATGAGCTCTCTTAAGATTGTGTTTTTTATTTAGATTTTATATATTTAAATGGACCGTTATCAATAAATTTAAGGTCGTGAGAGTAAAATTAATGATTTCATAAATTTATATTTAAAAAAAGAATAAAAAACAGATTACAAAAATTGTCGAAATTAGAATAAAATAGTCGCCATAAATGACGAAATTTATCTTGTTTAAATATGTTTTAATAAAACTTAGTACTCCTGTTTAAAACGTAAAAACGAATTTATAATGCAAATTCAATATATTATCTTATCGGCCTAGCTTACAATAAATAATAGTAATCTTCACCCTGAGTTTTCTTTTTGCTTAAAAAAACTTTTATTCTCTTTTAATAATAGTATATTACTTAAATTTACAGATAAATTAGCTTAATTATCTTTGCCAAATCTTTAACTCTGGCATCATATAAGCAACTAACCCCCATTATGCCAACTTGGCCCAGTAATATTTTCAACCCGTTTTCTAAAACATCTTATCGGAGTTAACCATGGCTGAATTAACTTTTAAAAGTAGACCTGGAAGAAGAAGGAAAAAGGGAGTTTCCTTTAATCCTAATAAAGAATTCTTAGATACTGCCAAAGAAGAATTCTTAAAAAAAGGCGGGAAAATTACGAGAGTAGAGCCGGTTGATAGTGAACTTGCAGGCTTTATCAAACCATATCGTTCCCCTGCTGCTATTGATTTGTCTATTCTTGACTAGTCGCATACAAAAATTGACGAGTTCTTCTCATATCAACCCAGACTTTGGAGAGTAGGTCTGGGTTCTTAATTAATTGAGATGGATGATAGGTGGCGATTATCGGAATCGTTTTGTATTTTTTTGTTTCAACACCTTTCGTTTCTTCTGCACTAAGCATTTTTTCTGCGGTATTACCTAAAACCAGAATTAAATCTGGTTGAATAAGTTCAATCTGTTTATCCAGGATTTTCAGACAAGTTTTAATTACAGATTCCGATACAGATTTCACTAATTCGGGTTTACATTTAACGATATTTGTTAAGTAGACACTGTCTATATGAATAGAAATCGATTGTAATATCTGGACCAACAACATCCCTTCTTTGCTTGTTAAAATCAAGCCTTTTTGATCTTCAGCTTCATTCGGAAAATCTCCAATCACCATTAACTTGGCATTTTGATTCCCTTGTCCAAATACAATTCTTTTTCTGCCATAGCTTAATTCACATCTTGTACAATCGTTAATTCTTAACCTAAGTGAGTCGATACTGCCTGCTTCCGAGATTGTCAGACTCTTTTTTGGTAATATTGAGGGAATTTCACTGGATGCTATTTGTTTTGGTTCTTTTATTGAATTGCTTCTTACTTCTTTTTCAGGTATTTGCAGCGGTGTCTCAGTTGGTTTAATATTCTCGGGGATAATGATCGGCTTGTCGCCTTGTGGATTTTTTTCTGGAATAAATGATTGCCTGAGCTGAGTTAAAAATTCAGGATTTATATCTTCTAACAATAGAGACCGTGAATTTCCAATCAAGTTAGATAGTGATTTCTCAAGTAAATATAGTAAGTTTGGGAACTTCATTTTTTCACAATTTATTAGATTGGGTGATAATGACAACTTTAAAAGGATGATAAAGCTATATTGATAAATATCTTGTAAAAAGTTGTATCGTGAAATTTGTTTATTAATTACTGAGAAAAATAAAGTTTGTATATTGATATTAAAAAAAGCTTCAATTAGAAATGGTTAAAACAGGGAAAAAACCTGTACTAACTAATTGAATACAACTTAACACTTAAACGACTATGAATCGCTTAAAAATAACAATCAGTCTCTTTTTAATATTTTTTTATTGCTTAATGCCTATTCTGGCTGATAATCAATTTGAATTTGAAGATTCTCTGGAAACCATAAAATCGAAATATAAGGGTCAATGCATATTTACAAAGGAATACGAAGATTCTCAATGGCTATGGATAAAAAGGTTGGAGTGCAAAAATTATCAGTACAAACGGGTAAATACTAAATTAATATTTGAATTCAGTTCCAATAAATTGGTTCGCGTTCATATTGTTTCAATTGATATTAACAATTTTTTTCTGATCCGAAATAGAAATAATCTCCTTGTTTCTAAAACTGGTGTTCAATTTCCAAACAAAATTAAAGGGTACAGTAAATCTTTACTTAAAGATAGAGTTCATCACTATGGAAATAATGAAACCTTAAGCTATTTCTATTATAATAATAACTGGGAATGGGAGCTTGTGTTTGAAGATTCGGATTATATGAAAGACGAGCAACAAAAACAAGAAGAACAGGTGGAAGGTTACCAGGAAAAAGGGTTGAAAGGATGGGCAAACTTTAAATTTGATGACTCTGTCAATAAGGTTAAAGAAAACTTAGAAGGTCTTTGCACTAGATTGGGAATCGATAATAAAAAATATCTATCCGGGAAGAAAATCATGACTTGTAAGCAGTTCCCTTTTGCAAAGAAAAAAATAGATCTGAATTTAGTATTTAAGGATATAAAGTTTGTCGAAGCTGAACTCCATTTGAAAGCGTCAGATTATGATATTTTGCTGCCTTTATTAAAAAAGAAATACGGGAAACCTTTTCAGGAAGCGATAAATACCATTGATCATTATCCATTTATTTATTTTGCTAAACTAAATATTCTGATGACTTTTCAAGACAAAAGCGAACAGGATAGTGAAAAGCAATTAATTTTAAAATATTCTAAAGAGGGTTATTTTGATGATTCTAAACCAGTTCCCGTTATTCAACCGAAGAAAAAAAAGAAATCAGCAAGGCCTCCAAAGAAAAAAGAGGTAAAAGAGAAAGATGTCATCTATGATTATTTATGATTAATCGGTGCCCTGAGCACTGAATTTGTAATACTTTGGCCAAGAACGAAGGATTCAGTGCTCGATAAGCTGTGTTCTGCATATTGAAACAAGGATCAACTAAATAGTTACAAATAATGATCGTTTAAAGCTAATTATTAGGATAAAATGTCATCATTAGAATTGCTGGCGAGTGTCTTTTTTACTGGACTGCTTCAAGGATCATGTTTATCTACATAGAATACTTATTTAAAAATACCATCATTCAATACAGAATTTCTAAATCTTATAAAGTGTCCATTTAATGTATGTCGCAGTGTATTTAATCCTGGTGCAGGATAATAAAGTTTTATTACTACAAAGAGCCAATACAGGGTTTGAGGACGGTAATTATAGTGTGCCGGCCGGCCATGTCGAAAATAATGAACCTGTGTCAAGTGCGTTACTCAGAGAAGTAAAAGAAGAAATCGGTGTAGAAATTAAAAAAGATGATATTCATTTTTTAAATGTTAATCACCGCAAAAGTGATAGGGATAAACCCTATCTTGATTTTTTCTTTACCGCCTCCTGCTGGCAAGGGGAAATTACAAATTGTGAACCCCATAAATGTGATCATTTAGCCTGGTATGATCTGGGGCAATTGCCTAAAAATATGACTAAATTTGTGAAACGTGTCATTTTAAATTTAAACAAAACTGACAAAACCTATAGTGAATATGGCTTTGACACCATTTCAACAGACTATAAAACCCCTTCGTAAAACCGCCATTATAAGAAGCCCAAAAATCCCTGATTACTCGGGAATAGCGAAAGAGAACCCGGCGATACTGTCTAAAATGTATCGGTGGTACCAGGATTCAAGTTTATAATTGCTAATGTAGCCACAGTGACCACCTTTGGGTAGGACGATTAATTCAGCATTTGAATCGGTCGGAGGCAATTCAAACAGTTCTTCCTCAATAATGGGGTCGTCTTTAGATGTGATAATCGTCACCGGAATTCGAGAGTAATATTGACAAAGTTTGATTGTGTAAGCATTGAAATAAGACTCGCAATCATTAAATTCAGAATAGTGTTTCAATAGAATTTCAGTTAACCCCATACAACTATTTATTTTTAAAAACCTCTTGAATTGATAGAGATCTGGAAACGCTGCCATTTTTTTTCGGAGTGATTTTTTCCATTTCTTTAAAAAATACCACTTCAGGATTTCAATCTGATCAATTTTAATGGTCGAACGATTCGTATCCAATGCAGGGTTCATCACAAATCCGCGTTTAAGATTCGGTATTTTCTTTTCGTTGATGGCATTTAATATCCGGAGAGTAAAATTTCCCCCCAGTGAGAATCCGATTAAGTAAATATTGAAATCCGGAAACCGACCTGCCCACAGTTTTACCAGGTCAATATTCTCCTTGAGTAAAGTACCATAAAATACCCCTTCATTTAAATGATGTGTATTGCCATGATCCCTCATATTATAACGTAAAACGTGGAAACCAGCTTTTAACAGTACATCGGTCATATGAATGATATAGGACGAATGGGCGCTCCCTTCCCAACCATGAAACAGAATAAACAGGGAAGGGTGATTGGTGGAACTTATCCAGGGCGATGAGTAAAAACACTCTAAGCGAACATTGTCAGGCAACAACTCAATGGACTGCTGACTTTCGCCCTGCCACTTCCGGCGTCCCAGGGTTCGCAGTGAATTACTAGATAGAATAGTTTGGGTATAGGGATTTGCAAGACCGACTGGCGGCTTAAAGGATTCCATAAGGATATTATTTAAAGATTTTCATCCATCAGCTATATTTCAACCGATTTATTAAATGCCGAATGTCCAATATCAGTCAATGGAATTTCACCAGAATCACTGAAAAAAAGGAAAAATGACAGTGAATGTCTCTTTCAATTGAAAAAAAGTGTGACTTCATGTACTACCATATCGTTTTAGTAATAGATATTTATTACCTGAGCCCTCTACTTCAAAGGAAGAATAAAGATCGGATATGAAATCGGATTCAGAGTTTGGTATTTAGGGAAACATATTATCGAATCAAAACACAACAGATAACGGTTAATCAGGAGATAGCAATGGATCACCAAATCCAACAAATCGCAAATCGACTTAAAGAACTCAGGCTGATAGATGAGTTATCCTTAGTCGACGCTGCAAAAATAGGTAAAACAGATGAAACCACTTATCAGGAGTACGAAAGTGGTCAAACCGATATACCGGTGGGAGTTTTGCATCAAATGGCTGCACATTTTAACATAGAGCTCACAACACTGTTAACGGGCGAAGAGCCGAAAATGAATAGCTACTTTATCACTCGAAAAGATAAGGGTGCTTCTGTACAACGCCGTCAGGATTATCAATATCAATCTCTGGCAGATGGTTTTCGCAACCGGAAAGCGGAACCTTTTATCGTGCAGGTTAAACCCTGTAAAGAGGATCTCATCAATTTAAATACTCATCCAGGACATGAGTTTAATTACATCTTAGAGGGATCCATTACCTTTCGGCTGGACAAGAAAATGTTTACCCTGGAATCAGGTGATTCAATCTACTTTGATTCTGGTATTCCCCATGGAATGAGTGCATTAAACCAAAAGCCAGCCAGATTTTTGGCTGTAATCTGTTAAAAAGGGGAATGAAGATGTTACAACACTTTATGGATAAAACGTTTCAAAGTTATGAAGATTTATACGAGAATTTCCAGGTGACGATTCCTGAATCATTTAACTTTGCTTATGATGTAAGCGATCGCTGGGCTGAAAAGAGTCCGGATAAAAGAGCCTTGGTTTGGTGCAATGATAAAGGAGATTCCCGGACCTTTACCTTTGGTGAAATAAAATATTATAGCGATAAAGCCGCCAATGTTTTTAAAAAGCTGGGGATTGGAAAAGGCGACCCGGTAATGTTGGTTTTGAAACGGCATTACGAATTTTGGTTTGCGATCCTGGCGCTCCATAAAATAGGTGCTATCTGTATTCCGGCCACCCACCTTTTAACTGAAAAAGACTACATCTATCGCAATAATGCAGCTGATGTTAAATTAATTCTGGCGGTAGGAGAAGATAATGTAACTGCCGCTATTGAAAGTTCTGAGAGCGCGTCTCCCAGTTTGCTAACGAAGGTTATTTTGCATGGCAAACGATCTGGCTGGATCAATTTTCAAGATGAGTTAGAAATGGCATCAAAAAGTTTCGACCGTCCGGAAAATACGAAAAAGGTTTCCAAAGAAGATATTCTATTCCTCTATTTTACCTCCGGTACAACAGGTTATCCAAAGATGGTCCGACATAATTTAAACTATCCCCTGGGTCATATTATGACAGCCAAATATTGGCACAATGTGAAAGAGGATGGACTCCATTTTACCGTCGCCGATACGGGTTGGGCCAAATCTGTCTGGGGGAAAATTTACGGACAATGGCTCTGTGGTGCTGCCGTCATGGTTTATGATTATGATAAATTTGTACCGGTTGAAATGCTGGCAGTGATTGCCAAATATCAGGTTAACACTTTTTGTGCACCACCAACAGTTTACCGCTTCCTGATCAATGAAGATTTCAATCAGGTGGATCTTACCCATCTGGAATATTGTACCACAGCCGGTGAACCACTAAATCCTGAAGTGTTTAACCAGTTTTTTAAATTGACCGGGTTGACATTGATGGAAGCCTATGGGCAAACGGAATTAACAGTGGCCATCGCGACATTTCCCTGGCTGACTCCCAAACCGGGATCAATGGGAAAACCGTCTCCAGGATATTGTATTGAACTTATTGATACTGAAGGGAATATCTGTGAAGATGGTCAAACAGGACAAATCGTTTTGAATATTAAAAAGAGTAAACCGCTGGGGCTGTTTGATGGGTACTACCGAAATGATGAGAAAACAAACCAAGTGCTTATTGATGGCTGGTATTATACCGGTGACACCGCCTGGCGAGACGAAGACGGCTATTATTGGTTTGTGGGACGCTCCGATGATATTATTAAAAGTTCCGGGTATCGCATTGGACCTTTTGAAGTGGAAAGCGCCTTATTGGAACATCCCGGTGTGCTGGAATGTGCGATCACTGGAGTCTCCGATGCACTCAGAGGGCAAATTGTGAAAGCGACAGTAATTTTAAGTGATTCCTATCAACCGGGTAATGACGATTTAAAAAAAGAGTTACAGGATCATGTTAAAAAAGTTACCGCCCCTTATAAATACCCCCGTGTCATTGAGTTTGTTAAATCACTTCCCAAAACCATTAGTGGGAAAATCCGCCGTGTAGAAATACGGGAACAAGACTCACCTCAATTACCGAATTAGTGCTTGAACGAAAAGTAGGTAATTTGAGGAGATGACCATTCTCGGCTAGACACTAATTAGCAGATTCCGAGGCACCTTCTGTGCCTCGATCACCCCTTAATCCTGTTTTTCCAATCTTAATTATTGCGAAGCTTTGGGGTATTTCATTTCCATTATGGCCTCAGCTGATTATACCGTTCAATTTTAATAGAACTCAGTCTTAATCTAAGATTTAAAAAATGTTTCGTCAGCATCATCCCGTGGTAAAAAACAGAAGGACCGGCTTTTTGTAGAAAAAAAACAGGCTATATGATAAAAACGAAAGAGTAACTTTTAAAATATTCCGACCTGATAAAAAACCCGATCAATGAACGATGACTGAAGAAAATATAGGAAAAAATAGCCTAGACAATAAATTTGATTCATTGCTGGTTAATTATTTGCACCCAAATGATTGTCTAATTTTTTATGGTTTAATCAAAAGGGCATTGAATGTCTGCCAGCCGGAAATTTACCGTAATTCCAAAATACCTAATCAGACACTGTCCCATAACCGTTTAAAAGAAAAACTAATATCAGAATTTTCCCGGTCAGAATTTTTGAGTACAGATAAAGAAAATGGTTCTTTAGATAAAAGTATATTTTTAGTATTTGATGATATATTTATTAGTGGGGCCAATACAGAACGTTTTAAAAAACTTGATGAAATTAATTCTAAAATAATCAGCGGCCGCTACTTCATTGAGGATATTCCTCCCAGTATATTTAATTTTGAATGGGAAAAATTAGTGCTACAAGATAAATACTATTTTACTTTTCTTGAAGCCAGGGTGTATTCAGATTTTTTTAAACCGAATAGCGAATTACTTTTAAAGATAGAAAACGATTTCCAACATTTATATAATATCTTGAGAGTCTAAAGTTTTCGATCTTTATCTAATTACAAACGTACGCAAAATTAGTGTAGCCGCAGTCCTATTGTGGTTGATAAATAAACATAAATCTGCCAAAAAAGAAAAAATATAACGTAC
>Ga0307989_1001638_pt1 | contig 11657 bp, 11 predicted proteins | sample EllFjometagen185_FD_203164 | JGI IMG/M metagenome (GOLD analysis project Ga0307989, IMG submission 203164) | Marine microbial communities from Ellis Fjord, Antarctic Ocean - #185 | ecosystem: Environmental > Aquatic > Marine > Unclassified | place: Southern Ocean | collected 2014-10-08 | reverse complement strand
TATAGCCAACTGAATAATAGACAAGAAAAATAAATACTACAAATTTTCTCATATTTTATGATAGTTGAAAAATAATTTTACAGATGATTTTAAGTCTAATATTGATGTATCACCTATGGATAGTTCACTGCCATCTGAACTGGTTAAGAGTGAAATTTGAAATTCGAAAAATCTAGTGTCATAAATAAATGGAATATCCGCTTGGGGAATTTCAATAATGGTAGTTATTTCAGAAGTGTTTGGCAGTGCATAAATAGTAGGTTGCAATGTATAAATAGCTGTTTCAACCTCATCATAAAAAATAATTTGAAGCATAAAAGTTCTGTCAAAAGTATTGTCGGTAATTACGGTAAACTCTACTTTTTCCAAATAAGGGTCTAAATCATTCGTAATTATAGCTTCAATTCTATCAGTAGTCCCAATTTCTTTATTAAATTCATCTAAAAAATTTGGTGCTTTTAAATTGAGATAAACTAACGTTGATAGATAGGTTGTATAAATATTTGCCTCATCTAATTGATTAAAATCAACATCTTTTGTGCAGCTCTGAAAACTTAGGAGAAAGACAAACGCTATACAAATTTTTTTGAGGTTCATAAAAACCTTTTTATTTTTAAATTACTATTATAAATATTTCTTTAGTTCTATTAACTGATTTACACTCTTAATATTTTCTCCAACAAGCTTTTTTTCGTAATTAAAATAAATTGCGTCTAATCCGTTGTCAATAGCTCCCATAACATCAGCTTCCCAATTATCGCCTATCATTATTGATTCTTTTGATGTTGCTTGTGCTAAATCTAGGGCAAAGTTAAAAATTCTTGGATTTGGTTTCTTTACACCAGCATCTTCTGAAGTTATTATTTTATCAAAATATTTACTTAATCCAGAGTTCTCTAACTTTTTATATTGCACCTCGTTAAAACCATTTGTAATAATATGCAATTTGTATTTTGGAAATAAATGCTCTAAAATTTCATGAGCTCCTTCAAAAAGTTGATTATTATTTGGTAAAACTTCGATGTAATCAATCGATAAATCATCTATTAGTTGGTTATCAAACTTTTGTTTAATTTTCACAAAAGTATCTTTTAGCCTGCCAACTCTAAGTTCTTCTTTTGTTATTTTTTCGTTACGATATAATCTCCAATAATTTTGATTGATACCTCTATAATAACTTAAAAACTTTTGAAGATCAACAGCTACATCATATTTTTTAAAAATTGTTTTAAAAGCAATATCTGAATTTGTTTCAAAATCCCAAAGTGTGTGATCTAAATCGAAAAATATGTGGTTGATATGTGTCATTTACATTATATTTGAAACAAAGTAATTAAATTGAAATTGAAAATTAACTATAAATCAATATCTTTTTTCCAAAAAAATATTTTATTGATGTTTAGGGCAGAAAAAATCATACTTTTAAATTTAATATTTTCAATAAATAGTCCTCATTCTAACAAGCTTCGAGTCTTTTACTTTTCATAGATAGCTTTTTAGAAGTTTCATTTTTTAATAAGTTTAATGCTATTTTAAATAGAATAATTCTGAGCAACATTCCCTGCTATTTTTCTAGACGCATCCTCTAAAAAAGCAACATCTAGTGTCCAATGAATTTTATTTTCTACAGCTCAATGTGAGCGTATTTTTGATTGAAATTCTTCGGCATCATTCTGTAAACTAGAAATATAATAACGGGTTACTTTTTCTATAGGTTTATCGCACTCTTTAAATTCACGAGTACTTTCTATATTTACGATACTTTTAAGTTTCCCCATCCATTGTTAGGTTCAATAAACTAAAAATATTTAATCACACTACATTTTCTAGTTTCTATTCTTCCATGCCCTAAATCATGATTGATGCATGTAGCCTCTGCTGTCTACTATTTGTCCAAAATATCTTTTAAATTACTTGATAATTTCTTTTATCTAAATAAAGTATGATTCTTCCCTGGAAACACAATCTAAATACCAACTATAAGCGTAAATACGGGAGTTTTTTTACTAATTCTATACAAGTATCCTATTTAATAACATCTATTTGATGCCTTTTTAAATAATGAATCATTGGTCTTTTATTACTGATATTTTATAAATAGTACTCCAACCTTTCCAAATCTCATTTTCACTCAACGTCTCATTATGAAATAAACTAATAAAGGTTCCATCTACTTTTTGAACTGCTGCTTTTAATTCTAAAATTTTTTGCATACTCTCTTCATTAGACAAACCCATAAAATGTTTTAAAGTTACATCCATAAAAGCAAATGGAAATATTTTTAAAGGGGTTTGAATTTCAAAATCTAAATCGTAAAAGTAAAAAGGCGTACAAGTACTTGCTCTAAAACCAACAGTTTTTGCATACCCCATTGTATAATCTTGTTCAATATCTAAATCTATTAAATTTTGATAGGTTTCAGGAATACTTAATCGTAAATAATGCTGACGAGAAAATGTAATTGGCGTATTTATAATATTTTCTAAACGTAGCTTCTCTTTTTTTAATTTTTCAACACTTTTATAGGTGAAATAGGATGGGTGAAATCCAATTCTAGCATAATCTGCAACAGATTTAATTAATGATTTAAATTTATTGTTTGATGATGAAATGTTTTTATCAAACGTAGTGTAATCACCTATTAAAAAAAAGAATAAGGTTTCTACATTATGCTCTTTTTTTATTTTTAAAAGCTCTTTAAAAGTATCAAAGGCATCTTTTTTAAAGTTAAAAACTGTTAACAATCTATGCCAAAAATTCACAAATCTAAATTGTAACATATCATTCAAAAAGCCGCCAACAGTTCTAACAATTCCTTTGTTTTTATAAGCAAAAGCAGCATCAACATCAATCGTTGAAATGATATTAAACGTTCTTGTATTGTAATTATAATTTGGAAATTTACCTTTTAATGCTTCTAACAACTTATACACCCAAATATCTATAACAGGCTGTTCTATAAAATTATTTTTTACAGCTAAACTTTCTTCTGCAGGAAAACGCTCATGCATATCTTGCACATGTGGTAAATATTCTTCGTACCTGCTAATTAAATAAAACCCTGCTGCAAAAATATCAAATGGTATGCTCGATTTTTCACCTGCTGGAAAGAAACAAGATACGTCATCCCATTCTGAAATATTGATATCAATATCATTAATTCCTTGGTCAAATAATAAATCATGACTTCTAATAAAAAATTCAGTCCCTAAAGGAGTTTTTGAATAGGTTATTTTAGGACCATTATGTGCAACAAACTCATCAACCTTTGTTGTAAAAGTAACTGGAATTTGTAATATTCTAACAAAATAATGTTTGAATATATAGTTAAGGCGTGGTGTAATTTTATGAGTATAAACTAATAGCATTATTTAAAATGTTGCTTTTATAAAATATTTTCGTCGGCAAAGCTAAAATACGCATTTTCTGTAATAATTAAGTGGTCCAACACTTTTATATCCAATGTTTCTCCTGCTAGTTTTAATTTATTGGTGATTGATTTATCCGCATTGCTTGCTTGTAACTTCCCAGACGGATGATTATGACACAATATAACTGCAGTGGCATACAGCTCAATAGCTTTTTTAAACACAAGCCTTACATCAACTAATGTTCCGGTTAATCCTCCTTTGCTTAATCGTTCTTTAAATAGAACCTTGTTAGAATTGTTTAAATAAACAACCCAAAACTCTTCATGTTGCAGCTCGCCAATTAATGGTTGCATGAAGTTAAATACAGCTTTACTACTTGTTATTTTTGGTAGTTCTAAGGCTTCTTCAAGTCGTCGTCGTCTACCTAATTCTAAAGCTGTAATTATTGAAATTGCTTTTGCTTCTCCAATTCCTTTAAATTTTATTAAATCTAAAACTGTTAATTTACCTAGCTTATTTAAATTATTACTTATGGAAGCTAAAATTCTTTTTGCTAATGCTACAGCGCTTTCATTTCTACTTCCTGAACCAATTAAAATTGCAATTAATTCCGCATCTGACAGTGCCACTTTTCCTTTTAATAACATTTTTTCTCGTGGCCTATCATCTTCAGCCCATGACTTAATAGAAGTCACTTTATTTTCATAACCCATTTACAATTTTTTTATCAAAGATAAGAGTAATATATTTGCCTAAAATATTTCAACTCATGAAAATTATTATTGTTGGTGCAGGAGATGTTGGTTTTCATTTATCAAAACTACTTTCTTTTGAATCTCAAGATATATATCTTATTGATATGGATGCTGAAAAACTTGAATATGCAAGTAACCATATTGATGTTATTACAATAAAAGGCGATGCCACTTCTGTAAAACTTTTAAAGGAAATTAATATTGATCAGGCCGATATATTTTTAGCGGTTACTGAATCTCAAAACACCAATTTTACACTAGCAGTAATTGCAAAAAAATTAGGAGCCAAAAAAACAATTGCTCGAATTTCTAATCATGAGTTTTCTCAAAATACTGATATTGATTTTGCTGAAATAGGGATTGATGTTATGATTTCTCCTGGTGAATTGGCTGCAGATGAAATTAGAATGTTAATAAATCAATCTGCATTTAATGATAGTATTGAATTTGAAAATGGAACTTTAAATATTTTAGGTAGTACTCTTGAATACAACTCACCATTAATAAACTTAACCGTACAAGAAGCAAACGAGCGTTTTACAGATATTGATTTTATTACCATCGCTATAAAACCAGAAAACTCTGATGAAACTATAATTCCACGTGGAAATACTGTTTATAGTGCAAATGATCAAATATATTTTTCAACACCTAAAGAAAGTATCAAAAAACTACATAAATTAATGGGAAAAACCCCATTTGGCGTAAAAGATATTATGATTTTAGGTGCAAGTAAAATTGGAGTAAAAGCGGCAAGAAATTTATGTGATAGCAACTTCAATATAAAATTAATTGAAATAGATAAAGAAAGAGCTAAAGAGGTTGCTGAAAAATTACCTCATGCCTTAATTATTAAAGGTGATGGAAGAAATGTTGAATTGTTAGAAGAGGAAAACATTTTTCAAATGGACGCTTTTATTGCGGTTACAGGAAATTCAGAAACGAATATTATGTCATGTTTAGTGGCAAAATCTAAAGGGGTTAAAAAAACTATTGCCTTAGTTGAAAATATGGACTACATTAATATTTCACAAACTATTGGAATTGATACTTTAATCAATAAAAAACTATTAGCGGCAAGTGCTATTTTTAAACATGTTAGAAAAGGTGAAGTATTAAAATTAGCCAATTTACATAATGTTGATGCTGAAGTATTAGAGTTTAGAGTTAAAGAAAATTCTCCAGTTACAAAAAAGTTAATTAAAGATATTAAATTAACAAAAAAAGGTGTTTTTGCTGGAGTAATTAGAGACGGAATTGCAATGATGACATTTGGAGATTTTCAAATATTAGCAGGTGATAAAGCCGTTGTTTTTTGTTTGCCAGAAGCGATTCATAAAGTTGAAAAATTATTTAATTAATTGATGAAAGGAATTAATTTTAAAATAATTATTAGTTTTTTAGGATTAACATCTATGCTTAATGGATTGTTTATGCTATTTGCTGTACCTTTTAGTATATACCATAATGAGCCGGAAAAATGGGGGATTTTACAAGCAGGGATAACTACCATAGTTATAGGTTTTTTATTATGGTTTTTTAATAGAAATGCAAAAAAAAATCTACAAAAAAAAGAAGGGTATTTAATTGTTACTTTAGGTTGGTTAATGTTAACCTTTACAGGAACGCTCCCTTATGTTTTTACCGGTGAAATACCAAGCTTTACAAATGCCTTTTTTGAAACACTATCAGGTTATTCTACAACAGGTTCCTCTATTTTAACAGATATCGAATCGATGTCTAAAGGAATTTTATTTTGGCGTAGTGCAACACATTGGATTGGGGGAATGGGAATTATTGTTTTAACTGTAGCCATTTTACCTCTTTTAGGTATTGGAGGAATGCAATTGTTTATGGCTGAAGCTCCTGGGCCTTCTGCAGATAAAATGCACCCAAGAATAACCGAAACTGCTAAAAGGCTTTGGCTTATCTATTTTATATTAACTATTACTGAGTTTTTCTTACTTAAAATTGCTGGTATGACATGGTTTGACGCTATTAATCATGCAATGGCTACTATGAGTACAGGTGGATTTTCCACTAAAAACACAAGTATCGCTTTTTGGAATGGAGAACCAATTATTCAATATATTATTACTGCTTTTATGTTTATTGCAGGTACCAACTTTGTTTTAACTTACTTTGCGTTAAAAGGAAGGATTGGAAAAGTGTTTAAAAGTGAAGAGTTTAAATATTACTTTTTTGGTGTTATTAGCTTAACTCTTTTAATTAGCTTTTTAATTGTAAACTATCAAGATCCTAATTTAGTAACTACTTTAAATCACCCTAAACCATGGGGAGAAACTGAAAGTGCTTTTAGGCATGCCGCTTTTCAAGTAACTTCAGTTTTAACAACAACAGGTTTTGTTTCAGCAGATTTTACCATGTGGAATTCATTTGCAACTATGCTTATGTTTTCTTTATTTTTTATTGGTGGTTCAGCAGGCTCAACAAGTGGTGGGATTAAAATTGTACGTCATATTGTAATGATAAAAAACAGTTTTTATGAATTTAAAAAATTGTTACATCCTAATGCAATAATTCCTGTTCGATATGATGGAAGTGGTGTTCCAAAAAATATTATTTATAACATCTTAGCTTTCTTTATTTTATATATGCTAATTTTTATAATGAGTTCTATAATTTTAACTTTTTTCGGTTTAGATTTTCAATCTGCTATTGGTGCTGCAGCTTCATCATTAGGAAATATTGGTCCAGCATTAGGGTCTGTAAGTCCCGTTGATAATTATGCACATTTATCAACTGCAGCAAAATGGTTTTGTTCGTTTTTAATGTTAATTGGTAGATTAGAATTATTTACAGTACTAATTTTATTAACTCCATTTTTTTGGAAGAAAAATTAAACTAAAGACCTAATACACGTTTTCCTTCTTCGCTCACCATAGAAGTATTCCACTCAGGATAAAATACTACATCAATTGATGTTGTGAAATCTGGATGTTTTTGTTTGATAGTTTCAATAATGTCAGTTTTAATTGTTTCTCCAAGCGGACAAGCAGGTGTAGAAAAAGTCATTACAATATTAATCTTCTTATCACCGTCATAATACAATTCATAAATTAAACCCATATCAACAATATTAATTTCAACTTCAGGATCCATTACATTCTTTAATAATTCTCTTGTTTCTAATTGAAATTGTTCTATATCTTCTTTATTCATTTTCTATATTTTTTACTTTGTGAAAAATTATTTTCAATACATTTATATTGTATAGCACCGCTACTAATAACAATGAAAAACTTCCAATTTTTAAAGCTATATTATTCTTTAAAATTAATCCGATAGCCAAACAAATTATGCTAATTATATAGCTATAAAATTGAACTTTTGCTATATTTTCAGAATACAATTCTCTAGGTAAAGGTGTTTTAACCTTACCTACCAAATTCTTATATTTTTCCAGCCAAACTATAAATGGCAATGTTTTATATGTTTGACCTAATATTAACGTTGTTATAAATCCTAAAATGACTGAAAAGCCATAAAATGTTGTAACTCTATATAACAACTCATACTCTATTTCAAAAACTACTAACAATATAAAACTAACAATTATTGGCAATATTACACTTGCAATAGATAGCATTGTATATTTCATACCAACATCTAATTTTTTACGTATTCTTTTTTTGTAAGAATCAAAAATGTAGGACACAAAAACAAGAATTCCAATTGCAATTAAAGCCCAACAAACAAGCGTTACAATATCAATTTTAAAAATTAACCAATTTAAAATTAAGCCCAATAAACCTGCGTTTATAGAAAAAAAGGATACAACTAATTTGTTCTTATTTAAATTATGTGAAATTAAAAACATTGGAATTAAGGTTGAACCTACTCCAATAATTAACAATAAAAACCAACCTACCAACCCAAGAGAAGCGTGGATTTTTAAATAATGTAAGTGAATTTCATTAAAAAAATTAAACTTAAAATTAAATGCTATTAAGGTACCTACTAACTCCGTGATGCTTAACCAAAATACTGCTGCTATGATAAATTTGGACGAAATATTTTTTATTTCTGATTTTCTATAAGAAAGTAACACATTAACAACAAATAGAAATAATGATAAAAACATACCCCCAGAAGCATACACTAAATGCGTTGTAAAAGCTCCAATCCAAAATGAAAAAGTTAAATACAAAACGCTTATTGCACTAATCCAAAATGTAAATTTAGCAAGTTTTTCACTATAAAGAGAAGTTTCAAAGACTACAGGTATTAATTGATATAAAGCACCAAAAACAATCATTGTTGCCCAACCTAAAACAGCTATATGAGTTATTGCTATTATTTTGCCGTTAAAATAGGCTTCAAATAAAGTTGTGTCGGCTAAAATTATTAATATTCCTAATAACAAAAAACTAAAACCTCCAAATATAAAATGAGGAATAACCACACTACTATGCGGTGCATTATTTGTTTTTAAACCATTCAAAATATTAAGCTCTAAAAATTAATAACTGCAAATGATTTTCTGATTTTTCATTGAACAGAATTTTAAATTTTCTTGCTTTTAATTCTGGTAATAAAAATTGAGGAACTTTTTTATGTTCAACAAATAAAGCATAATCTTCAGGCAATAGTTCTAGTTCTTCTAAAATTGTTGTCATTGGTTCTGGCATTTCTAATTGACGAACATCAATTTGTTTTAATTTCCCGAAAAACGCTTTATACTTTTCATCAAAATCCAGAACAACTTCATCAGCTATACTCTCTTCTTCTTTTGCTTTGTTTTCTTTTTTAAAGAAAGAATGAATTGTTCCATCTTCAGATTTCTCAGTCCAAGTAGAATAACCTTGTCTTTTTAATTTATTTATTAATGGAATTGGTTCAAATGAATTTATTATTTCTAAAGTTTGTTCGCTAGTTAATGCTTTAACTGTTGTCATAATTTCTTTAAATGGATCATTCCCACCTTCAATAATTGGTCTTACATCTAAACTTACAAGGCTTTCTTTATTCATTGATGAATTATTTTTTTTAGCTACTAAATCGTTCGTATTATTTTCTTCGTTTGTTAGTTCAATTTCAAAACCAATTGCTGCAATTTTATTTAAAAAAGTATTTATTGAAACTCCTCCAACCTTTGCTGCATCAGCAACGGTTACACGTGGCGCTAAAACTTTACGTAAAACGGGATTTTTTAATTTTTTAAAATGTTTGTTTATTGAAGCTATTGCATCAATCACCTCTAAGTTTTCAGCTATAAGTGTAGAAATTCGAGTATTTCTATTTACGACCATTTTGTCTTTTTTTCAAAGGTAATTATAAATTTCATTCAATTGCAATTTAGAATGATTATAATTAAACTCTTGTGACAAAAATCATAATTTTAGATTAGTTCAGGTAATTCATCAAAATCTAACCCGCCATAGTTTCCTGAACTCATTAATAACAAAGCCGAGTTTTGATAATTTTGATTGTATATAAATTCTTTGAATTCATCAGGATTCGTATAAATTATTAAATTCTCACATTTAAAAGCCACCCTAATTTGTTCTTCAGTAATTTTCTCTAATCTTTTTATTTCTAACGCTTTTGGAGAATAAAAAACAACTGCTTTATCAGCACTTTTCAAAGTTCCTTTATACTCTTTCAAAAATTCAGTATTTAAACTACTGTACGTATGCAATTCTAGACAAGCAATAATAGTTCTATCTTTATATTGATCTTTAACTGCATTTGTTGTTGCTTCAACCTTACTTGGTGAATGCGCAAAATCTTTAAAAATAACAGCTGATTTATTCTCAGCAATTTTTTCTAATCGTTTACTTGCTCCTTTAAAAGTAGTAATTGCTTCGTAAAACTCATCTTCTCCAACTCCCATATGTTGACAAATCCATTTTGCTCCAGCCATATTTTCAAGGTTATGAGCACCAAAGAATTCCAGAGGAACTTCACCAATAGAGGTATCAACATAAGTTATTCCATCAACAATTTTATAATCAGGAGTTTTGTAAGGATATTTTTTAATTGAACTTGTTGCATTTTTAACAACATTTTTAACTTCAGTATCTTCTTCATTATACACCATTATTCCACCATTAGTAAGTGAATTAGTGAATATTGAAAACTGTTCTACATAATTTTCATAGGTTGGAAAAACATTGATATGATCCCAAGCTATACCACTTAATAAAGCAATGTTTGGTTTGTATAAATGAAACTTTGGACGTCTATCAATTGGACTCGACAAATATTCGTCACCTTCTAATACCATAAATTCATTTTCTGAAGTTAAATGAACCATCGTATCAAAACCTTCCAATTGTGCTCCAACCATATAATCTACTGAAATTTCATGGTAATTCATTACATGCAATATCATTGAAGTAATGGTTGTTTTTCCATGCGAACCTCCAATTACAACTCGTGTTTTATCTTTTGATTGTTCGTATAAAAACTCTGGATATGAATACATTTTCACACCTAACTCTTTAGCTTTTAACAACTCTGGGTTATCTGGTTTTGCGTGCATTCCAAGAATTACAGCATCCAAATTTGAAGTGATTTTTTCTTCAAACCAGCCAAATTCCTTTGGTAATAATCCTTTAGCTTCCAATCTAGATTTTGAAGGTTCAAAAATAGCATCATCACTACCCGTTATTTGATATCCTTTTTTATATAATGCGAGTGCTAAATTATGCATAGCACTTCCTCCAATAGCAATAAAATGTATATTCATTCCGATTCAATTTTTACTTAAATCAAAAGTAATAAAATCTAAAAACGTACGTATTAGAAATAGTTTTTCTTTTTTATAATTATTACTTTATACAAACCTATTTTCTGTTTGTAGCTTTTCAAATCTAAAAATGTAACTTTGCAAAAATATTTTTCACATGAACTTAAACCTAATTCCAAACATAAAACATTTAAATAGTAATAACTTTTTTTTATTAGCTGGTCCTTGTGCTATTGAAGGTGAAGAAATGGCTTTAAAAATTGCTGAACATATTTTAAAAGTAACTGATAAACTAGAAATTCCATTTATTTTTAAAGGCAGTTTTAAAAAAGCGAATAGAAGTAGAATTGATAGTTTTACTGGAATTGGAGATGAAAAAGCATTGAAAATATTACGAAAAGTTTCTGAAACTTTTAATATACCTACAGTCACTGACATTCACGATGTTACTGATGCTATAAAAGCAGCTGAATACGTTGATGTGCTTCAAATTCCGGCATTTTTAGTTCGTCAAACAGACTTGGTTGTAGCTGCAGCAAAAACAGGAAAAGTGGTGAATTTAAAGAAAGGGCAATTTATGAGTCCTTCAGCAATGAAACATGCGGTACAAAAAGTAAAAGATAGCGGAAACGAAAAAGCATGGATTACCGATAGAGGAACTATGTTTGGCTACCAAGATATGATTGTTGACTTTAGAGGAATTCCTGAAATGAAACAATTTGCACCTGTAATTTTGGATGTTACGCATTCACTTCAACAACCAAATCAAAATAGTGGTGTTACTGGTGGAAGGCCAGATATGATTGAAACTATTGC
>Ga0307989_1001636_pt1 | contig 11669 bp, 15 predicted proteins | sample EllFjometagen185_FD_203164 | JGI IMG/M metagenome (GOLD analysis project Ga0307989, IMG submission 203164) | Marine microbial communities from Ellis Fjord, Antarctic Ocean - #185 | ecosystem: Environmental > Aquatic > Marine > Unclassified | place: Southern Ocean | collected 2014-10-08 | reverse complement strand
AATTATATATTTTTGGTCATTTTCATTATTATAAGCAAATCTCCACTTAACACCTGTTGAGAATCCACCACCACCACGGCCACGTAATCCTGAAGCTATCATTTCCTCTACAACTTCAATAGGAGTCATTTCTATTAACGCTTTTCCAAGCCCTCTATATCCATCTTTTGCAATGTATTCCTCAATATCATCAGGGTTGATTAATCCACAGTTACGTAGTGCAACACGTGTTTGTTTAGCGTAGAATTTAATTTCATCAAAAGCTTTAACTTGTTTTCGTTCATCTAATGTTTCATCAAATACTAATTTTTCTACGATACGTCCTTTGTATAAATGTTCTTCACAAATCAATTTTATATCCTTGTTTTTTATTTGAGAATAAAAAACGCCTTCAGGATATACAATTACAAATGGACCTTGTTCACATAAACCAACACAACCTGTATTTACTAATTTTATTTCGTCTCTAATTCCTAATCTTGATAAGTGTTCTTCAAACTCGTCTCCAAGAGATTTAGCCCCTCTTGATACACAGTTTGAACCACTACATATTAGGACATGTGATCTTTCATTCATCTTTTTGCACCACCTATAGTCTATATTTTCCAATTACATAATCATCAACAATTTTACCGCCAACAACATGTTCATTGAATATTCTTTTTGCAACTTCTTCATCTACCCTACAATATGTAGTTCTTTCTTCACCTTGAAGAACTTCAATAATTGGTTCAATTGCGCATTCTCCTATACAGCCAACAGGCGTAACAGTTACATCGTTTAAATCTCGTTTTGCTATCTCTTCAACAAATAAATTCATTACAGGACGTGCGCCAGCACTGATTCCACAAGTTGCCATTCCAACTAATATTCTTGTACCAGCATGATCGCCTCTCATTGAAACTTTCTTTTGAGCACCATCACGAATCCTTTTTAAATCATCTAAAGATTTCATTTTATTTCCTCCTTTTGTAGGTTTTTGATTCCATTAATTATGTTGTCTTTTATCCACAAAATCACACTATATTCTGTGAAAGGAACATCACCTAAAACCTTTTTAATTTCTTTTGTATCAAATATATATTTATTATTGTTATATATATGTTCGTAATAAATATCTATATTTTTTTCATTAAGCATTAGTATTATTATAGTTTCACATATGTCTCCTAATGGAGCTCTATCAATATGTCCATGTTCGAATATTGCAGTAACGACAGTACCTTTTCCTTCAACAGAATCGATACTAAAATTACCATTACACATTTGTGTTGCAACTTTAAACATTGATACACCAAGTCCAACTTTTCTAGTTGATCTTGTTGTAAAGAAAGGATCTGATACTTCGGATAAGGTTTTTTCATTCATACCTTTTCCGTTGTCACCAATTATCACTTTGTAATAGTTTTTTTTAACGTCTTCTTCTACAACTATATTTATTAGAGTAGCATCTGCATTTATAGAATTTTGACAAATATCTAAAATATGAAGGGATAATTCATTCATGATTTATCTCCTAACAAGAATTTGAAAAACGAATCAACAGTTTTTTCTTCCAAATCAATATAATGTTCTTTTTCAGATATTGTCATCAATGAATGTGAATCTGAATTAAAAAGGATTTTATATTGATTTAAGTATTGATTGTTTCTTAAAAACTTTTGTCTTCCGTATTTTTGAATTTCAATTGCATCAAAATCAATTTTGTCCAAATCATACGAGTTTAATACACTTTTTGATTTTCTATCTATATGAGCTAATACAATAGCTCCTTTTAGTTTTCTAACTTCATTAACCAATTCACTATATGAGACATTTGTACTTGTTAATGGAGTTGGAAATGTTTCGTAGGTAGTATCAAAAATATCTGTAATTATTTGATTCTCTTCCGTAAATGAATCCCATTCGCCATCCAAGTGTGGCTCTAAGTATTTATCAAACTTAATAGCATCATCAAATGTTCTAAAATAGCATAGAACATCAAAGTCTTCTAATACAGTTACTTCGATTCCTGGAATAAATAGAAAATCATATGATTCTTGTAAATCTTCAAAAACTCTTAATTGTTTTGTTGAATTGTGGTCTGTCACTGAAAGTATATCTACTTCTTTTAACATTGACATATTTAATATGTTATTTGGTGTCATCAATTCGTCAGCACAAGGTGATAGTATTGAGTGCATATGAAGGTCATAGTAAAGTTTTATCTTTAAGCCCAACCTTATCTAAAGCAAGTATTATAGCCACCGTTGTAAGTTTTGTTCTAATAAGTGGGATCTCTAATTCATTTGCTTTAATAATAATTTCATCGTTCACCTTTATACCACTTGAAAATATTACACAACTCAAATCTAATAAACTTGCAACACCTAGAACGTTTATATTATTTAATACAGTTATTAATAAATCGCCTATGCTAGCATTTCCCATTACATGACTGAGAAGATCACTTGCAAACATTCCATTAACTTCATTATTTAATTCAAACTTATCTGTTATTAAATCAAACTCTTCTAATTCTAATATTTCTTTAACTTTCATAACAATCACCACTAATGTTAAACCTCATATGTAAAACTGTTCCTTCTTTACTTGAAGTTAATTCCATTTCATCAGATACTGATTCAATGTTTGGCAATCCCATTCCTGCACCAAATCCATTTTCAATTGCATAGTGGCTTGCTGTAGAAAATCCTGGTGTTAATGCTGAATCTATACACTCTATTCCTGGGCCAACATCTTTAAAAACCACATCAACATGATCATCATCGATACTAACAACACAGTTTCCTCCATATGAGTGAATTACTACATTTATTTCTGCTTCATAAATACCTATGGTTACAGTTTTAACAAAACTTCTTGTTAATCCTCTTCTTTTTAACTCTCTTTTTGTTAGACTAGCGACTGTTCCTGCATTTCCAATATCATTTTTTTGGATTTGAAACTCTTTTGAGTAAGCTTCCAATTAATTTTCCTCAAGAACGGATTCGTAACTTTTTACTTTGTTCATAAATAGTAAACCGCTTGTGCGGTACATTGTAAGTGCAGTCCCAATAAGAGTAATACCTATCTCGTCAGCTAAATCAATAACTGATTGTGAAGGAGTTTTTCCTCTAACAAAAATGATTGTTTCTAAGTCTAATATTTCAGCTGTACGTAAAGCTTGGTTTGTAACTAAACCTGTAACTAGAGCTCCATGAGCTCCGATATGACTCGGCATTTTTTTAAGTAACATTAATGCATCACTCATTAAATCACAAACAAAAGCATAGTTAATTTCTTTTACACATCGAGGGCATTCTAAGTTGAACTGTTTTGCGTTTATTAATTCTAAAACATCAGTTAGTTCCATTATTTTTTCCTCGCATCCTTAATTATTTTTCTTGCTTTGGTAACGTTAATTTCACCATAAACATCATCATCTAAACTCATAACGGGTGCCATTCCACAAGTGCCGATACATCTAATTGCTTCTAAACTAAAGAAATCATCTTCAGTATTTTCTCCGACGTCTATTCCTAAATCAGTTTTTATAGCATCTAATATAGTTTGAGACCCTCTTACATAGCAAGGTGTTCCAAGACAAATTCCAATAGTATGTAGTCCTTTTGGATGAAGAGTAAAACTTGAATAGAATGTTACAACTCCGTTTATTTCAGCTACAGAAACGTCGGCTGCTTCAGATACAATTTTTTGTACTTCAATAGGTATACAACCAAAAATTCTCTGTGCTTCATGTAGTATAGGCATAAGTGGTCCAGGAAGTTTCAAGAGTTCCTTAATTTCCTTAAGTAACTCCTCTTTATTTTCATCAGTTATATCGAATTTTTTACCCATAATATTCTCCTTAGTAAACATTTATTTTATATTCCATGCAATTATAACATAAATGTAGTTATTTATAAAGTATTTTTAAGTGAAATTACTATGTTTATAAATAAAGCTTTTTCGCATTGTATAGCCACTTGTTTGTATGCGAACCAACTAACAACTACTTGAATATTTGAAAATAATTAAATCCTTATTTGTAAAAAAAACAGACTAAAATTTTTCTCGGTTATATTTGAAAACCTGTTGTTTTATTTTCTTAAATATTGTATTATTATATTAGAAAAAAGAGGGTGTGTATATGTATTTAAATCAAAAAGATGGCTGGATAGAAGTTGTTTCTGGGCCTATGTTTGCAGGTAAAACTGAAGAATTATTAAGAAGGGTTAAACGATTAGAATATGCGAAACAAAATATTGTTGTTTTCAAACCTTCTATAGATGACCGTTTTTCTAGTGAAGAAGTTGTTTCACATAACGACAACAGAACTAAATCTTTCAATATCTCTAGAGCTAAACAAATCTTTGATTACATAGATGATAAAACACAAGTAGTTGCAATTGATGAAATACAGTTTTTAGATGAAGAATCTGTAGGGATTTGTGATTATCTAGCAGGCAAAGGAATCAGAGTTATTGTTAGTGGACTTGATAAAGATTTTAGAGGAGAGCCATTTAGTTTTATGCCTAAACTTTTAGCAATTGCAGAATACGTAACAAAGTTAACAGCAATTTGTGTAAAATGTGGTGAACCAGCTACTAGAACACAAAGAATAGTGAATGGAAAACCAGCGAAGTATCTTGATCCAATTGTAATGATTGGTGCAGAAGAATCATATGAAGCAAGATGTAGAAGCTGTCACAAGGTATATAGAAAACCTAACCCACACAAGGATAGAATAATTAAATCTAATGGATCATAACAAATATATGGAAATGGCTTTGAAAGAAGCAAAAAAAGCAATGAAAAAGAATGAAGTGCCAATTGGAGCCGTAATTGTATGTAATGATAAAGTAATCGCAAAAGCACATAATATGCGAGAAAAACATAATCTTGCAACTAGTCATGCTGAAATTTTAGCAATTCAAAAAGCGAACAAAAAATTAAAGAGTTGGAGACTTGACAGTTGTACTTTGTATGTTACAATTGAACCATGTCCAATGTGCGCAGGGGCCATAATTCAATCTAGATTGAAAAATGTGGTTTATGGAGCAAATGATTTAAAAGCTGGAGCACACTCGAGTGTTTTGAATCTATTTGATTATTCTTTTAATCATAAAGTCAATGTAGAAAGTGGAGTTATGGAAGAAGAAAGCGCAGATATAATTTCAAATTTTTTCAAGCGATTGCGAAAAAAATAAAGAGTGATTGATATCTCTTATCAATCATCCTCATTCAATAGCTGGTAGCGAATCAGGTCAGATCGGGAACGAAGCAGCCTTAAGTTTTCTATCTATGTGAGTGGGGATGCTTGATAAGAGATGTTTTTTTTACTATGATTTTATATTACTTCATGGTAATATTACTAGAGAGTTATATTACTAAAGAGTAATGGAGGTAAAAAAATGAAAAATTATCTGGTAATTAAACTATTGGCTGAAGAAAACAGATTCAACATTTTTATGAAATTATTAGAGTATGGAGAATTATGTGTTTCTGAACTTGAGAGTTTATTGGGAATTAAGCAGGCAAATACATCAAAGCATTTATCAAAATTTAAAGAACTAGATATTCTTTCTTCTAAAAGAGAAGGGAATCTTATTAAATATAGTATTAAGGAAGAGTTTTTAAGTGAAAATATGGACTTGATTAAGTATTTAATGATATGATTACTAAATGAATCAGTATTATAGGTTATTAATATAACTATATTATAGGAGGAACTAAAAATGAATATCAAAATATTAGGTAGTGGATGCCCGAGCTGCATTGTTATGTACAACAATGTTGTATCTGCATGCACAGAACTTGAAATAGAAGCAGTTGTAGAAAAAGTGACTGAATTTGAAAAAATATCTGAATATGGTGTAATGAGCACACCGGCTTTGGTAGTAAATGAAAAAGTTATAGCAACAGGTAAACTAAAATATAAAAAAGTTAAGGCATTAATCACAAATGCGTAAAAAATATATTTTTGCTGATTTTGATGGAACAATAAAGGATCACGGCTCAAATAGTATTCCAGCTTCTACAAGAGAGGCAATAAAATTGCTTCAAGAAAATGGACACGAAGTAATTCTTAATACGGGACGTTGTCCTTCTTTATTTTTCGGAGTTGAAAAAGAACTGAATATAGACTCATATGTTGCTTCAAATGGTCGCTATGTAATGCACAAAGGGGAGTTGCTTTATAATAAGTTTATTGATAAACAGGTTGTTAAGGACATGGTCGATTTAGCTTTTGAAAACAAAATTGATGTAGCTTTTTCTAGTTCAGATAACTTTGTTTTAAACAGTAGATTTAGTAATATGCCAGACAGTTTTACTGATACATTTAATATGGAACGAGCAAAAGTTCATCATAACTATCATTTAGAAAACGATATATATCAGATCAATATGTTTTACAATAAAAGTGATTACAAAAAATATGAAATGCAATTTCCAACATTAAATTTTAATTTTTCTAATATATATGGTTTTGATGTAAATGAAAAAGGCGGATTGAAAGAACTCGGAATTAAAATTTTTCAAGAGAAACTGGGCATTTCTATCGAAGACACAATTGCCATAGGTGATGGAAATAACGACATATCAATGATTGAATACGCTAATATAGGTATATCAATGGGTAATGGAGTTAAACCTCTTAAAGAGGCTGCGGATATAGTTACTGATGATGTAGGTGAAGATGGATTCTATAATGTATTTAAAAGATTAAATCTAATATAAAAAAAGTAGAATATTATTCTACTTTTTTATTTATATAGAAATATGATTTTACACCGTTTTCTACATTTTTAATTCCGAATTTACAGTTATGAGCCTTAAGAATCTCACTTACTAGGTAAAGACCTATACCTGTTCCTTTTGTCTTTAATCTTTCATTACTATTTGTTTCTTCACCTCTAAAGAAAGGCATCCAAATATTTTGAAGATTTTCTGGGTCAATTGTTGCTCCAAAATTAATTAGTTCAAAGTAAGCTTGATCTTTCGTCTCGGTTACTTTTATTTCAATTTTTTCATTTTCTGGAGTGTATTTGATAGCATTTGTAAAGAAATTAGAAATAACTCGCTTTATAAGTTTATGATCAGCTTCAATTGTTATTATATCTTTTATATCTAATTTAATTTGTAAGTTATGGTTTTTAATGACATTATCAAACTCACCAACAATCATATGGATACAATCAGATAAACTAAATTCACTTATCTCTAACTCTGATTGTGCATTATCAAGTCTATAGATTTGTAACATATCTTGGATCATGATTGAAGACTTATTTATCTCATCTATAACATTTAATAATTCAACTTCTTGGATATCTTCAGGAATAACATCATCCAAGATTCCTTGGATAGTTACCTGCATGATCATAAGAGGAGTTTTTAATTCATGTGAAATCGAGGATACAAGTTGTTTTTTTAGCGTAACTTGTTTTGTTTGCTCGTCATAAAGAGACGTCATCTCTTCATTTCGTTTGTTTAAAGTTTCTAAAGTCTCTTTAAGGTTTTTGGAAATTAAATTGATACTCCGTGTAAGTGATGCATTTTCTCTGTTGTTGTATTCTTTAGCTTCTACATTAAAGTTTAAATCAGCAATTTCTTTCGCCACTAATTCAATATTTTGAATTGGTTTAGAAATAATATTTGATAATCTAAAACTCCAAAGGAATAAAATTACAATAGCAGTCATGTAAACATAGTAATTGTAATTGGAAATTATACTAATAATACCATCAGGATTCTCTATTGGAATAATTGTTACAATATATTTCCAATCTAATTGATGTATAAATACTAAAGTATCATATGGTCCATCAATAGATTTATACCAATAACCATCTTCATATTCATATAAAGATATATCAAATGATTCATTTGATAATTTAATAAGTTCTAGGTTAACAATGTTGTTATCTGCGAATTTATAATTTAGATTATTAGGTTTATTTATTTCAACTACAGTACCAGATATGCTAATACAATCAACTTGAGAACATACATTTGAGTTGTAAACAATAGTATCAGTAGTAGTTATTGAAGCTGGACTATATAATTCACTAATATGAACATATAATGATAATTCTATGCTCTCATTTAAAGTGTAATTGTATGAATTATCCGGAATCAAAATTTTGTATTGTTCAGAATCAATTCCGTCTTCAACAATTATTGTATAATCTGTTTCAGTTGATTCTAAGAATCTGAAATCACCACTAGTAACAACAGTATATGCATTTTTATTCGCAGTAAACTCATACATAATATCATAGTAATCACTATTTGGTTCATTCATTTTGTCAGTATATTCAATCAAGTCAGAATGAATATTATTAAACTCTTGTTGGGTATAGTATTCTGCAAAAAATTGAGAATTAAGAATGGTTTGCAATAAGAAAAATGATGCAAAAAGCAAAACGATAGTGGCAATTAATTGAGTTGACATTGATCTTTGACGAATAATATTTAGGATTAGTTTGAAGAATTTGTTGTGGTCTTTATTAGATTCCTTTTTTTTACTCATCTAAAGCTTCGAATCTATAACCAACACCAAATACAGTTTTGATATATATTGATTTATTTCCTAAAAATTTTCTAAGCTTTTTAACATAGGTATCTACTATGCGATCTTCAACATAAACATCGATACCCCATACTTCATCAAGTAAAAGATTTCTTGAACATATTTTGCCTTCGTTTTTAAGAAAATATTTTAAAAGATCAAATTCTGTTTTAGATAAAGCCACTTCAATATTATCAATGTATGCTTTATGGGTATCAAAATCCATTTTAATTCCACCGATCTCTAACACTCCTGAAGTTTGAATTATTTGATCTTGATTAGAAATTCTTTCTAACAAAATCTTAACTTTAGCCACTAGAATTTTCGGGTTGAACGGCTTTGTTATATAATCATCAACTCTTAAAGAATATCCTTTGAGGATGTCTTCTTCTTCAGAAAGTGCACTCATCATTATAATTGGAACATTTGAAGTTTTTCTTATTGTTTTAGCTACATCCCAACCGTTTATGTTTGGCATCATGATATCTAAACAAACTAAATCAACTTCGTTTTTACTAAAAAGTTGTAATCCTTTAAAACCATCAAGAGCACTTAGGACTCTAAATTTATCTTTGATGAAATAGTTCGAAACTATTCTATTTATAGTGGGTTCATCTTCAATTATTAGTATTGTTTGAGCATTCATAATTTCACCTCTTCTTAGATATTATATAATAATAATGTGAATATTTAAAGAATATAGGCGTTATATGCTTTACTATTTACACGATTAGTAATAAAATGTGAATATAAAAGGTGATAATATGTACGATATAATTGTAATTGGTGGAGGTCACGCTGGAAGTGAAGCAGCTTTAGCAAGTGCTAGATTAGGTAACTCCACATTGTTAGTAACAGGTAACATTAAAATGATAGCTTCAATGCCATGTAATCCATCAGTTGGGGGACCAGCAAAGGGTATTGTCGTAAGAGAAATTGATGCACTTGGAGGAGAGATGGCAAGAAATGCCGATAAAACTGCTCTTCAAATGCGTTTTTTAAACGTTTCAAAAGGGCCAGCTGTTAGAGCTCTAAGAGCTCAAAGCGATAAAGTGTTATATTCTGAGGAAATGCAAAAAACTATTCTAAAACAAGAAAATCTATCTGTTTTAGAAGCGTATGTAGATAAAATATACTTTGAAGAAGAAAAAGTTCAAGGGATAGTTCTAGAAGATGGAACAATTTATAAAGGTCAAAATGTAATTATTACTACTGGAACTTATATGCAAGCCAAAATACTAGTTGGTGCCAAAGTAACAAAAAGTGGACCAGATGATCAAAAAGCTTCTTTTGGACTAAGTGAACAACTAAGAGAACTTGGATTTGAAACATCAAGATTAAAAACAGGTACACCTCCAAGAGTAAAAACAAATACAGTTGATTTTTCTAAAACAGAAGTACATGATGGAGACCAAATTCCTAGGTATTTTAGTTTTGATAGTATTAGTTATTTGAAGGTTGAGGATCAATGGCCTTGTTATTTAACTTATACCAACTCAGTTACTCATGATATTATTAATTTAAATTTAAATAAATCGTCTATGTATAGTGGTGTAGTTGAAGGAGTTGGACCAAGATATTGTCCTTCGATTGAAGATAAACTTGTACGTTTTAATGATAAAGAAAGACATCAAATATTTTTAGAACCAGAAAGTCAGTTTATCGATGAGATTTATGTTCAAGGCTTTTCAACATCTATGCCTCATGAGATTCAAGATAAAATGATTAGATCAATACCAGGACTTGAGAATGCAGAAATAGCCAGATATGCTTACGCAATAGAATACGACGCTATTGACCCGCGTACATTGTATCCAACATTAGAAAGCAAAGATTATCCTGGATTATATTTCGCAGGTCAGGTTAATGGTACTAGTGGATATGAAGAAGCTGCTTGCCAAGGTTTGATGGCTGCGATAAATGCCGATTTAAAAATGAAAGATAAACCACCACTTGTTTTAAAAAGAAGTGAAGCATACATCGGAGTATTAATCGATGATTTAGTAACTAAGGGTATAAGTGATCCTTATAGACTATTAACATCTCGAGCAGAATATAGATTGTTGTTAAGACATGACAATGCTGATATTAGACTGAGACAGTATGGGTATGATATTGGACTTATTGAAGATGAAAGATATACCAAATTTTTAATAAAACAAAAAAATATTGTGGAATTAAAAGATAAGTTAGCTAGTGTATTCTTATATCCTAAAAAGGTAACAAATGAATATCTAAATAGCATTGGATCTACTAATCTAAAAGATAAAATAAATATTTACACTTTGCTTAGAAGACCAGAAATTAAAATTGAAATGCTAAACAATTTTGCTGATTTATCTATGTATTCTTTTGAAGAAAAAGAACAAGTGGAAATTGATATTAAATATGAAGGTTATATAAAGAAAGCAATGAAACAAGCAGAAAAACTATTGAAAATGGAAGACTATTTAATTCCTAATGGAATAAATTACAATGGCATTAGTAATCTAGCACTAGAGGCAAAAGAGAAGTTAATGAAGATTAAACCTCTTACCATCGGACAAGCATCTAGAATCAGTGGGGTAAACCCATCTGATATTTCGATTATGTTAGTATACTTAAAATCAATAAAATAATAACTCGAATATTGAGCTATTATTTTTTTATAATATTTTAAATGTTCTATTATTATGATAAAATGTATACAGGTGATTATTATGAGGAAAAAGTTTGAATTACTTTTACACGGACTTGATATTGAATTAACAGAAAATATGTATAATCAATTTATGAAATATTATGAGTTGCTTATTGAATGGAATAGTAAAATAAATTTAACGGCTATCACTGAGTTTGAAGATGTATTTATTAAACATTTTTACGATAGTTTGTGTTTGCTTAAAGGGATTAAACTGAGCAATGAAACGTTACTAGATGTTGGTAGTGGAGCTGGATTTCCTAGCGTTCCACTTAAAATAGTTTTTAAAGATATTAATATTACTATTATTGATTCACTAAATAAGAGAATTAACTTCTTAAAATCACTTACTAGTGAACTAGGTATAACAGTTGAGTTAATTCATGGTAGAGCAGAAGAACATCATTTGAAGAACCACTACGATATAGTTAC
>Ga0307989_1001634_pt1 | contig 11685 bp, 11 predicted proteins | sample EllFjometagen185_FD_203164 | JGI IMG/M metagenome (GOLD analysis project Ga0307989, IMG submission 203164) | Marine microbial communities from Ellis Fjord, Antarctic Ocean - #185 | ecosystem: Environmental > Aquatic > Marine > Unclassified | place: Southern Ocean | collected 2014-10-08 | reverse complement strand
TTTTTCTCGCTTATTTTTTGGTGCCTACTTTTGGGTCTTACGTTGCGCTTATTTTCGTTGCAATCGCGATAATCGGGTTTATTCACGCTTCGGCTGGTCGAAAATATCAGCTTCCATTGATTGATGATTTTGTTGAATGGATGGCTAGGGGGGTGGTTCGTGAAAGGAGTTAACTTTTCTTTCTAAAAACTAGCCACTGTTTAAAATATTGACGAGAGCTAAACCCAGCTCTTAAATTTTCAAAGTCTCAAGTCTCATAATTTTCAAGCATATTTTGCAGATGAGTGATCCAATATTTTTGTTTTTTCTTTGTCATTGTTCTAATTTATTTGAGCCTTAAAGCTTATTTGTAAAGCTTGTTCCCATGAAAATGGGAATTGAGCCTTTGTAAATTTGAAAATTAATTCCCATGTTTTCAGCATAAAATTAATGATGGCTAATTTTTTTAGTCAGAAGAATTGGGAATTATCTCAAGAGGGAGCTTTTGAATTTCTCGGGTTTGTGGGGTTTTAGTCGAATTATCTGAGGAGTGAGGCTGATTTTTTTCAGTTCTTGTTTCAAGGTCTCGATTGTGAAGGTTTTTTGATCAAAGCCGAGGGCAATGATGTCGGGCTGATTTTTTTCGATTGTTGCGAAAAAATTATTTGAGCTACCTAAGGTTGCGCGAAAAACCTTTTTTTGAAGAGCAACTTTGATGAGGCGAGCTTTTTCGTTTTCCGAGGGGGGTCTTTTTTTGATTTTCTGCACATTTGTATCGCGTGCGATTACGACGAAGAGTTTGCCGAGTTGAGCGGCCTGTCTGAAAAAATCCAGATGTCCAGGATGCAGATTGTCGAAGGTTCCGAAAACCATAATTTTTTTGTTCACTGAGGAATTTTGTGTGAAAGAGAGGGAGAAATCAAATGGAGGCTGTAAAATGATTGAAAGGAGATTGTTGCAAGAACAAGGAAGAAAAGACGATTTAGTTTGGTGAAAAAATAAAACTGAATTAATTTTCCTAATTTTGACTTGACAGGGTCAAATTATGTGTGTAAAATTTAGTAAAATATTAAACTTTTATTAAGCTTAAAAAAAGGATTTATTTTTTAATCTGAATCTGATGGGCGAATTTGCGACAAAAGAACATGCTGGAGATCTGATGGAGTTTGATTTTTTTGGTGCTGGGATAGCGACTGCAGTAGCTAAAGCTATTGAAAAAGCAGGTTCTCCTTACAGAGAAAGATTTATAGTTCCTGAGCAATGTGGGGACATCAAGGCTAGTTCAGGAGAATTTTCCAAGGCTGTGGCTTCATTGGTTGATATGTTGAAGTCCAGCTCTGATTCTGCTGGAATTTTACTTTTGAAAGAGTTTAGAATTTTGCAGTTAAAGTTGGAATTATTTAGCACAGAAGAATTTTTTCAAACGGATAATGCTAAAACGGACAACACTGAAGTGTGTTTGGAATATATCGAAGGCTTGGTTTTTCAACTAAGTGCTACTTTGGACGGTAAAATTGAAGAAGTAGATTTCCCTACAAGAGAGATTTTTTTGGATAAAACTAGATCTGATTCTGGTGTTTATGTTACAGATGATGATCCTCTGAGGCCGTATTTACCGAATTTAATTCAGGAACATAAAAAATATTTGGAATATTTAGAAGCTAAAGTGAAGGATTTAATTAGTTCACACGAAAAAAAACAGACTAGAAAAGAAATGGGAAAGTTGATCAGCTTCCCAACTTCTCAAGCTGAACCCGCAGCTTCCTCTCGACCTCATCCATCGCATTCGGAATGGTCTTCCCGCTAGCTTCTGCTCGCAGAGAAATACTCGGAGCAGTTAGTTGAACGCGCAAACCGAAATTTGGAGAATTATGACGAGTGCCACGCACCAAATTCACGTGGATTTTTACCGTGTCCTCATCCGCCTGCTGCAAACGATTATCAAATTTTTCCAGCTTCAAAATCTTTTCCTCAATTAAAGCCTGATCTTTTTTCGTAATTTCATATCCATCCACACGGTAGTCGAAAAGCATTTTGATTGGGTTAAGGGGGTAAGGTTTGTAAAGTTTACAAGGTTGCTGAGGTTTTTTGTTTTAGAAATTATTGTGTTGTTTGGTGATTAGCTTTATTAACTTTGATTTTCGAGACCACTGACTAAGTCTCGCAAAACTTCAGCGGGACTTTCTGCTTTTGTGATTCCGCTTGCGAGCAAGACACCTCGCGCACCTAATTTTAGCGCGGTTTTTACGTCTTCACCGTTTTTCACGCCTGCACCCACCAGCAGAGGGGTGCCCTCCAAACGTTGCAAAGTGTTCACGATCACTTCTGGATTTGCCGAAGTCACTGAAATATCGCCACCGATCAGCTCTGGTGGTTCGACTGCGATGAAATCAGGTTTCAATTCGCGCGCAATTTTTTCTGCTTCCACATCATTCTCCGCACACACCACTATTTTCAGACCAGCATTTTTTGCTGCTTCCACGCATTCGGATAATTTCTCTCCGAGTCTTTTTTCCGAGTGATTCAATAATGTGCCAGTGGCTCCCATTTTTTTCACAAGCTCCGCTGGGACTGATCCTGTGAAGCTTCCGAATCCGGCTGGGTCGACATGCTGAGCGAAAACAGGAATCGAGACTGCTCGAATTACTCGTTCGAGATCCAGAGCATTGACCGCTACTGCGATTTCCGCACCAGTTTCCTGAGCGATTGTTTCGTGGATTTTGGCGAGAGCTACTGCGTTCTCACCGATTGCTGTTTCGTAGGTTTTGAAATTGACGATAATCATGGGATAAGCCCTGCGGGCAGGTTGATAAGGAGGATAAGGTTTTTAAAGTTAGTGAGGGACAGACGAAGTAAACAACCATTATTTTAGTGGCGGAATGAGTTCGCTTAGAATTATAGAGTTTTAGACGGGAAAATGAAATTTTTTGGCTTCGTGCATATTCCAGTTTTCACCGTGACCAGAGTAGATGATGGTATTTTCGGGGAGTTGGGTTAATTTTTTTAGGCTCTCTTGCATTGCTGCTGCATCACCTCCTTCCAGATCTACTCTGCCACAATTTCGCCGAAAAAGTGTGTCGCCGGCGAATAAATTTTCTCCCAGCAAAAAGCAACAACTTCCCGGAGTGTGACCGGGAGTGTGCAGGACTTTAATTTTTTCCTCGTCAAATTCAAGTAAGTCGCCATCTTTTAGTTCTCTCGCCACTGGGGTGGGGGTGAGTTTTTCTTCGCAATAAGAGGGGTTGGTCATTCCTTTTTTCACGATTTCTGCTTCTGCAACGTGGATTGCGACTCTTCCCTTCGTCTTCTCGGCGACTTCATGCAAAGCTCCCACATGATCGAAATGCGAGTGCGTGAGCAAGATCCACACAACTTTTTTGTCCCCAACTTCCGCTAAGATTTTTTTCACATCGCTACCCGGATCGATAATCACCACTTCGTTTTTGGCATTCGTCAAAACCCAACAATTCTCCTCGAGAAAGTTTGTTGAAATTTGATTGATTTGCATTTTTTAGGCTGGGTTTATCAGAAAGCAGTGAACCAAGAACCAAGAACTGAACCAACAACTATTCTCCCCAATCCTCCTGCACCTCAGGTGCATCATCTATTTTGACTGGATCGAGATTTTTTACTTCAAGTTCAGCTGAACACTCATCGCAAGTAATTATTTCACCAACTTCGCAATCATCTGTGAGTGTGAGATCAGCGTCACATTTGGGACATTTTGTTGTCTTGGGCATTCAAAAAAAGTTAAATAAAAAGTGCGTGAATTTTAGCTTTCAGGTTTAAAATCTACAAATTAAATTGTTTTGAGTTTTGAGGAAAGGAAATTAGGATTAAAGGATAAAAGAATAAAGTTTCTGTAATTTATACTTATCGCAAACAGTTTTGAATAATCCCATTTTTTAATCTTCCAGATATCTGGGAGTTAAAGAATTACATTTTCAGAAAATGAAACGTGATGGAGCTCTTGCTAAAATCAAAATATGAAAAAAATTTGTCGGAAGCTCGTTCTCGCTCTTTTAATCTTTTTCGCCAAACGTCGAATTCCTGCGCAAGCGAAAATAATTGGTGTCACTGGAAGTGTCGGGAAAACAACAGCGAAGGAAGCCGCTGCGAAAATTTTGAAAACGCGTTTTCAAATTCTTGCGAACGAAAAAAGTTTGAACTCTGAATTTGGAGTTCCGCTCACCTTGCTTCAGGAAAAATCTGGATTTTCTGATCCTTTGAAATGGTTCGGTATTTTGTGGCGAGCGGAGTGGAAAAGTTTCTCAAAAATCAAAGCTGATAAAATTATTCTCGAACTTGGTGTGGATAAACCCAGTGATTTAAAAAAATTACTCAAAATCGTCCAACCAACGATTGGAGTTTTTTTAAACGCGAAACCTGTTCATCTTGCCCACGGACAATTCAACTCAGTCCAAGAAATCGCGAAGGAGAAAAGTTTGCTGATCGAGAGTCTTCCCGAGAGTGGCGTGGCGATTTTGAATGCCGATGATAAATTTGCAAGCGCTGTGAAAACGCAAGCGCGTAAAATTCTCTTTGGATTGTCAGAAAAAGCTGAACTGCGGGCAACGCAAATTCGTGAAAGTTCAACCGGAATTTCTGCGAAGATCACGTGGAAAAACGAGAGTGCAGAATTTCACGCACCGATTTTGGGGCAGCAAAATCTTCCTTCCATTCTTGCCGCCATCGCAGTCGGTATCGCCTGCGGAATTGGTTTGTCGAAATCAGTTGCCGCGTTGAGTAATTTCACGCTTCCTCCGGGTCGTTTGAATCTTCTGCTGGGAATTCACGGATCGCGGATAATTGACGGTAGTTACAATTCGAATCCTGCAAGTCTCGCGGCCGCTCTCGAGACGCTCGACAAATTAGAGGCGAAACGCAAGATTGTCGTTCTAGGTCAGATGAATGAGCTTGGTGAGAGTTCGGAAAAATATCATCGCGAGTTAGCGAAGAAAGCGGTGGCAGTTGCTGATGAGGTCGTGGGTGTTTTTGGCGATGCTAAGTTTTTTATAAAAGCGGCTGAAGCTGAGAATAAGCCTGCTCACTTTTTTGAAACGGCGGCGTTGGCTGGTGAGTGGTTGCAAGGGGAGCTGCGAGCGGGTGATTTGCTTTTGGTGAAAGGTAGTCAGAATAATGTGCGGTTGGAGAAATGTGTGGAATTGCTTTTGGCGAATCGAGAGGATAAGCGGCTTTTGTGCCGAGTAGAGGCATAAACTTTACGGCGAAGCTTATTGATCCATCGTTGAACTTGTCTCATCTAATTTTAAATTTTAAATTTCGAATCCCCATTTTCACGAGGACGAGCTTTAAAACAATTTTATCATGACTGAATTTGACATGCTGTATATCAGCTTACTCGTAATGATTTGGATGTTCTGGATAGCTGGTGATAAAAAATAATTATTACCTGACCCTCCTACTTCGCTGAGATCTTCCTCCTCGACTTCTCCTGCTACTTCTTCTCTCCGATGTAACTGGAGCAGATTTTTTCTTTTCTCCACCTTCAAAATCCAAACGATTCCTTGTTTTTGAGTATTTTTAGTGCTAATAATAGTAAAATGAATGAAAATGTTTAAAAAATTTATTCTCGGAATTACAGCGTTTGTGTTTGCTTCGACTTTTGTGCAGGCAGGCGTGGGGATTCTCGAGGCCTCGAAGCAGGCTGGTTTTGAGATTAGTTGTCCCGACAACATTGCTAACTGTGTGGATTCTTCGGCTGAAGCTGAAGAATATTCCATAATTGGTACTCAGAACTTCATGCTTAGTCTTCTCGGTGGAGTATTAGATTTTGCGGCGATTATTGCGGTTGTGATGGTGGTGATCGTGGGCATGCGATTGGTGATAGCCATGGGGAATCAGGAAGCACTTCAGGCTGCGAAAAAACAGGCAGCTTGGATTCTCGGTGGTTTGGCTGTGATTATTCTTTCACTGCTGATTGTTCGAAATATTACTGAGAAAATTTACGAAGTGTCGATGGATTGTTTGAGTGTTGCCGAGGATGGTTTGTATTCTGATGCGACTTCCCAAGCGGCTGATGAGGCTTGGTCTTTGGCGGGTAGTTGGTGTGCTGATTCTTGGAATTTGGATGGAGTGGCTTTTGATGAAAACATTCTTGGTTTTCAAAAAGAATTTAATCAGTTGGAGTGTGTTGATGAGGAGAATGATTGGCAACGGGTGGATGTTGCTTCGACTACGAGTCAGTGTGGAACGACGGTTGTTAGTTGTCTCACGCTTTTTGAGGATGGGAAACACGGTCCAAAGACCGAGGCGGCGAGATTGAGAGCTCCCAACTTGGCGGCGAAACACTCTGTCGGAGATGCGAGCAGATCTAAATTCAAGGCGTACGGGGAAATCGATCCGAAAGTTATGGAATTTCAAAAAGAATATAATTATCGCAATTGCCAAGATTTATTTTCTTACTAATGCCTGTGCGCAATGATAACTTAAGGGCTCAAATATCAAGTTCGAGGAGGAGCTCTAGAGTGCTAGGGTTTTAAATACGGGTTCATAAGTGGTTGTCGAGGAGGTGTAGGGGTTTGAACATCGAGCCTGAGGAAAGAGTTTCGGAGCCTTAGGGGCTCAAATACTGGCTCGAAGGTAGTTGTCGAGGAACCCTAGGGGCTCAAACATCAAGTTCGAGGAGGAGCTCTAGAGTGCTAGGGGCTTAAATATAGGTTCGAAAGTTATTGTGGAGGAGCTGTAGGGGCTTGAATATGAGATTAAGATAGTTTTTGAGGAGGACGACGAATGTTTAATTACGAATTATATTCAATTACGAATTACAAATTACGGTGACGAATGTGCAATGTGCAATTACGAATGACGAATTACGAATGACGACGAAGAATGTGCAACTTTATTCAACTTGCAATTGTGAGTTGTGTGGATGTAGAGACGCCGTGTTGCGGCGTCTCGAGGTTCGAAATAGAGACGCATTAGGCAAGTGGTTTTAAATTATTGAGTAAGTGCCTGAGACGAGGCAGTGCCTCGTCTCTACGATCATAAAAAAGCCCCACTTTTCCGTGAGGCTTTTTTTGTTTCAAATTGTTCTCGATCAAATTACATTTTACATTCCCATCCCTCCCATGCCACCCATCCCTCCCATGCCACCTGGCATCGCTGGGGCAGCAGATTCTTCTTTTTTCGGTTTGTCCGCGATGGCTCCTTCTGTGGTCAGGAAGATGCTCGCGATGCTGGAGGCATTCTCCAGTGCGCTGCGAGTTACTTTCTTTGGATCAATGATTCCTTTCTCGACCAAGTCCATGAATTTTCCAGTCGCAGCGTCGAAGCCTTCCGCATCTTTTCCTTCCACTACTTTTGCCAAGATAGCACCGCCGTCTTCTCCCGCATTTTCAGCAATTTGCCTGACTGGGATTTCCAGAGCTTTTTTCACGATTTTGATTCCAGATTTCATGTCGCTGTCCTCGGCTTCATCTTCCATTTTTTGCAAGACTTTGCTTGCACGGATTAGTGCTACTCCGCCACCGGCGACGATGCCTTCTTCGACTGCGGCTTTGGTCGCTTCGACAGCATCTTCCACGCGGTGTTGTTTTTCTTTTTGCTCAACCTCAGTGGCGGCTCCGACTTTGATTACGCCGACGCCTCCGGTGAGTTTCGCCAATCTTTCGATGAGTTTTTCTTTGTCAAAGTCAGAGGTGCTGCTTCCTAGTTCTGCTTTGATGGCACTTACGCGTGCTTCGATGGCGTCTTTGTTGCCTTTGCCGTCGACGATGATGGTGTTGTCTTTGTCACTGATGATTTTGCCGGCTTGACCCAGATCATCTAGCTCGATATTTTCCAGCTTCAGACCGACTTCTTCGGAGATTACTTTTCCGTCAGTTAGCGCGGCGATGTCGGCGAGCATGGCTTTTCTTCGATCGCCAAAACCGGGGGCTTTCACGGCGAGTGCGGAGAAGCCGCCTCTCAATTTATTCACGACGAGTGTTGCCAAAGCTTCGCCGTCAATATCTTCTGCAATGATGACGAGTTCTTTCTTGCCTGCCTGAGAGAGTTTTTCGAGCAGTGGCAGGATTTCCTGAATGCTTGAAATCTTTTTATCAGTGATCAGGATTTGTGCATCGGCGAATTCGGCTTTGAGGCTTTGGGTGTTGGTAATGAAATAAGGCGAGATGTAGCCGTTGTCGAATTGCATGCCTTCGACGACTTCGACTTCCAGTCCCATGGTTTGACCTTCTTCGACTGTCACGACGCCGTTGTCACCGACTTTCTCAAGCACATCGGCGATGACTTTGCCGACTTCTTCATTCTGCGCGGAGATGGTGGCGATTTGCTGTTGTTGTTCTTTAGTCTTGACTGGTTCGGCTAATTTTCCGAGCTCTAAGACGACTGCGCTGGTGGCTTTGGCAATTCCAGCTTTGAGGTTCATCGCGTTTGCTCCGGCAGTTAAATATTTCAAACCTTCGGCGATGATGGCGTGTGCGAGGACGGTTGCTGTCGTCGTGCCATCTCCGGCTGCGTCGTTGGTTTTGCTGGCGACTTCTTTGACCATTTCGGCGCCCATGTTTTCGAATTTATCTTCGAGGTCAATGTCTTTGGCGATTGTTACGCCATCGTTGGTGATTGTCGGTGAGCCGTAAGATTTCTCGAGGATGACGTTGCGGCCTTTTGGTCCCATGGTGATTCTGACGGCATCGGCGAGTTTGGTGACACCAGCGAAGAGTTTCTTGCGGGCTTCTTCTGAGAAGATGATTTGTTTGGACATGGTTTGGGGGTTAAGAAAGTTAGAATAAAGAATATTAGAATATTAGGATAAAGGATATTAGGACGAAGGATAAAGATTATTAAGGTGAAGTTTTTTGGATGGCTTTTTTGAAGGCGTAGAGCATTTTGGATATTTCGTTGGCTTGGTTATTCATTTTTTCGTAAATATCATTGGGAATGTATTTCAAATTTTTAAATGTTTGCATCTCTAGGACTTAGAATAAAGAAACTTGAGTGTGAAAGTTTTCTTCAATCAAGCTCTCGGGCGATTTGTCGTAAGACGTTTGGATGTTGTCGTGCTTTTCGATTGCCGCCGAATTTTGATTTGGCTTCTGCTTGATGGCTCTAGCGAGAGCAGCGAACTTTTTTCTGTTTTGCCATTTAGTTTCTATTTGGGAGAGGGGGTTGACAAAGTAATTTCTTAATTAGGCTCTATTCTGATGGATTATCGAATCAAAAGAAATTTTTAGAGAATATGATAGTGTTTTTGAGAAAACTAACAACAACTGAAAATAAGTAGTGAAAACTTTATTCTGCTCAGCTTTATTCTTTATCCTATCACTGCAATCACATCACTATCTTGAATAAAAAAATACTCATCCGCGCCGAGCTTTACTTCAGTTGGACCATATTTCGAATACAAAATAGTTTCTCCGACTTTCACTGAAAGCGGTTTGCGCTCGCCAGTTTTTCCTAACTTACCCGGACCCGCAGCCACGACTTTCGCTTTTTGCGGTTTTTCTTTGTCAGCAGTGTCAGGGATGAAAATTCCACTTGCGGTTTTTTCTTCCGCTTTTTCTGGTTCGATCAAAATGTAATCGTTGACCGGTTGGATGTTGGCAGGGTTGTTGGACATTTTTATTGGGTTAATTGATAAGGTGATTTAGAGTTGCTAGTTTTGAGAAAATATTTTTGTTTTCAATTTCGAATTTTAAATTTTAAATTTCAAAACAATTTTAAATGTTCTAATTTCTGAATTTAGTTAAAATTGAATCGGGTTAATCTCCAGCATTTGCACTTTGAAAAAGTCTGAACAGTTTTAAATTCTTCATTTAAATTTCAAATTATCAACCGGATCGGCATTTTATCGCAGTCTGGCTTGAAGTCAAGACTTAGGGAAGTTAGAATCAGTCAGTGCGAAAAACAGGCAGTGAGATTATTTGCGAAAGTTTAATTGCGGAAGGTGTTTCCACGGTTTTTGGTTATCCCGGCGGGACGGTTTTGCCGCTTTATCACACTCTCACCGATTACTCCCAAAAAATTCGTCACATCCTGACTCGCCATGAGCAGGGTGCTGTTTTTGCAGCGGAAGGTTACGCGCGGGCTTCCGGTCAGGTGGGAGTTTGTTTCGCGACCTCTGGTCCAGGGGCGACCAACTTGATTACTGGCATTGCGAATGCTTACCTCGATTCGATTCCACTTGTTGCGATTACGGGGCAGGTGGCGAGTGATTTGGTCGGCACGGATGCTTTCCAAGAGGCGGATGTGAGTGGGATTACTTTGCCCATCACGAAGCACAATTATCTCATTACCGATGTTCGCGATCTCGCTCAGGCGCTCAAAGAAGCTTTTTGTCTCGCACGAAGTGGGAGACCCGGTCCAGTGCACATCGACGTTGCGAAGGATGCGCAGATTCAGGCGACTGAATTTGATTACAAAAAGACAAAGATTAAGCTGTCGGGTTATTTGAAAAGAGGGGAGGCGTCGATGGGGCAGATTCAAAAAGCTGTGGGTTTGATCAAAAAAGCGCAAAGACCGATTGTGATTTCTGGTCATGGAGTTTTGATTTCGCAGGCTTCTATCGAGATGCAAAAATTTGTCCAAAAAATCAATGCGCCAGTTTGTACGACTTTGCTTGGGATTTCCGCATTTCCTCACAATTTCCCAAATTATCTCGGAATGCTGGGGATGCACGGCAGTCCGGAGGCGAATTTTGCGATTAGTCACGCGGATTTGATTATTTCAATCGGAGCTCGTTTCGATGATCGGATTACGGGCAAGTTGTCTGATTTTGGCAGTGAGTCCAAGATAATTCACGTGGACATTGATTCGGCAGAGTTGGGCAAAATTGTCAAAGTCGATGCGCCGGTTGTTGCTGATGCGCGAGATGCGTTGAAAAAACTAACTGCGCAGGTTCCTTCGCAAAAACATGCGGAGTGGCACACTCAAATTGGTAAATATTCAAAACAAGTTCAGATAAAATTATTCGAAATTGAAAAAGCCAAAAAGCCAAAAAGATTGAAGGCTTACGAGGTTGTTCACGCTGTGAATAAAATCTCGCCAAATGCTTTCATTGTCTCAGACGTTGGGCAAAATCAAATGTGGGCGGCGATGCATTTTCGTTTCAAGACGGCAGGCAGGTATTTGACTTCTGGAGGTTTGGGCGCGATGGGTTACGGTTTGCCAGCAGCGATGGGGGCGGCGGTTGCTCAGCCGAAAATTCCGGTCTGGTGCTTGACGGGTGATGGGGGAATTCAGATGAACATTCAAGAGCTGACGACTCTCGTGCAAGATAAAATTCCACTCAAGATTGCGGTTTTCAATAATGGTTTTCTGGGGATGGTGCGGCAGTGGCAGGAATTATTTCATGACAAAAATTATTCGGCGACTCCGTTGTTGAATCCAGATTTTGTGAAGTTGGCGGAGGCTTGTGGTTTGACTGCTTTTCGCGTTTCCAAAATTTCAGATGCGCTCAAGATTACAAAAAAAGCGGAACAGATTCGGGGTCCGGTTTTGGTGGATTATTTGATCGAGCCTGAGGAGAATGTTTTTCCGATGGTGGCGCCGGGGGATGCTTTGAAAGAGACACGAATTGTTTAATTTAGAATTTACGAAAGGTTGGTAAAGTTTCTAGGGTTAGTAAGGTTGATAAAGTTGACGTTAGCTACTGAACAAATGTGATAATTTGGCATAATGGAACTTTTGGGGTGTTTTTTCATCTCAAAAGCTCATCAATTAGCTTGCGTTTTCTGAACCATC
>Ga0307989_1001633_pt1 | contig 11687 bp, 10 predicted proteins | sample EllFjometagen185_FD_203164 | JGI IMG/M metagenome (GOLD analysis project Ga0307989, IMG submission 203164) | Marine microbial communities from Ellis Fjord, Antarctic Ocean - #185 | ecosystem: Environmental > Aquatic > Marine > Unclassified | place: Southern Ocean | collected 2014-10-08 | reverse complement strand
CGTGAATGTCGGATCCCTCATCACTCATCGTATATAGGACATCCTCCCACCACATATCAGACTCACCACTGTCTATTAATTGTGTTATTTTTCTGGAAAATTCTGGCAGAGAATCTTTCTTTAATTTTGCTATTCCAATATACTCACCTGTGATTTTCTCAATAGGTAAGTTCTTCCCATACTCAATTAATATATTATCCTTGTAGTAAAGTTTGTAATCTGCCTCTTCCTTTCTACGAGAGTCTGCATAAAGTTCAATTTCGTTTTCGGACTCTAAGATTTCTTCTAACATTTTTGCTTCATAGAATAGGTCAGCATTTAATAACAAAATGTCGTCATCGCTATTTTGAAGCTCTTTCATTGCAAACCATAAAGAGGCAATTGAATTCGTTTTACGATAAAATGGATTATCATAATATTTAATTGAATGATCTGACAGGGCGTCAATAGTCATATTCTTATTATAACCCACGATGACAGATATATCATTAACACCATAGTTGTTAAGCAATCTAACACTTCTATTAATTAGAGATTCTGACTTAATCTGGATACAACATTTAGGTATATCACCAAAATGCCTACTTAATCTTGAACCAACTCCTGCTGCCATAATAATAGCTTTCATTTAACTTCTCCAAAAATAATTGTTAATGCTGTAATCAATTTAGTGTTATCACTGGTTGAAAGATCACCCAAATGTCCTATTCTAAATATTATCTTACCTAACTCCCCACCATTTGGGCAAGCATAGATATTCCAATCTGATAAAAGCCTTTCAATAATAAATTCTGGATGAAGAATTTCATTAGTAATTTTTAAAGCAGTAACTGCATTTGAGGGCGATTCAGAAAATAGTGTGAGTGGCAAGCTAGAAATCTTATCTCTGAAGTCATTCGCCAATTCCATTGTATCACTAACACATTGGTTAACACCTTTTTTTTTAATAAATCTCAGTTTATCTTCCAGTTGATAAATTATGCTGAGTGCTGGTGTCCATGGGGTTTGGCCCCTCTCATTATCGGCCAAGGCTTTTTTCAAGTCAAAGTAGTAGGATCTAGATGTTGTTCTGTGAATTCTTGTGATAGCCCTCTCACTTAAGACAAGGAAACTAAGTCCAGGAGGCAAGGCAAGCCCTTTGTGAGAACTTATAATTAGAACGTCAACATCGAGTTTACTGAGGTCAATTGGATCTGCGAGGAATGATCCAATCGCATCCACTACAAAAAATAGATCCTTACTCACACAAAATTCATTTATACTATGCAAATCATACAAGTTGCCAGTCGATGTCTCGTTATGATTTACAAATAAAGTAGTGATTTGTAAATCCTGGTACTGATCTAATTCATCGACATTAAGAGCTTTACCATATTCAAGGCAATGGTTAATATTCCGAAATCTATAGTGACTTAGTATTTCATAAAATCTATTTCCAAAACTTCCCCCATTTATTACTAAACTAACATCATCATTTGTGATAATACCCGCTACTGATGCATCCATAGCTCCGGTTCCAGATGATGTGAGTGTGATCACACGCGAACCAGGCTTCGCATTGACAACCTCCAATATATCTGTTTCTACATTCTTCATGATACTGGAGAATTCTTCATTTCGAAAATATGGAACCTGAAAGGAACCTTTGTTTTTTGTAGAGCAAGACATCATGACTGGCCCGGGAGTAAAAAGAATCAATTCATTTTGCTTAGCCATTTAAATTTCCTCTCTTAAGTATACTAGCCCATGGTAAAGGATGTAATCTGTGTGCTGCCCACATAGTGTATATTGCACCCACACTAAAAGATGCCAGACTTGCCCATGCGGCCCCGATAATTCCATATTTACTGAGCAATATGTAGTTTAATAAAACGTTAACAAAAGCAGATAAAGTCATGATGATTAGGTATTGGTTATTCTGTTTATAATAAACAAGAATTCCGACAAATAATTTCCATAGCCCATCAATAAAATATGTCAACGTTATTAATGGTACTATCATAATAGCACGGTGATACGATGGGTGAGTGAGTTTTATTATAAGCACTGGTGAGACAATAATCAGTATAATAGATAGTGCAAATAATATTGCAGCTGCGTAAGATATAACATGCACTAAATTCAAATCTCTTTCTTTTGAGCTCGAACTAAGGTTTCTATATATAATAGGTGTCACAGATCTTCCAACAGCGACACCTATTAGCATTGTAATCATTCCGAACTTGTAACCAACAGAATAAATACCTGTATCTCCTATCCCAATATATTCTGTAATCATGACCTTATCTATAACTTCATTTATCCATCCATTGATATGTATTAACACTAAGGGAAGACCGTATTTCGCTATGTAGTTCATTGATAATTTCGAATAACTGACGCGAACATTATTCTTAAATAATATGACCATACTTATAAGAGCATAAACAATATTACTTGCAAGTATTCCAATTATCCTTCCAGAGTAATCATGTGTAATATTTTGAATAACAATTATGGATAAAAATAGTGCAAATAACTGAAGGGATATATTAAATATACCATGCGATAAGGGACGGGAATCTAGAATAAACACTGTACTATTAAGTGTATTAATTGATACACACCCTGCACTAATAATAAGGAAGTATACTAAATATTTTGGTAATGAGTAAATCTCACTATATGGAATGATATAGTTAATCGTGCAGGCAAGAAGTACAAATGAAAATATAATTAGTAAATGATTCTCCATTAATGATAATGCTTTTTTTTTGGATTTGAAATATTCTCCAGAAATTATTGTAGGACCACCGATGAGCACTATTCCCGAGAACAAGCCAACGTATACAGTAAATAATTCTATTTTTCCATACTGCTCAGGAGGTAGATTATTTGTAAGAAAAGAAATTAATACAAAACTGATTATGCCAATAGCGACAGCATTGATAGAGTACATCATTGTATTAATTGAGACTGACTTAGATATGTTACTATTTAGCAATATTTATCTCTTGAAGCAATATCTCGAGATTGATCATTTTGACTATTATAATTAAATCATCAGCAGGTAATACGGATGTATCTTCTACATCAAATAATTCAATATATTTTGATATTTCTGGAATATTGACATTAGTTTTATTGATACTGCTTTTAAGGGCTGGTATTCCAGAACTATATATCATATGATATTCCTGAATTATTTTTACAAGATATGCAACATCGGTGTCATCATTTTTAGAAGCGGAATATTCTGAATAATAAGATTTCTTGCTATATGATTTGTGATACTCTACTCCTGTTTTAAGACCCACATATTGATACAATGGTCTTTTAGGAGTGAATGCTGTACTCCACGTTCGCTTTCTGTTTAGAACAGTGTTAAGGAAAGGGCTGTACATTGCAGGAAACGAAACTCCATAATTTCTCCTAGCGTTAAAAGCATTCGATATTCGGACACTATTGAATGAATAATAATAGAAGTAGAAAAGTGAAACTTTCACTTGAAGAGGATAATCAGGATCAATAATATCTAAAATTTTTTTTATTTCGATGTCCAATATTTTATTGATCTTTTCACTATTTTTGTTAATAATATTGGGTATACCCGTTGATAACAGTCCGAGATATATTCCATTCACGGTGTGATCACAATAATATTTATGCTTCCCTTTCATCTTGAATCCAATATTTAGCGTATTGGCAACAAAATATCTAACGGACCTTGACCTAATATAGTTATCTGTAAAAAGAATATTATGTGCTATATATTTTACAATTTTAAAAATATTTTTAAACCAAATTAAGTGAAGCCAATACGGAATAGGAAGAGAAATCATATTTATTCCGAACATCGCATCGTAATTTTGCCCAGAAATAACAGTACTATTTTGAGGGCTCCTTTTAATTACAAAATTAAAAGGAGAATATACATTTATTATATCAGTTTTAAACTGCTCTAGAATATCTGATATATCAATGTCCTTGAATGAGACAACACTTGTCTCGATATTATACATCTTCGATATTACGGAGGCTCTTCTCGGAGAGTTGTGATGGCCAATACCGTAATTGACAGTAATATTATTAACTCTAGTATTGATACCCAGAGATAATCCTAAACTGTCAATCCCCCCAGAAAACATTAAATACTTTTCGACAGGTAATTCATTAAATATTCTATTATTTTCTTCAGCTACATCATGAAATGCGATTGTTTTCGTTCTAATATAGTAGCATTTTTGGGATCTTATTTCGCCGTCATCAATTGATAAATGTACAAATGGGGGTACCACTGAAACCCCATTAAAAATACTCGACATGGGGAACATATGTGTGTGATGCTCACTCAAGTAGCGCAATAAACTACTCATATTAATCGAAATTGGGTTAATCCGAAGTAATTGATTGAGAGTATTTGCAAGGTAAACATTATTACCGGACATTACTAAGTACCCACCAGTAAACCCAGAAGATGTTATAATTTGTAAACTATTTCTATTATCAATTAATAAATAACTACCGCATGAATGGGCTGACTCATACCTTTTATATTCAAGCGCATCATTTACGTATAGTTTTATGAGTTCATACCTAGATTTATGTAATGGATTACCTAAAATATGAACTTTCTTTTCAAGTATCGCACCGTTGTAATAATTATTTGACAATTTATTCTCTAAGTCTATTTATATTTTAAAAATAACATATGCATTCAGCTGTAATGGTTTCATGATTTAAAAAGTGCTTCTAAGGTGAATCGATTTAGTATTCAAGCATTAACTCACTTATTTAGCAGAATTTAATACTTGATACTTAAATTCTGCAAGTGCCCAATCTTCTTTTGAGTCAATATCTTGGGATTCCATTTCATTAAGAATAAAAGGGAGAACTCTACCATGAGTAAAGTTCTTATATTTACAGAACACTTCCACATCAAGCCAATAAAACATACCTGCATCATGATAATATGGTTCAAGGTCCTGAGACCTAATATCACGATATTCTGGGCTGATATGGATAAATTGATCTCTTCTAAAGACAAATGCCCTTTGGGGAGGAGAGCTATACTTTTTTACAGATATCAGTGTGTCTGCACCCTCATTATTAAATTGCTTGAAACTATTTTTTAAAAATGCTGCCGTAATGAAGGGTGCTGTTGGATAAATACAACATATCACATCATAGCGATTTCCTAATTCTGACTTATATTTTTCTATCACTTCAATTAATACATCAGATGTTGTAGCAATATCATTTGCATTATCCATACTTCGCATAAATGGGACATTAGCCCCATACTCCTTTGCAATCAATGCAATTTCACGGTCATCTGTGCTCACCATGACCTCATCAAATAGCTTGCTCTTTATAGCTGTTTCAATAGAATAACTGATAATCGGCTTACCCATAAAGACTTTGATGTTTTTCCTAGGTACTCGCTTACTCCCCCCTCTTGCTGGAATAATTGCTATTTTTTTCAATCCGACACCTTCATCCAGTCCAAGGGAGTACCTTTTTTAAAATCTGAACCAAAATATTTGCCTAAAACCTCAGCATAATACTTTGGATGCAAGCCATATCCAGGTCGAATAGAGCGCACATTTTTCTCTGTAATAAGATCACCCATCTCTACATCCTTAACAATGAAAAGAGAGCGTGAGAATACTTTGCTCAGTTGTGCCTTTTCCGTTAGCTCATAGTTTACACAACCTAATGCCATTTCCACCTCCCGAATAGAGTTGACCATCGATTTAAAATCGTCTGGCTCTAAAGAGAATGAAGCATCAGGACCACCAATATTTCTATCGAGAATAAAGTGTTTCTCAATCACTGTTGCACCTAATGCAACTGCTGCAAGAGCGGCACTTGCACCCATAGTGTGGTCAGAGAGACCTACACTTAAACCAAATGTTTCATGCATATTGGGGATAGTGAGTAAATTTGCCTCTTCAAGTGGTGCAGGGTAAGAAGAAGTGCATTTCAAAAGTGTGATCTTCATATTGCCCATTCGAAAACATGCCTGGACTGCTGCTTCGATATCTGCTAGAGTCGCCACTCCAGTTGAAATGATAAGAGGACGCCCTTTAGATGCGATATACTCGATGAGAGGAATGTCAAATATCTCAAATGAGGCTATCTTGTAACAAGAAGGATTTAACGGCTCTAAAAAATCAACAGCCGTTTTATCAAAGGGGCTGGAGAAAATATCTAAATCAATAGTTCGAGCGTAATCGAAAAGTTCAGCATGCCATTCCCATGGGGTATAAGCTTCTTGGTATAGCTGGTAGAAATTCTTCCCTTCCCATATGGTGCCATTCAATAATTTTGTAAAGTATTCATTGTCACAATCTATTGTAAGGGTGTCAGCGGTGTAAGTTTGCAACTTGGCGGCATCGGCACCCGCAATCTTGGCGGCTAAGAGGGTCTCCCGGGCAGTTAAAATAGAATGACCATGATTTGCGGATATTTCTGCTATTATAAATGTCATAATTTTCTCCCGGGAATTAGTTTTTCATACCGGTTCAATAACGTGCTCATAACTGTTTCACACCGTGTATAGGAGAATCCAGCCTTCTCAAAACTTTTTACAGAAGCAATATTCTCACTCTTCACGTAAGCAATTATCTTTTCTATCCCTTTTTTATTATCCACCAGATACTTCACTGCTTCTTCAATAATATTACTACCAAGCCCCTGACCACGTTGTGAATTAATAAGACTCAGACTAATTATTGCCTGATCCCGATCTAGTACAAATTTGACTTGCCCAGCAAAGCTATTATCAATTTCAACTACCAGAAATGCCACATTTTCATTCGATAATATATTATGAAACCATTTTGCATGATCGCTATATATAATGTCTTCGGGGTGGATCGAATTATTTCTGACAAATCTTTCATTTGATAATGTGTAAATCGCATCAAGATCCCTTAACTCGGCTCTCCGAAAAGTGAATTCAGACATGAGAATCCAAGATTCCATCGACAATATTCAGAGTACTGTTATTCTCCTTGGTCATTTTAATCTCCGGCTTGACTAGTGATGTCATTGAATCTATGATATGGGCAATATAGTCAGGGCTATCAGAGCAAATGATTTTTTTTATTATCCCCTTATCCAACCAACCCTCAATATTATTCTTTTGGTTGTCAGCCACTTGAATAAATATTGATGGTGTTCCGGATTGAACAAGTTCGTATGAGGTCTGTCCGGCGGCCGAGATAGCAAGATCACAGGATACCATTAATTCACACATTTCATATGCATTTAGCGAGCGGTAAAAATTCACTTTCCCATTTTGATCACAGTCTTTTTCTGTTGTTGTTCCAAAGCCCAGAACAACATGATAATTCAGTTGTGGAAACTTCTCTCTAATTGCCCTCAATATCTGAAATGTGAGCCCCTCAAAATCACCTCCTCCAATCGTAATTAAAATATTCTCCAAATCCTTTCCGGGGATTCGCACAGGGATTTTCCAAAAAGCTGCCCGCATTGGTGTATATTCAAGTCCTAATAAATACGTGTGATCATCGTCCGGGCTATAGGGAAGTTTTTCTGCATTCACGGCTCCGTTAATTATAATTCCGGGAGGATAGGAGATACGTAAATTATCATCTAAAAAAACGGCTCTTTTTACAGATCGAGAGATTCTTTCATACACAGTTATATCCGCTAGATAGGAATCAATAATGGCAACATCTGCACCCTGGATAAGCTCTATCAGATTGTCTGTCTCTTCAATCCAATCGAATGCAATCGGTCGCATACCCCCTAGAACCCTTTTACCACTTTCATCACAATATATAATAAAGGTAGTTGAGAAACCACGTGCTTTAAAACCTTGGCTTATTGAGAGACAACGTGTTAGGTGTCCATACCCGATTTTGGCATTCCCCTCTGTAATAATGAATATTTTCATAGTGCCAGAGAATTGATGGCCTCAACGACATGCATCATCTCTGCATCGGTCATTGCCGGGAAGAGTGGAATACTTAAGCACTGTTCATAATATCGATCTGCCTGTGGGCAGGCATCTACTTTAAATTTTTGATAATAGGGAAAAGATGTCACTGGAATATAATGGACTTGGGTACCCACATTTTTTGAGAACAAATACTCCATTACCTGTTTGCGACTTCGCTTGATCTCTTCGAAATTGATCTTTACAACATATAAATGAAAACAACTCGATATATCCTGTGCCTCCCATGGAGTCGCAAGCCACTGTATAGCTGCGAAGGCCGCATTATAAAATGAAACTATTTCTCTACGTCGCTTTTTAAATTCAGATAATCTGGATAATTGAGAAATTCCAAGCGCAGCCTGCATCTCAGCCATACGATAATTGAAACCTAACTCATGCATTTCATAATACCAAGGCCCAGGATTTGATGTCAGAATATTCTCATCTTTAGTTATTCCGTGGTTACGAAGGAGTAATAATTTCCCATATAACTCTTTCGAATTTGTTGTTATAGCACCACCCTCTCCAGTTGTAATGGTCTTGACGGGGTGAAAGCTGAAAGTGGTCATATCGGAGTATTTACAATTCCCCACGTACGAACCATCAGCATATTGACTCCCAATAGCATGTGCTGCATCCTCAATTACATACAGACCCTTCTGCTGCGCTAGCTCCGAAATTGTTACCATATCAGCAGGTTGACCAGCGAAATGGACAGGGATTAGCAGTCTGGTTTTATCATTTATCCTCTCTGAGATGCTAGATGGATCGATATTGTAGGTTTTATCATTAATGTCAGCAAAACGGGGGACAAGTCCATTATAGCGCATACAATTTGCTGAGGCCACAAAGGTGATGGAGGTGGTGATCCCCTCGAATCCTTTATCAATATTTAATACTGCCACTGCAATATGAAGTGCGGCTGTGCCATTGGCAACAGCTACACAATATTTCGCACCTGTCTGAGCACAAATGGCATTTTCGAATTCAGAAACTTTAGGACCTTGAGTTAGATAATCCGATTTTAAGACATTCGTTACTGCTGAGATATCTTCCTCTGTGATACTCTGCCTTCCATAAGAAATCATTTTCATATTATCGTCTTGAACTCCGGATCGACATATCTAACTATTTTCTCCCGCAAAGTTTCCTCGGTCTCCCATTCTGCGTTAGTTCCAGAATTATATGTAAAGCCAGGCTCAACGCTCCAACCAGAAAAGTGCTGAATAAATTTATCCCTATTTGCATCACTAGGTAGAATTGCATAGTATTTCTCAAACTCGATCGTATTAAAGGAATCACTAGATGTAATCATTTCCTCATGGAGTTTTTCTCCTGGTCTAATACCAACATCTTTTAACACAGCATTCGGCGCGATAGCTTTTGCCAATGTTTCAATTCGATATGATGGAATTTTAGGCACAAATATCTCTCCACCCAGAGAGTTGTCAATCGACCAAATAACCATTTGAACAGCATCATCTAAGGAAATATTAAAACGGGTCATTTCGCTATGCGTAATTGGAAGAGATTCACCCTTTTCCGCTAACCGTCTAAAAAAGGGAATTACAGAACCCCGCGAACCCATTACATTACCATATCTTACTACTGAGAAACGTAGGTCTCGCTTGCCCTTAATGTTATTTGCGGCAATAAATAATTTATCTGATACAAGTTTTGTGGCACCATAGAGGTTTATCGGGGCGGCGGCCTTATCTGTCGAAAGAGCAATTACAACCTTAACATTTGAGCTCAGAGCTGCATCAACAACATTTTGAGCTCCATTGATATTAGTTTTTATACATTCATCTGGGTTGTATTCAGCGGTTGGCACCTGTTTCAACGCCGCCGCGTGTACAACAATATCAACATCCTCCATTGCCCTTGACAGCCTTGCTCCATCACGAACATCACCGATAAAATATCGCATTGGAGAACCAGGATTATCTGGCCATTTTTGTTGCATTTCAAATTGCTTTAACTCATCGCGACTATAAATAATAATCCTTTGCGGGTCATAATTATTCCGCAAATATTGGACAAACTGCTTTCCGAAGGAGCCCGTGCCACCTGTGATTAGGATTGATTTATTAGTTAACATGTGCAATTACACTTCCATATTGAATGGATATGTTATGTTTCTCAATTTCATGTCTGTCTCTTCTCATAGTTATTTCATTATTTTCTCTGTTGCCTCAAAAAGTCAATTGAGTTCGTTCACGACCCGTAAAATATTCCGGTCTGATGATCTAACCTATGCTAAACATTTTGTTATCGTATCTGGTTATTTCCTCGAAATTAATAATTCCTAAATTTATCTAATAAATCCATCATTAATTATTGACTATCAACTTGTTTTGATATCCAAGCATATGTCTTTTCAAGACCTTTTTTAAGGGGATAATCTGGCTCCCATCCCAACTCATTTTTAATCATCGCGTTATCAGAGTTTCTTCCTCGAACCCCTAGAGGGCCTGGAATATGATTTATCAAAAGTGATTTACCCGCGATTTCCATTGTCATCTCAGCCAATTTATTTATCGAGACCATTTCTTCAGACCCAATATTTACGGGCTCTTGAAAATTGGAGTTCATCAATCGCCGGACGCCTTCTATACACTCATCTATATACAAGAAAGATCTTGTCTGAACACCATCCCCCCACATATCTATAGTGCCACCGTCTACGGATTCAGCGATTTTACGGCAAAAAGCAGCGGGGGCCTTCTCACGCCCATCTTTCCATGATCCAAATGGTCCAAAAATATTATGAAATCTAGCAATCCTTATATTCATTCCCTTATTTCTTGCGTAGGCCAGATACAGGTGTTCGCTGAATAACTTCTCCCAACCATACTCCGAATCTGGATTTGCAGGGTAAGCGGAGTCTTCACTACACTTTGGATTATCCGGATCCATTTGGTTGTACTCAGGATACATACAAGCAGAAGAAGAGTAAAATATTTTCTGTGCATTACGCTTATATGCCTCATCTATTACATTCATATTAATCAAACCAGAATTATGCATGATATCAGCGTCGTTATCACCAGAGAACACAAATCCTGCGCCTCCCATATCTGCGGCAAGCTGATAAACTTCATCAAATTTTTGATCAAAAATTCTTCTAACAACTTGCTGATCACGAAGATCTCCAATGACAAAATCATCAGCACTTGTTTTCTTAAATTCAGGATATTTAAGATCAACACCACGCACCCAGAATCCCTCTTCTTTTAATCTATCTACTAGATGACTTCCTATAAATCCCCCTGCACCACACACTAACGCAAATTTCATTCAAATTCTCCTTATTTCAATTTATGATCTTATTACGCACGTTTCTGGTCAATCTTGACTTATAACGATATTCATATGCATAGTTAAAAATAATCGTAGCGTAATCTTAAAAAAAACAATACCAAAATTTCGATCAATCATTACTCTTTAGCATCTTCAGAGTGATAATAATAGTTATAATATGAATAATAGTAAGCATACTTACCTCCAAGACTCTCCTGACTTGCCCCATTTAAAATTGCTCCAATCAGCGGCGCTTTGACATTTTTAACCGTATCCAAAGCACGATCTACTGCCGACCGCTCAGTTTGCCCGGCCTTAACCACCAGTGCAATGGCATCTAATTCGCCTGAGATCATACTAGCATCAGTAACAGCGACTATTGGAGGAGAATCAAATAAGACCATATCATATTCATGCTCCAATTGATCTATTA
>Ga0307989_1001632_pt1 | contig 11687 bp, 5 predicted proteins | sample EllFjometagen185_FD_203164 | JGI IMG/M metagenome (GOLD analysis project Ga0307989, IMG submission 203164) | Marine microbial communities from Ellis Fjord, Antarctic Ocean - #185 | ecosystem: Environmental > Aquatic > Marine > Unclassified | place: Southern Ocean | collected 2014-10-08 | reverse complement strand
TTGACAAACTGACTCCCGATGAAGTATACTTTAAAGAATCTATGAGGAAGCTCGTAGGATAATGAACAACGGAACCCTCACACCTAAGATTCAAGAAATACTGTCCAAGGTATGGGGTCCACTTCTTTGCTCATCCGGTCACTATTATAAATGTCTGTTATAATTACATCATCTAAGAACACATAGTTAGTGTCTCGGTACTTACAGAGACTTAGGTTAGAAAACGTTTTACTTAATTTTGAGGAAAAGAACGATTTGTCAATCTTATTATAGAACTTTGCAATATCAGCACCATTAATTTCCATTGCATTAATCATCGAGTTATCAAAATATCCACCATATAATTTGTCTGTTCTAATGAAATCTTCAGAATCCTCTAATTGTATTCCCAATATATGCATGTGCGTTAATTTTAACGCACCTGAGTAATTTGTAGTAAAAGCTAATGAAGGTTCGAAATATATGAATTCTAATTCGTGGTTCTTAAGGCTGGAAGACTCTTGTGAAAAAAGGAGTGATTGCACCAGAATGAAAACCGTTGTAAGATTTCTGAAATACTGTAAGTTCATCAAATTAAATTCCCCTTATTTATAGCTTTCAATATTGAATTAATCTATCGTAATCCACTTTTTTTTCAACCAAGCTATATTCATTAAACCAAGTCCAAATACCTGTCTTAAGATTATTCTCATACTGTCCATAGAAGACAATGTGAATACCATCCTCTCTCATTTCAAGATATTTACCATGATATGTAAAACCATCATCCGCTACTTGATACGACACTCGTGCAGCACCGCTAGTACCATCCCAATATTCCGATACATATCCGTTCCGAACAATATTGTCTATTGTTACTTCTCCATTCTCAAAGTAACGATATCGTTTGTAGTCATTGTTAAAAGCAGTAGAATCATCAACAATTAGAGTCAAAACTCCATTATCGTCGTAATGCTTCGATTGAATCAAGTTGTCATTTGAGAAAGAATGAACAATAGATAGAAAAAAATGATTGTTCTTGCTTTCCGAAAAGATATTCTGTGTAATTGTTGTACCAGAAGAATCAAAATTAGTTTTTGAGAATAAGTGACCCATTGAGTCATTTAATACATGCTCTCCAATACTCTTCCCATTTGCATAAGTCTTCTGAGATTTCTGATATCCATTTGAATACCATTCTGAGTATTTACCATCTAATTGTCCATCGATGAAAGAAGCCTCTACTGCTTTCTGACCATTATTATGATATCCAACTGAATTACCAGTATATCCTTCTTCAGAATTGACTTTGTATTTTATTCCATTTCTTTCAACTAATGATTCATAATCAACTTCATCGGTACAATTGGAAAGTATAGCAATAGTGATTAGAAAAATTACGCTCAGCTTGATAACAGCTGTATTTTTCATGAGATTCCCCCAAAAATGGTTTCAGATTGAATAGTCGTGTAAAACTAACGAGAGTCAGATATAAAACAACATTGAAACAGAATGAAAAATGAGTGTATGGTGAAAATGCTCAGGAGTGGTATCAGATATTACCTATATCCACACAGGTGAGGGTTGGCTCTATTTAACTACGGTTATAGATTTATTTCACAGAAAGATAGTAGGCTGGTCTATGAGTAGTAGGATGACAGCTGAGCAGACTACGATAGCCGCTCTCAGGACAGTACGTGAGACACTATTCACCGGCACCTGGTGCAATCTTTCACTCTGACCGTGGAGTCCAGTATGCCAGTGAAGATTTTAGGAAGTTGCTAAATAAATACAAGTTTGTTCAGAGTATGAGCGGGAAGGGAAACTGTTATGACAATGCTGTTGCTGAGAGCTTTTTCAAGACACTAAAAACTGAGTTGGTTTATCATGAAAGATATTGGACTAGGGCTCAGGCTAGAGCAAGTATCTTTGAGTACATTGAAGTATTTTACAATCGGGTGAGGAAACATTCTTATCTAGGATATTTATCACCAGAACAATTTGAACTTAATTCACAAAATGACGCAGCATGACTTCTCGTTTTGTCCGTTTTATTGTTGCAACTCCAAATGTTAGTAGACGCATGGGTGTATCTCCTTTGACATGGTTAGAGTAGTTCCGCTACTCTGTTAATTTATGTTTGATTGCACACGAATAATTCCTCTTCATATTGATTTTGTACTGAAATTTCTTAAACTGCAAAAACCAATTCTTACATTGATTGTATTTGGACGATATCCATGTCCACTCAATGTTCTGACTACAGGTTTTGGACTTCCCAAAAAACCGATTACCTACTTATCTAGTATCCAAGCTTTGAATTTATTGTACCTGAAATCTCTTGGGCTGCTAGATTATAGGCATTCCGCGTTGCCTGCTCAAAATCCTTACCTTCACCCGTTATCTCGAATGATACATTCATGAAGTCTTCGCTATTCCTAATTGGATAGAATTTTAGATCTGCTTCAGCCCTGGCATAGAAAACTTTATTATACATTTGGGATGAATTTACAAAACGAATGCTGCCCTCAACTCTACCACCAATCCCTGCCTTATCATCAATGACAAAGACATTATTATCAAGATATTTCATTAATTCGGATCCACCTGAGCCAGCTCTTAAGTATCCATTATCATCACCAAGGATGATGTTGACCAGCACAGGATATTTAAGTATGATTTTAAGACTAGAAGACGGCAGTGCATTTTGAACAATACCATGAATTGCAGGTGTAATTTTCATTCTGAGAGTCGATCCGGGTTTTGTCGAAGGTGGAATATGTACCGAAATACCACCCAGATCATCCGTCAATGAAGTGGCTATAGATTCCGATGAAATTTTATAGGTGAGAACGTAAGGAAAATTAATGAGGGATTGCCCACTCTTGTTGGTAATAATAATATCGGTATTCACCTCGTCTATAGCGAAAGGATTCACGAATATCTCCGAGGAGCGTAGATTAAATTTTATATCGTTAAGGTGATCTATAGCGACTTTCTCTAATTGTTGTCTTATTCCAAATATTTCACCTGAATAAACTGAATTATTACCTGCTTCCTCAAGTGTCAGATAATTTGCTGTGGCCAGTTCCATATAAGTAAAAAGGTTTACGATCTCCAGCGGTGTTGGAGATTTGTCAATGTTTGCAGCGTTATCCTCAATGTCTTGAACCAGACCCTTGATCACATGTATCTGGCCCAAAACCCATTGAGTATATTCCTGTCTGTTAAATGCCATCAATACATAAGCCCTGAATATCAAATCGTCCCCATCAAAATCTCTTTCAGCGTAAGCTTCCATCTGGGTTGCCTTGACGTATCCTGAGATAGATAAAGCCGAAAATGCCTTAAAAGTTTCATCGTATTCATACTTGGTTTCCATTTGGGACATTTCAGTGAGGCTGAGAATATCGCCACCATAAATCGATAACCGGATTAGACTGAGGGCATGATTAACCGCCTTCTTATTGGCATCCTCCAATGAGGCCGCCTGTCCGACCCCGATGTATTGATCTGACAAGTGATTCGAAATCCAAAGTGGTTTTTCGTTTGTGGATGTAGGTCGACTTGAGGTGCCACATGAAATGAGAAAGAGCAAACCAATCCAAAATGCCAAAGGTGACACTCTCTTAAAGTATGAATAGTGAGAAAGTTGCATGCGGTGTTTCCTAATAAATAAATTCTATGGTCGTGATTAATTGGTCAAAATACTTTTCATCAAGATAGGCAATTTCCATTTTCATTTTGACATCCATTCCAATGTCAATGGTGATGCCCCCACCTATACCCCATTTGTCGGGTGGTTCAAACTCCTGTTCAGCCAACGTACCGGAATTGGTAAGCAACAATTGTCCTGGGGTTCTTCCGTTTAAATAGCCCTTGATTCCTGATACAATAGGAAAACTTGAGTGGAGACCTAAAAACCCTGTCGTCCAATGACCATATTCAGTTTGGGTGGTCGCCGCCAGCTGGAAAGTTCCGCCTCTATTTTCCCAGAAGAAAGGTATATCGAATTCCATTGAACTACGAATCCTGGGCAAACTCATCTCATTTTCATTGAGTTTGAATGCTGATTGTGCGCTAACGCTTATGAGAAACCACTGTGATTGCTGATAAACTATCCCGTAATCAAATCCAAACCCAGTAGCGGATATTCCCTCAGAGCCAGCAATTTTCAACGAAGCCGCTTTTATATTCACACCAATCCCAAACGGGGCGATCATGTCAGTGCTTAAGGCCAGCATTCCCAACCATTCGTTGACTTTATACATCTGAGTAAATTCTGCACTTGAATTATAACCCTCAATCCCGCCTACTGAATGGCTCATCCCTCCTAGACCGATACTAAAATTCGATCCCAGATGTTTGCTCAAGGCGAAAGTCATAAATTTTTGATCCAGGTCGGGATTCAGTTTTAGATAAGTAAAAGAGGCTTGAGTGTTTTCTAAATATTGCATCCCAGCAGGATTGAAAAAAATAACAGCTGCCGATCCTGATGAAAGCAAACTAGCGCCTAAAGCTGCCTGGCTGGCACTAGCATGACGATTAAAAGCAGCAAATAATCCGCTGGTTTTATCCTGCCCGGCACAGTCAGCTGAAACCATTACAATAATCAGAATCATCGGTACCACTCTACTCAATTTCATGGAAGCACCTTATTTATAACCAGAATCTTTACATAAACCTGGGGTTGATCAGCAATATCCAGGACACCAAAATACACCCCCGATGCGCATATTTCACCCCACATGTTTCGTCCATCCCAGACAATTTCATGTCGGCCTGACACCAAATCTGGTTGATACAATTTTCTAGCCATGCTACCAGCAGCATCCAGGATCGTCAGTGAAACATTTGCATTGTCCTCATTAAGGAGAAAACTAATTTTTGCAGCCTCACCCGACCTTGGGTTAAACGGGTTGGGATAACTAAACAAATGGTCATCGACGATAGCACCATCAGACCCAGAGATTGGGTATGTAAGAGTATCTGAGGTTTCATTGCCTGCCATATCATTAAGTGTAATAATAATGGATATTTCTTCTGGAATGCCATCAAGATCGCCTAGAATGGTTGACAATGAATCCACTTGGAATAAGTTTGCATTTTTGTTATCCACAAGTACTTCAGGAAATGAGCCTGAAGAGAACAATGATGACTGAATGACGCTATCAATCGATGCTTGACCGCTTTCATACAGATAATGTTTTTCAACCATGGGATATGTCCAATCCATGTGATCAAACCCTGGCTTCAATTTAATCGTATCAGGTAATGTGGTATCTGCAGTCGTCCAATACTCAAAGTCACCTACGGTTCCTTCTATTGGGAGCAGATTATCAAAATAATAGCTTGTCATCACTTCATTGGCCGAGATCGGGTGCGGCTGGGTCCCCGGTTTGGGAGACCTATCGCCCGGTAATGGCCATCGCGCTACTATTGAAGGACCTTCAGAATCTAAAATTAATGGATGCGTCATCCTAAACCTTGGCTTCAGCGAATCTATAGGTGTGAACTCTACATAGTAGATGACACCGTCCTCATAAGCTTCAGTGAACTGAGGAATTGCCAATCCTCTTTGACCCCCGCTGTCAATTGTAGAATCTCCTGAGTCCGTTTCTATTCGAATGGACCACCTTATTGAATCCGTGGTGGTAAGGTTAACAATTGATTCGTCACTCGGCCATTCACGATAAACATGGGGTTGATATTGGTCGTCTATCTGAACGAATGGATAAAAGTTGATATCGGAACTGTCTTGTCGGATACTTCGCAAAGAGGGACTACTGATTGAAGCGCGAAAATAGATGGAATCTCCCTGAAGCAGCCTTTGAGATAACCAATTATAATTTGCTGCATCAAATCCTAGTTTATAGACCTTTGGGAATTGAACTGATCCATTATTATTATACTCAGGCATATTCACAGAAACATTCGTCGCCATTTTTGAATTATTTCCCAGAGCAAGATGAAGGTTCTCACCGAACTGATTTAGGATAAATGCTGAATCCAGGATCTCGTTTGCATAAAGAGGTATAAAAATACTGTCTCCGAGAAAATGTGGCTTTGCAGGCACCCCTGGATAGCTGAGATTAAGTAATAGTGTATCCAGTACCCCATTATTCACTGCAGGGAGGGTTACTTTGATTGAGAGTTGGGAATCACGGCTATCAATCAAGTGACTGTGATGAAGAAAAGGCATTGTTGAAAATTTACGCGATTCACCATTACCAGTAGGTGGCAGTTTTATTCGGAGAATCTGATTTTGATTGGAAGCCCATGATACATTGGGGTTGAGTATTTCCAACTTTAACGAATCAACAAAAGCACTACTCATGCTGACAGAGTCATCTTCAAAATATTGTAGTGTGGGTAATTGGATCATTTGATCAAAGGATACTTCTATCGATGATTTATCCAAGGTTACGTCTGGTTTGCCGATTAAAAACCGATTTTCCAACTGAATTTTGCTAGCTCCAACAACGAGATTTGGATTTTTTAATCTTCCCCCAATGCTGGATTGTCCCATCATGGATATTCCGGTAATAACGATAGTATCAGATTCGATCTGATTTGTATCTAAATTTAATATCCATAAATTCCTATCTGTTGTATCAATAGATAATTGAGAGCTTTGTGGCACACCACTCCAGTTAAAGACATTTCCCCAGTCCAAATTCAAAGTCAAGAATCCATCTTTTTGGAAAACTGGATGGTTTGAATCATCAAGAATTACTAACCGATCAATTTGTATCGGATCATTTATCAAACGACGATATTGATCGGAGTTCACATCCCCGTTATCTGATGAAATATAGAATCGTGGTTCCGCGACTCTCAAGGTGAGACCATCCACCGTAATGAATTTACCATCAGCAAATAGAGCGCGCATACGGATTGGGAATTCGCCGCCGACAGGGAACGATTCTTCCTCACCACGGCGACCAATCGAGTCTAAGCCCTCCATTGTTGTATAAGAGCCGGTGCTATCACTAACATCGATCGTAATGCTCGAGTGATTGTTAGTTAAAAATGTGCTTTGGCTATTGAGGGGTAATAATAATTCGAAACTTTGGATATCCAGCGAGTTACTCCAAGAAAAATATAATGATGAGTCAATTACCAGAGGCTCCGTTGAGTTTCTGATAGCAAGAAGAATTTTGGTCTCATCATCACTTAACTTTGTGTGTACGGTAATATTTCCAGATATTTTCTGTTTTGGATCATCATAATTCTTGGTAATTCTATGATCAATAACTGGATTTAGTTGAGAGTTATACAAACCGATACCCAAGCTAAAAGGCTCAATATTTTCAATATCTGTTAATAATTCTATTGGTATCTGACTCAGATAAATAGTATCGCTTGTTGTCAGAGGTTGCAATATCTTAAATATTAATTCGCTCCCATCGCGATTTGCTACCCACTCCGGTGATATAGTTTCAGGTGCTGACGAGATTACGTTTCCATAATAAATCGGGAATCTGAAGTGGGCAGTATCAGGGTTCAATAAATGGATATATCCACGATTGTCTTGTGACAAGGTTCCTAATGTATCACCACTGATAGCAATCCTTTCCAACCAATGATAATCGCCAATCGAGCTGGCTGTGATCATTTCATCGTTGATACTATAAATTGAAGGTTGAGCTACTTGAAACTGCCAGGGAATTCCCAGGGTGCGTTGCCCTTGATACGGTGTCTCAAATTTTAGCTGAACATCGGTTGAATTTCTGATCGAATTACCTTCAATATTCATCACCAGAGGTATTTTTGATAAATAATTCTCGGGGTTATAGAAACAGTAAAGAATTTCAACTCCTGCTCCTGCTGACAGAAAACTCAATGTATCAGAGCTTTCAAATAATTTGACGTCCGCAGGTGAATGATTAATTTTTAACCCAAACTCACTACATTGAGGGTCTCCAGTGACAAATAGTGTAGATCCAGTCACTGTATCTGAGGAGTTTACGATTTCAACCGAGGGAGCCAGAACGACATATTTTCCGCTGGAATCAGCATTGTGGTAAAATATTTGAGAGTTATTAGTTCTCCTTGGTGGCAGAACACTATAGTGCATTTCTCCCGGAGTACTTGATGTGCTGTCAATAAATAGTTTTAGACCGCCTAATTGAATCAGCTCCGGTGTGTCAAATACGGTTGCCTCCCCTGTCAGCATTAGAACCAGACTGTCTTCATCGAGAATCGAATCCTCCCAACCTAGGAGTGATTGATCTGCCATCCATCGTATCGTGCCGGAATCTGGAAGATGTAAGTAAAGGGTTGGGTTATCATCACTCAATCCCAGGTGCTGGGATTGAGTGATATTCAGAGTCGGCATATAGGCAACTGAATTCGAAGAGGAACTAGCCCCGTTTACCTGGGCAAAGTAATGATGATTACCTTCTTCCAAAAAAGTCGTATCAGAGGCTATTTCGATATCAGTGATGATGATTCTTTGATCACTCCTCCTGATTTCAGTACCATTTAAACGTAAGAGTAATGTATCGGTCCTTGCTGAATCGCCAGTGATTAGCGTGAGGCTTGGGAACGGTATTGCCCCGCTGATTGAGTCTACAGAGACATACCAACTTGTATCCCCGTTCGTAAGTTCGAGTGAATCACCGGGTAAAAATGCCTGCATGAAAGTGAGATCTAAAAAAATGCATGGATCTAGATTTAAAGAGTCATTTGGAATAACAATCTGATCAAGACTTACTCCATCGAAGCTCAATGCAATCTCCGGATTTCCTGCCGACAAAACTGTGTCTGTGGTAGCAGTATAGGAATAGTCATGATCGATGTTTCCATCATAACCATCATATGATACTCTTAGAAACGTGCTGTCAAATGGCTGTGATATACCACTGATCTTAGCGCCGTAAATCACGATTGCATCTGGTACACCATCTGCAGGAAGAGTAAGGACAATGACTGAATCCATTATTGAGATATCTATCGCTCCGCTTGTAGAACTTATGCTGTCAATTTCGCCTGTAAAATTAAACGGTAACTCGTTCCGATTTATCCTGATTTTTGACTCAGGTCGCCAAGCCTTAAAATCGGGATGTTCAACTAGACTTATCGAGGGTAGCTCCCATTGGATTTGATAATTAGGAGAATTGGTGGGAAAGGCTGTTCGACCTTCACCCTCAAGAATCGAGGTTGATGGGTCGCCAATTGAATATTCTGAACCAAACACCCAAGTAAATGATTGTGTTTGTGAACTGGTCATTGACAAGCTACCCATACCGGAAGATGTGATTCCATCCATTAAGGTGACGCGTTCTGAAAGGGTTGTATCCACTGCGCTAAAATTCAGCGAATTGATTCCAGAATAATCCCAATCCAATTTATCAAACATAAGTTGGAATCTGGCTGTATCGTCAAATGCAGTGATCCCTGATATCTGAATGGGTGGGTAATAGCTTGAAACCCCACTCCCCAGGCTGAAACGAGCATAATTTTGTGATTCCGTGGTATCATTGCCAAAACTCACCTGAATAGCATCGATAAATAATTCAGGCGTTTGATCATTTACCCATGTATCAGCACCATCAAAGCTGACCCAGAGTGTATCCAGCACATCTACAGTATCGGTGAGATCAGCATAACGAACATTGAATTCCACTGTATCCATCAAATCCAACATATTTGCATCAATGTCAAAGTAAACAATGCTGTCCTCACCCGCGATATCAACGGAAAGACGAATATCAGCAAAACTCAGAAATGCGGAATCTATCTGTGCAAAGTGTGACGGAATCCTGATCCGAATATCATCATCCTCGTTAATGGCGCTGGCATTTCTGTTTTGAACCAGGGTCCATAGCATATTTGTATCATTTGGAACCGAATTGATGACAAAGATATTATTAATCATGCTCTCACTGCTAAACCGAGGCTCTCCAATCTCGATGGAATCACCTACTGAGGTTGCATTTGCCGGAATCGTATCCGTACTAAACTCCAATGGATCAAATGCAAGTAATTCCAAACTCCTCCTGGTGAGAGTGTCAACAGCTATAATTTCAATGACATCATCTAATTCAATAATGCGGCCTTGGAGACTATCGATTTCGAGATAATGTTTGCCTTCTACTAGGATTGAAACGATACCATAATCATCAATTAATCCGCTACTCGTGAGACGGATCATATTATCCGGGAAAGCATCCTCTAGGGAAAGGTAAAATTTGCGCTTGTATCCGCTTACTCCATGCAATTCTTGAAAGGGCAATTCTGTTGATCTCAAAGAAACTTGTAATGTCTCTGCATAAGTTTGCTGGTTCCATAGCCGCAATGGGCGTGATAGCTCTAGTGTCAAGGAATCAATTTTGAATAAAGGATCTGAAGCGTCATGCCAACTCCCCTGACGGCATGACAAGTTTAAGGCCTCACCATTTAAGCTGGTGTTGCTGAAATTTGTGAGGCCTGTTTCAATGGTAAAACTTCCTAGAGGCTCAGGCAAATCACTGATTACCGGGAATGCGACCATGCGTGAATCTGTTGAATATACCGGCGCACCAAGGTAATTCGGAACCAAGTCTGATTCGCCGTTCCAATCTGCCCATTCCATATTCAATCCGTTCGGTATCCCCAATCTGACAGAATCACCTGGCTCCAGATTCTGAATACCATCATTTTGATTAATGGTAAAGCTAATCGACTCTCTTCCAGGATTGCCGTGAATAAAGTTGTAATTCCCAGCAAGACGATTAAATACTATATCTCCGACTTGTAGCTTATTCACGGTTGTATTCTGATTTATTAAACTGTCCAATGAGAGGAAACCGAACTCAAGAGCTATTGGCTGTAAAGTATTGGTTATATTCTGAAGAATAACCTGAAATGTTGCTGAATTAGAATCCACATAGGTCGTCGTATTATTGTAAAACCAGAGTCTCTCATCTGACCATTCTAATTCGGTTTCATCCTCGAACCATTGGAGTTCTGACCCATCGGGCAAATCAACAAATAAGGTTTCAGCTCCTTCAAACAGACCTACTGAATCCAGATCGATGAATGAGACTCTGATAGGCTCTGGATTCTGTCCTGAGATCATTCTTTCATTGGATATTTCTGCACCCAGTCTACCAGAACGCAATTTTGCACTACTCGGGAGATAGCTCGCCATGGATCCTTGCACTTTGAATTCAATAAAAAGGCTATCAATTGGGTCAGCGTTACCCGTATTTATCATAAGCGAAACCGGAACTTCACTAAGGTTATTCAATGTTTTAATATTTGAGCCCCCGCTCCAGGTCCAATTGCTCTCTGCGGGTAATTTTATACTGAGTATATCTGTCTCATCAATTGCTAGATTTGGTGTTCCAAAATCAAGGTGTAATTCGACCACCTCTGTGGGTGCACCGGCAAAAAGGACCTTATTTTTAGTGATATGCACATCTGGAATACCAATGGAAATCGGGTTTCCTTGTATGGGTGTTGATGAACTTGCATAAAAGGCCCATGTGGAACTGACCCCTACTTGTCCTGGATCCGGTTGAACCTGAATACTACTACTGGCAAAGCCCTCTGAGATAATGATCTCGTGGTCTTCCTGATAATTATTCGTCTCGATGGTTATCAATCCGTTACTCGTATCAAATGCAACATTCGTTGGAAGTGCAGCTATAATTGAATTAAAATTTAAATCAATGCCGCTATCCGTTGTACCCAGGGTAAAACTTCGCCCATCTGTAAAA
>Ga0307989_1001631_pt1 | contig 11695 bp, 8 predicted proteins | sample EllFjometagen185_FD_203164 | JGI IMG/M metagenome (GOLD analysis project Ga0307989, IMG submission 203164) | Marine microbial communities from Ellis Fjord, Antarctic Ocean - #185 | ecosystem: Environmental > Aquatic > Marine > Unclassified | place: Southern Ocean | collected 2014-10-08 | reverse complement strand
TAGAGGTGTAAGTGTTATGATTATTAAGGATAGAATGGGTGCATTTTATGAATATAGCGAAGGAAAAGGTCAAAGTTTTTTTCATGATCACCCTGAACAAAGTAGTCGAATACTCGACCCAAACAAGCTTTCTACTGTGCACAGTCAAGGAAGGCTAATGGCGGATTTTAATGGAAATGAAATCGAACCACTTGAAGATAATCCAATGAGATCTGACATAGTTAATCATAAAAACATTGAAGTAATAGATGATAGCAAGCTATATGATCATTCAAAGGTTATTATTATAGATAGAGAGGTTGCTTATGTTGGTGGAATTGGAATGGGTGATGACTTTTATACTCCAGGAGATGATTTGTATATTGATTATATGATGAAAATGCAAGACCCTGAGGTATGTAAAGAATTATCTAAATACCTCACGAATTGTTTTGGAGAAAGAGGCCAAGTTGGAAATATTGAATTTTTGGGTGATGATTGTCTGAGACAACAAGGTTCATCTCTTCATAGTGCGATGATTGATTTTGTGGATCGTACACGAGAGAAAATTCAAATCGAAATGGGATTCTTAGGTAATAGAGATTATATTCATGCGCTCAGTAATGCTGCAAAACGTGGAGCTGATGTATTTTTAACGACGTCAAAGAAATCTAATAGTAATGATAAAAGAAATGCACATTTTTTAAAAACATTACAAAGAATGGCTGGTGATTCCGCGGATAAATTGCATTATTCACTACATCCAAGAACAGTTCATAGTAAGGTTGCACTTAGAGATGATGAAATACTTACCATGGGTTCACATAATTGGTCAGCCCCTGCTGGAACTTTTGAAGAAACCAATTTGGTTACAACCGATCCGACTATCATCAAACAAATGCAAAGACATCTAGAGAAGCATCATGAAGAAGGTGAGCAAGTAGTAGATATGGAAAGTTGGCTTAAGATTTTACCACGCTCCAGACCTGAGTGGGCTTCTATGGTTGTACAAAAAATAATGAGACAATGGCGTAGTAAAGCTATAGTGAGTGCTAGATATCAATGTCGCCAAAAGTTTTTAGACTTGTCTCATAAAACTCATAATGAAAGTCAAAGACGAGCTTCTGAAGATCACTTAAGAGAAAGGCAAAAGAGATTAGAAGCAGAGGCGGGAGAATAAATGAGAAATATTTATATACAAAAACGACCCCACACTAGATGTGCGGAGTCGTCTCGTCCTTTTAATGGGTAATCAGAACTCTCCCGAGGGAGGTACCTGGATTACTGTTTTTTGGCTTACTTCTTGGCTGCCTGGATGAAGAGCGGACGACCGAAGTCGATATGCTCCAAGCCAGCCTGACGCTCAAGTGTGAATCGGCGCGCCGATGGGGCGTCCGAAGGGGAGGCGCGTAGCACCATCAGCTTGATCAGATACATGGCCGCGCCTTCACCATCGCTGATGTAGACGAGGGTTGTACCGTTCTTGACGAACTGAGTGTCCGTCGTCTCGATGACGAGGCTGCTGAGGACCGTGTGGCCTTCGTAGACCTTGCGCTGAAGCTTGAACTTCTTGCCCTCGAACTTGACGGAAGCTTTCGCCTTCGGGACGACCTTATTGATGTACGGGTCATCGTCGCCGTAGGTGTAGAAGTTACCGCTGTAACTGCCGATGTCGTAGTACGTGACCTTGGGAGCCTTACTATCGTCATCCCAGTTACTGTGAGTGATCTGGAAAGTAGTACCGAAGAGCTTAGCGCTGTCGGCAGTGTTGACCTTGCGGTCGGGATTGTCGAAGCTGGGAGATGACCACTTGCCGTCGTTGAAGATCAGGAGACCTTCGAAGGTGGAGTTCCCTTCCGAGTTCTCCAGTCCGTACACGATCAGATTGCCGTCATCGGACTTGTAAAGCGGATCATGGCTCGGTCGGCCGTTCGCGTACTTGTAGCCCACGAACTGCTGTCCATTCCAGATCTGGATCATCGTGCCGGAAGCGTGACTGATCTTGAAGATCGAGCCGCTATCCGGGTCCTGAATGATGTCGTCGATCCACTCAGCGCGGATTCCTTGACGTTGCAGGGTACCGGTGGTTTCACCGGGGCACTGCAAGTAGAAGGCGATAGTCCTCCTCCAATACTTGAAGGTGACTTCCTCCTCGTTCAAGGTGAAGGTCTCCTCCCAGTCTCCGGTTTGAGCGGTGGCGCTGGGGGTGTTGAAGGTTGAGGTAAGGGCCAGAAGAGCCAGGGCGATCAGAATAGTTCTCGCGATACGTGTCATTTTTTTCCTCCCGGAAAATCTATGTGGGGAAAGGTCCCCGTTAACGAAACTCGCACACTCCTATGAATTCCAGTTATATGTGCCTTGCAAAACAAGGACATTAACCAATTGTAAGCCAAAATGAAAAAGAACAAGTGCATGGAGTATACAATGTTCTTATATATTTGTCAAGGGGTAACTAATAACTATTTTATATCTTAACCTTTGGTAATTTTTGTATTGGGTTGCTTGCATTTACAACATCTTCTTCCTCTTCTTCTGGTTCTGGTACGTTGTACATTAAATTTTGAGCTTCTTCAAAATATTTCATTACATTTATTGGATATTCTGGATTATATTTTTGCCAATTCCCGTTATACAAAGAGGCAAAATCCTCCATGTGATCAGTTGACATTGGGAATAGATCTTCCGGTTTATCGTTACCGGTTTTATGAATTATGAATGCAAGGAAAAGCCTTGCAGCATTCCGGGGATGATATGTTTGTCCTTGTGTCATATTTAAATCACGGCGAACTTCTAGTCCGACCCCCTTCATTAACACATGAAAAAGTGAATATGAAAACACATGATGATGTTTTTCAAATGCATGCCACTCAAACTGACCAAGTGGCTTACCACCTGATTCTTGTTTGGCTACAGCAAGCATAAGTGACATAAGATCTCGTTTTGGAACTGTCTCCATCATACGAGATATATATTTCCCATAAGTTGAATCTTGTTCCATATCTTCAATCGCCTCATATGCATAATTCAAAAACTGCTCATCTGTTAAGATGCGGTGCTTGGAAGGCGTTGGCAGTGGAATCCAAGTCCCCTTTTCTACGTTTTTTGCTGGAATATTGAACCCAGTTAATCTACTCCTCTTCCATCTTAAATGCTTAAATTCTGGCCGATCCTTGTGCTTTCTTAGTTTTGCTTTAATTGTAAATATTGAATCTCCTGGCTGAACTTTATAAAAAATAAGATCCATATCTTTATAAATTTCCACACCTTTCGCAAGAACTGTTCGATTTTTATCAAATTCTGCCTGTGGAAATTTCCCATTGGAATATGGTTTGAAGTATTCTGATTTATTATCCCAAAATGTTTTTGGTGCATCTGGGAATGGAACTCCTTGAAGATCTTCTAATACCTCCCCCTGCATTACTACTGGCTGAAAATCATGGTCGTGAGTATCTTCGCCACTTGTTATGTCTGGGATTTCTTTAATATCTGGTTCTGGTGTGTCATACGAGTCTGGTTTATCAATAGGTGCATTTAACCTCATATCATCTAAGATTCTTTCTACAACCATTCGACCTTGTTGAGCTATTAAATGATCACCTTCGGTAAATTCATAATCTTTATCTTCTGGTGAAGTATCTTCTGCCACCATGACTTGCGATGCACTATCACGCGCATCACCAATAACAATTTCTTTGTTAACGCTAGAAAGATCCACTGAAGAAATAATTCCCAAAACCATCAGTAAGCCAACAATACCAAGCCCATGGGACATTAGAAATTTTCCATTTGGTGAACTAAGATCATGATAGACACTTTCTAACCCCTCCATAAGTACTTCAAAATCCTGCTTATCATCATCTGTGTGTACCTTAAGGACAATTTTTTTTGGATTCTTGTCGGTAATATTGCCCCATACATGCTGCAATATCTTCTTCCAAGTTTCTTTGTATTTATAGAGCTTTTTATCCTCTGGTCGAGTAATCCTTCGATTCCCCTTTCGCCCAAAAAGTCGTTCCATAACAGGACGTTGTGGATTCATAACAATAACTCTGCGATGTGGAGGAGGTTTCTGCATTTATAATTATTACTATATCTTATTATAACATATATATGATGTTGGGTCAATGGTAAAAATTTATAATAAGCTTAGTTCTAATTCAGTAATAATAATTAATTATACATTCCTTGTATATTCCGCCTGGAGGCGGCCTAGCCCTCTTTTGATGGCAAAAGAGGCGTAAAACTATAATAGGGTTCCATTCTCCAATATTTCTATTTATTCCTAAATAGTTCATATTGGAGTCTTTCATTTCGTTCAATATATATTTCACTTCATTCAGAACATGTCACTCGCTACTTATCTGGGGGTTCTGAAGCCTATTCAACGTAATCGTCTTAATTCTTCATCGGGAGGCTCATCACCCCCAGACCCCGATGCCCTTTTATCTGCGAAAAATCACAAAGAGGAATACGCTTTGTATCTACAAAAATTAAAGTTCTGATTTAATCTTATGATAGTGATTATGGATTTTTTAGTATAAAATTTGAAATATGAAACGTGTACTTTTTTATACAGATTCACCGGGACTTGGTGGGGCAGAAAAACAAATGCTATTACTCGCCAAAAATTTACGATCTTTTGGGTATCAACCCAGCCTGGCTTATGGGAAATACGCTAAAATCGAAAAGATGCGAAATGAGTTCGAAAAGCACTGTGAAGAAGTGCTTGTTTTACCTGCTATTCATAAACATGATCCACGGCATTACTCTGCGCTTAAACGGATTTTAGATCATCAGAACTTCGACCTAATTCACATACACCTTTGGAACCCTGGAAGTTGCCGATATGCATTTTTTGCCGCCGATCATAGTGGGGTTCCTATCGTCACGACAGAGCATGATTATTTCGAACTCAGAGGTTTAAAAAAGGTTATCAAGAAAAATTGCCTAAAAAAAGTTAGACAGTCTGTCGTGATAAATGTGGACAACATGTCTAGTCTTGTCCAACATTATGAAATCGCTGAATCGCGAGTCAATTCCATACATAATGGAATTGACCCAATGCCCTTCTTGGACAGTGTGTCTAATAGAAGTTGGACAACTATGGACAATATGTCGAGTAAGAATTGGGCCGATTTTGGGCTCAAAAACATTAAGAATAATGATGTGGTAATTACATGTGTCGCAGAGATGCATTCCAGAAAAGGACAAGAATACCTAATAAAAGCGTTCCAAAAATTGGATTTAAAGAGTCCTAGGTTTCAATTGGTATTGGTAGGAGTAGGACCCAATGAGATAGCCTTAAAACGGAGATATGTAGATGATCCACAGATTCATTTCATGGGATGGCAGAATGATATTCCGAAGATACTCCAAAATACTGATATTTTGGTACTCCCCTCTTTGAAGGAGGCATTTGGTCTCGTTTTGTTAGAAGCGATGGTTTCTGGAGTAATTACTATCTCAACCGATAAAGGTGGTAATGTGGACTTTGTAAAACATAAACAAACTGGATATTTAGTACCCCCAAAAGACCCAAAAGCTATAATGGACGCTATTGTGGACATTATTAGACATCCTGACCAAAAGGCGGAGATTGAAGCTAGAGCAAGAGAAATGGCGTTGTCCAAGTTTACTGATAAAGCTATGACAAAGCAGTATGTTGAGGTTTATAATGATATAATTATTTAATAGGTTTTACTACTTGACATAGTATTTATAATATGTTATTTTAAGCTAACCGTCTGTTCCTTTACAGCACAATTCAATAAAATTTTAAGGTGAGATGATGTCTTCTCCAATGCATACCGCAAAAGAAAGATATTGTCGTTACCCAGGAGTTCCCTGTGAACCGCTCGATCCGAATGATCGTTCTCTGTCTTCTCGCCGTCTCCACCGTCGCCTCCTGCGACACTAGGAAGGACGATGAGGAGTACTTCCAGAAATTTTTCGTCCCAAACCTGGTTCCTGCCTTCGCAAAGAAGATCGTGGACCACTACTACATCGACCTGAAAGGGCCAGATAACCCGATTGTCGCTGGTCGTTTCATGCACAACTTGGATGACCTATCCATGCGTGCAATGATGGTCAAAGCCACCGTCGGGGACAAACAGAGCTACTCAAGCCCGGTAGTGAAGCTGGCCATGCGACTAATGGCCGAACACCACACCGATGCTAAGCTCATCAAGGCCGGGTACCATGTGTACGGTGATATGCTCCTTCGAAGCATTCGCGAAGCTGGCCGCAGCGTTCAGGTCTTCGAAGAAAATGAGACTGGCGCAACCACGCAGCACAACATCTCGGACCACGAAGTGGGCCTGATGATGAAGGCTCTCGCTCAGGACCTTCGCACCCGTGCCACCACGCTTCGTTCCGTCCTGCGTCTGTACGCAACCCATCCTGATAAGAAGCATAGTGCCTTCTACGAGCGTGACCGCATTGCCCAAACCGATAACTGTCACTTCCGCGAGGAAAATGGCTGTTTCGGCGGCGCGCAGCAGATTCGCGACCACTTCGATGTAGCCTTCACAAGCTACTTCGACAAGAACTTCTCTATCGATGAGCACGTCGTCATCGACATGGAAGACGTCCTGTGGGGCATGCGTCGCATGGAGGGTCGTGACGGGGAGAATATCCTCGAGACCTTCATCCACATCTTCGAAAATGCTGTCCACAGCATCGACTCCAACACCTACCGCAAGTAGGTCCAACGACAACAACTAAGGATGGGATTTGTCGCCTTTACCGCAAGGTTTAGGCGACAAATCCCTCCAGAATAGACATCATCCTTTCTCACCCTAAAATTTTATATAACAAAAAACTAATAACTATGAATTACATGGTTATTTTTTAATTATGAGAAATTACTTCTTTTTCTTAGGTTTTTTCGTTTGAGCAGCAGCGTAATGCTTGCTTTTTTCTATAATCATCATTGCGATTTTTATAGGCTGCCAAAGGTAATGATTTAGCAAATCAACTGTATCTTTTGCTTTTGATGTAACCTTACGTACGTTGCTAAGAATTCGAATCACGTGGTAAATAGCAATAATTACAAATAGCACTAAAAGGCCAACGCAAGCCGTTAGAACGAGATATAAAATATCTAAAGGTGTTTGATATAGTTCTAGCATGTTTTTATTTTTTTATTTTGTAGGGTCATTATATATCAATAATTCAGATGAGGAAAGGTTTTTCGGCAATAAAATGGTTTTGTTCATTGGAATAAACCCCATTTAAATATTAATAAAATCCGTTATAATGTCCTCATGAATAAGGTCCGAACATTTAATATCATCCCACCCACTCTGTTTCTTGGTCTTGCAACTGCCTTAAGTGCAGTTTTTGGAGTGTATAGGGATCATTTATTAGCAAAAACCTTTGGAGCAACTGCTGGCGATGGAATATATAATTTGGACGTGTATTATGCAGCATTTAGAATACCTGATTTACTGTATAAGCTACTGATATTCGGGACTATTTCTGCTGCTTTTATTCCGATTTTCACGCAATACAAGCGAGATGGGAAAATGAAGGATGCATGGTCTTTTGCTAGTTCAATGTTGCATTTGACCCTGGTTGGTGTCTTGATTATTGCTGGAGGTACTTACTTTTTGGCTCCATATGCCGTACATTTGGTGGCTGGTGGCTTTACGGATGCTCAACTCGAACTAACTGTTCAATTAATGAGAATACTTCTTGTATCCCCTATTCTGTTTGCTGTTAGTTCGGTGATTATGAGCATACAAGATAGCTTTAAATGTTTCTTTTTTCGCTCACTTGCGCCAATTCTTTATAATATTGGGATAATCGCGGGAATAATGTATTTTGCTACGGACTTTGGAGTTGTTGGAGTTACATATGGAGTACTTATTGGAGCGGCATTACAGCTTTTATTTCAACTTCCAGCATTCTGGCAAGTTGGTTACAAACATTATTGGATTTTGGGCTGGAAAAGAAAGGATGTGAGAAAAGCATTTTTGCTAATTGGACCAAGAATGCTCGGGCTTTCTCTTCATCAAATATCAATGCTGGTGAATACTTTAATCGCTAGTTTTTTGATGACTGGGTCAATTACCGTGTTTTATTTGGCAGAAAATCTGCAGCTATTGCCGCTTTCTGTTATTAGTATTTCGTTTGCGATTACTTCTTTTGCATCACTTTCGGAGCTTGCTTCGGAAGAGGACACAAAGCCATTTACGGATAAGTTGAGAAAAGTACTACAACAGGTGTTGTTCTTAACAATTCCTGCAACGGTGGGGCTACTAATATTACGAAATTACATAATTGAAGTGATATTTGTATCTGGTAAGTTTTCTGCAACTGATGCTGCGCTTACCTCGGATGTACTAGGGTATTTACTTGTTGGATTGTTTGCGATTTCAATGATTCCAATTTTGAGTAGAGGTTTTTATGCTTATCACAATACAAAAATTCCATTACTTGCGTCAGCAACCGGTGCAGGGGTTGGAGTAGGAGGTAGCCTGCTTTCTGCATTCGTTTTTGGGTGGGGTATAGAAGGTATTGCAATGTCTCATTCGTTTGGTGCAATTGTTAACTGCGTCATTTTATACGTATTTGCACATAAAAAACTTGGTTATGATCTGCTTGATTGGGGAAATGTAGTTAAAATGGTTGTAGTAGCACTGATTATGGGTGTTTTAACTAGTAGTCTAAAGGCGATACTCCCATTTGAAGGGGATTTTATTTCGAAAATTACTGTGCTCGGAATACTTGTTCTAACTGGTGCCGTTTTATACTTCATATTTGCACACTTTTTCCGGGTTCCAGAGAACGATTTATTGTGGCGACATTTGTTTAAGAAAATGGGATTAGTGAAGGATAAATAGAATATTGGACAGTGTCTATATTGTGTCTAAATTGAATTGGGGTTTTTGATATGTAATTTGCATATAAAACCACTCTTTTTAAACCTTGACACTTATATATATTAGTATATAATATTATTCTTTATATCTTTCTTTTATAAATGACCAAGAAGGTTGATTTACCAGAGGTTGATGAAAAAACTCCTGCAGGTGAGGTTGTTGAGCATACACGTAAGGAGCTAAGGATGATTGAGCGTAAAACCACCTTTCTTAATGACTTAATAAATGGGGATGGAGATGAAGCAAAGTGGTTATTTAAGAGGTTTGGTAGACTTATTGATTTTACTGATCAAATAAAGGCTGGGTTTTTACATGCCATAAAAGAAGGTTGGGGAGACTTTTCTCTAACAATTTTTGAAACATTTGGTGAGGGTATAGATTTTGACGACCTCATCAAAGAAGGGTTTATGCATTTATTACAATATAGGAATGTAAAAGAAGCTGCATTAATACAAGATACACTTGGTGATAGGATTGATTTTACTACGATAGAAGGTTACGAGGATGCTGTTAAAGTAAAATTTATAGAAGAAACCAAAAATGGCGTCATTACTCATTCACTTATTTGTATTACTGAACTTGGAGAAGAAATTGATTTTACTACAATTTATGGATTTGAAGATATGTGCAACACAGGTATTCTTATAGCTTTATCTAACGGTCATATAAGACCTGTAATAGAGTTTATTAGTAAATTAAAGTTAGATTCAAGCTATAAAGCAGATAAAGAGGTATTTGAAGATGCGGCACGTAACGGTTTTCTCTCTGCTATTGAAGTTTTTAATGACAAGGTTTCTGCCATAACATTTATGAAGATGTATGGAGATGAAGTTAATTTTGATAATGAAATATTTAGAACATTTTCTTACCCCACCTATAATGCGCTTGGAGCTCATCTTTTGAGACAACTAAATGACAATGTAGGAGTACTTAAAGAACAATATAATATTAATAATACTGAAAATATTACTGATTCCTTATTGGAAGAAATTCGATATATAATCTTACCTTTTTGCGAGATTCTAATTACAAGAAGGGTTATGTTAGCCTTGGGATTACCAAGTGATACGGATTTGGATAATTTTGATTTTTCTACAAGCATGGCAGAACAGATACCATCATTACTAAAGGAAGCACAAAATAATATTAATGGTAGATTAAGCATTATATTTAGCGAAGAGGTTATGACAGCTTATGGAAATAAATATGGAAATGGTGGAGAGGTAGAATTTATGGATGTAGTCAATAATTTATAATCCATTCACGATTTCCTTGAACTGATTACCACGGTCCTTTGCATTCTTAAACATGTCGAAGGATGCGCAAGCGGGGGAGAGAACGATGTTGTCATTTGGTTTTGCGAGAGATGTGACATCTTGGACAATGTCGTCAAAGCTTGATAATGGGTTTTTACTTATGATTAAGCCATTTCCACCAGCTTCTTCGACAGCCTGTCTGATCACTTTTCCTTCTTTTCCATAGCAATAAATACGCACATTACTGTTAACAATTTTAGACGCAAGGAATGCAAATTCTGCTTTTTTAGAGGATCCTCCAAGAAGTAAAATTAGATTCTCAGAAGGGAATTGATCGATAGCTACCACGGCAGATTCTGGAGTGGTACATGAGGTATCATTATAATAATTTATATCTTTGACGGTACGTACAAATTCGAGACGATGTTCAACTCCAGCAAATGTTTTCATTTCTCTTTCAATCAGAGCAGGGGACAACCCATGCAATATTGCAATCGCAGCTGCAAAAAGAATGTTATCGGGATGAGTCTTAATCGATAGATCTTGTCGGTTAAGAATGGAGTGTGCGCCTCCATCATGTCGCACTACTAAATTATCACCTTCCCACACTGCATAATGATTTTCCTTTTTCTCACCAATCCAGAAGACGGTTGAGGGTGCTTCTGATGAAAGCTTTTTACTATTTTCATTATTAGCGTTAAGAATGCACCAATCTTCTGTCTTTTGATGTTTAATTAAATTGTTCTTAGCATGAATGTAGTCCTCTAGGTCTTCATGCCAATCGAGATGATTTGGAGTTATATTGAGTACAGCGGAGATGTGCGGAGAGATAGTTACATCTGAAAATTGAAAGCTAGAAACCTCCATTAATAATTTTGCATCTAAATTTTCGAGTGCTTCAGAAAGGATAGGGGAGCGATCATTTCCTCCAACGATTAGATCCGTGTAATGAGCACGGAGAATATGTTCAACTAAAGCTGTTGTAGTTGTTTTTCCATTGGACCCAGTAATTGCGGTTAGACGACCACGACATGCTTCGAGGGTAAGTTGTGTCATGGAGGTTATAAGAACTCCTGAATCACGAGCTAATTGAATTTTAGGATGATTGTAAGGTACACCAGGAGACCTGATGATAGTGGAAAATTCTGTAAGATCTGGGAATGGAGATTTCGCTTCATCAAAAACTTGAACATCTTTAGTTTTATGGGCATTCAAAAAATCTTGAGCATATTTGCCCTCAACTCCGAAACCTAGAATTGCAACAGGTGAAAGAATTTTCATGAGGTTATTATATCAGGAAACAGAACACAGGACACAGGAAACAGTAAATAAAGGTTTATCTGTGTTTTGTGCTCTGTGTTTTGTGCTCTGTGTTTTGTGCTCTGTGTTTTGTGCTCTGTGTTTTGTGCTCTGTGTACTGTATTCAGCTGTGTTCTGTTTCCTGTGTCCTGTTTCCTGTTTATATAACTACACCACAATTCAACTTTAATAAAACATAATTAAACATAGTGAACATTGACAGACTTGGCTAAACTAATCTATATTTGGCTAAGATAAACAAAAACTAACAAACAT
>Ga0307989_1001629_pt1 | contig 11711 bp, 9 predicted proteins | sample EllFjometagen185_FD_203164 | JGI IMG/M metagenome (GOLD analysis project Ga0307989, IMG submission 203164) | Marine microbial communities from Ellis Fjord, Antarctic Ocean - #185 | ecosystem: Environmental > Aquatic > Marine > Unclassified | place: Southern Ocean | collected 2014-10-08 | reverse complement strand
AATATTCATGTGGATCCAGATGATGCCAGTGATGAAATCAATCATTTAGCGGGTGTAGTTGATTATGCTAAGGTGAAGTTCCCAGATGGAAAATATTTCATGGTAATGGGAGATCTTAATGCTGACTGCAGCTATTTTGATGAGGATGAGAGTTCTAATAAACTTAGATCAGGCGATTATGTCTGGCTTATTGATAATGAAGCTGATACTAATTTAGCCAAGAAATCCTGCATATATGACCGTATTTTTGTAACCTTGGATTTGATGGGGAATATCAAGCCGGTGAATGGGGAGTTTTGCTGTTTGATGCAGTATATGGCTTAAATTCAAAGGAAGCCAGGAAGATTTCTGATCACTACCCAGTGTATTGTAAATTTCTTACGACTAAAGATAATGATTAATGAGGATTGGGGGAATATGTGGAGATAATAAAAACAGTTAAAGCTCTTGAAGAATTTGGTAGGGTCAGACTTTCTAAGTCTTTTTTTATGAGAGATTTTCTGCACTCAGAGATATCACAAATAGAAGGAATACCAAATATTCCGGATGATCCAGACTTAGCAATTCTGGTAGGTACAAAACTTTGTGAAAAAGTTTTGGAACCTATCCAGGAATCACTTGGAAGAATAAGTATAAGGTCTGCTTATCGTTCCTGTGCTGTTAATGCAAAGGGAGCAGAAAATAAGAATCAATATAATTGTGCGAAGAATGAATCTAATTACGCTCATCATATTTGGGATGTCAGGGATCAGAACGGATTTATGGGTGCAACTGCTTGTATAATAGTAAATTCCTTTATCTCCTATTATGAAAGAACGAATAAGGACTATATAGCACTTGCTTGGTGGATTCATGATAATATCCCAGAATACTCATCTATGGCCTTCATGCCTAAATATTGTGCATTCAACATCTCATGGAATGAAGACCTGGATTATCCAAAGAAAATTGAATCATGGATCAAACATCCAAAAGTAAAAGGCAGAATTCTAACCAAGAAAGGATGGCCCAATTATAAAGGTGATCACTCTGAGTTCTATAATGACTTTATGAAGTTTTCAACCGGGAAAAAATAAGCAGAACGCATTGCTGCAAAAATAAGTAAACCAGGTGACCATAGTATTAAAATTTATGATACCTTGCCGGACAGAGTAAACATCTTAAAAGAAACTGGTAAAATTTTGCGTCATGGATTAGCAGGAGATGAAGGGTAAAGACTTTTTTTACAGTTTGTAGGTATCGGTTTCCAAGAGATTAATTAGGAAATATTACGCTAGAATAACTGATCCAGAAAAATAGGGTAGGGTATCTTTTTTTAGCAAACAATGAGGAATAAATGTAAATGAAGGAACTGAAATATCTGGGTCATTATCCATCCGAAATTATTGATCAAGTTGAATCGCTGATTCAAAGCCACAAATTAAGCAACTTTATTAAAGATAAATATCCTGAAGAGCATGATATACGTAGCGATAAGTCTCTTTATACTTATACTGTTGATCTAAAAAACAGACATCTCCGTAAATCTCAGTCTCTCAGCAAGGTGGTTTATGATGATAAAATTAATGTGATCAACCACGCCCTGGGAACACATAGTTTTGTAACCAGAGTACAAGGGACTAAATTGAAATCAAAAAACGAGATTCGAATAGCTACAGTATTTAAAAAAGGGCCAATTGATTTTTTAAGAATGATTGTGGTTCATGAGCTTTGCCACTTGAAAGAAAAAGAACATAACAAAGCATTCTATAAGTTATGCCAATACATGGAGCCTTCTTATTTCCAATTGGAATTTGATTTAAGGTTGTATCTTACCCACCTCGATTTGATTGGAACATTGTATTAAAATATCGTCAGGATCATTACATACTATTCATGCCATCAAAGAACGATTGGAACACAATAGAATTGAATGCAGAAAAGATGTGAGAAAATATGTTTTTAACGGTCATCATCCACTGATCTGGCAATAACTCCTAACGGAATCAGTGTATGATAAACGAAACAGCGAGTTTAGTTGTTAAATAGCCTGGATTTTACGATAGACTTGTTTATAATCCATCTTGTTGCCATCAATGGTTAACAGATTGTTATCAACAGAGATATCAAATAACCGCTCATTTTCTGCTAAATAGGGATAAATTACGTCCCAATCTTTATCTGATAATTCTGTAAATTCTCCGCCATTTAATTGGGCCTCAACAACTTTTTTATGGGGATCACGCAAGTAGATCGCACCACCTGAAGCCAAAGAAAATAGATTCGATCCCTGGAAAGATGTGGGATGATCGACGATCTGGCCATCATCTTCAATTATTAATCCATTTAAAATCGCAAATCCACCACCATTTAACGGATCACCGGCCATAAAAGATTCAGCCAAATAATCCAGGCAGGAACCATTAATGATAACCTTTGGAGAACCAGTACCATTGATTAAGGGTCTACCGGCCGCATTACCTAAGACATAAACCTCTCCACCCTTTGCCCCATACATAAAGGTCTGCCCGACATCACCATAAATCACCAACTTCCCACCTTTCATGATTTGAGCAACCTGGTCTTGCGCATTACCGTGAACGTAGAGTTCCATACCATCGATACCCGAGGCCAGATAATCACCAGAACTATCGAAAACATCGATTCTAACATCTTCCGTTCCCTTACCGAAGGCACACCCTGTAAATCGCTGTCCTTTATATCCAAAACAGATGAACTGTTTCCATCCTAGTTCGTATGCTTTAGCTACCAGGCGTGAATCACAGTTAATGCCTTCCGGTTCGAAAGCTTTGGCATTGACAACTAATATCTTTTCATTTTTGAGAGGGCTTCTCAACATTTCACGACTTTCCCAATCAATATAGGCATATCTTCGATTTGAATCCTGGTGCAATGCCGGTAAGGATTTGAAAATCGAAGACAAGGTGCTTCTCACAATGTCTAGAATCGAGCCTCTTTTTTTGGAACTTATCGGGTAGGACGAATCATTGAGATCAATTAAAAGATTGATCGCCATCGATGTTGCGTCGTCATTATCAATGATGCTTTTTTCCAGGCAATTACAAAAACTAGCAAAATCATCGTAGTCCCAGGAAGCCATCATCTCTTTGCAATAGCTTTTGAATGAAGATAAGGAACCACTTTCTAAAAAGGCGTTAATTTTCTGATTGAGCGCTTCGTTCTTATTAGAATCAGTAACATCTATTGGTCCTTGATAATTATCTTTATTGCCTGTAAATTCGACGACTTCGTCAAATTTATTGGTAACCACTAGTTCTTTTTTACCATCATTTTTCTCCGAATCCTTCACCGTAAAAGTAAAGGAACCACCATCTGTCGCGCTTCCACCGCGAGCATTCCAGTACTTATCTGCCACAGGACAAAAGCGGCTATCTTCGGCTGTGATATTTTGTAATGTTGCATCAATTGCTTGTTTTTCTGAACATACCAGAGCGATTTGCTCCTCTCCTTCCTGCATAGCGAAAACTTGCGGTCGTAACATGGATGTATCGGTTATGCCGATCAGTTGTAAAAGCTTTTTATAAGGATTATTCCTGGCAATAATAAAAAACCAGGGACCATCAGGAGAAGCCGACATATGTTGAGACTGAATATAGCGATAAATCTTCTGTTTTTCTACAGGCAGACATTCAAAATCATGTTCGGTGGTCGGTGCCAGAGCTTCAATAATGTATTCCATAGGATATTTAAAGTCACGGCTGTAAAGATCCAATAATAATACCGCTACTTCTGTATCGGTTAAAAACTGGGAGTATAGATTGTGTTGTCGCAGATATTCACTGATGGCATGGTAATTGGCAAAATCCCCGTTATGGACCAATGCTTCGTGCATACCGGAAAATGGATGTGCGCCACCGGGATGCCACATTCTTCCTCTAGTCGGGTAACGCTGATGGGCGATCCAACCATGAGCTTTGAAGTCATCAAGTTTGTAATATTGGGTCGTCTGCTCAGCATAACCAACAATTTTCAATATCATGATATTTTTACCATGAGAAAGAACGAAGGCTTGTTTCTCACCCAGTGAAGCGTAGTATTCCTGATTTAAGCGGAAGGTATTCTGATTGACGAATTCATCTTCCAATTGATCCGCATCCAATCCGATTAACTTATTATTTTCCGAAAACTGATCCAGTACTTCCTTCTTAACCCGCACAAAATAGCGCCAAACATCAGGTGGTTTGACTTCCAACCCGATTTCCCTATAGTCTTTTAAAGAAGGAATCTGCTCAGATTTATGAACATTGAAAAAGGGTGTAATATGGGATGCTTCTACTGAAGGGCGCGAATCGGAATTAAGGAAAGCGATTTGAATAAGGTAGTGACTTTCCAAAACCTCCTGTGTTACACCAAGATCCTCTGCGCATAAACCAACTGCTGCGAGTCCTCCGCCTTTACCATTACCTCTATTGTGCATTTGAACGGACGGTTCATAGAGGTGGCCACCTCGAATGGGAATTGTTGCAATAAATCCAGTAACACCGCATCCACCCTCTTCATCGAGTTTGGTACTAGGCGGAATTTGATACGGGAGTTTCCCTCTGGAGGTTCTAAGTCTTTCTCTTAACTGCATGTGATCCATCATTTTTCCTTATCAATGATTTGCCGGACTTTTGGCGTGTAACCAAGCCGACTTTTGTCAACGCTCAAGGTTTGCAGTTAACACAAGCAATGTGCATTCCTTGAGACTCAAAGTAATTTAGTCGAACCTTTGATTTTTGAAAGTTTATAGTCAGTATGCTTTAAAGAACCATACTGGATTTGGGTGCTGGCTGATATAGGCTTCTCTCTGCCTGATCAAGATAATCAAGATGTACCAGCAAGTCGGTCCGTCCTACTAATTCTCTGATACTTTTCATTCCTAATTGCTGCAATATTTCGCACCATTGCTGACGCCATGCTAAATACATATTAACAATCCGCTGCTCGACAAATTTTTCAGTAATCACTTTATTCAATTCTTTATCGGTGGTGGCGATACCGCGAGCACAGCCTCTTCCACTTTCGCAATTAGTACAGCGTACGCATTCAAGTGCGATTAGTTCAGCCGTTCCAATCACGACACCATCTGCACCCAGTGCAATTGCTTTAATGACATCCATCGCATTTCTGATGCCACCGCTTGCAATCAGACACACTTTATCCCTGACACCTTCTGATTTTAAAAAGTCATGTACTTTTGGGATCGCGTATTCAATCGGCATTGCGATATTCTTCTTGGCAATATCGGGAGCGGCGCCTGTACCACCATAACTACCATCGATATGGATAATATGCGCTCCTGCATAATAAGCGCCCACTGCAACCATATCAACATCAGTGGGAGTTGAAACCTTTACTGATATCAAGGCATTGGGGTTGATCTCTTTCACCCAATCAACATGCTTTTTATGATCTTCAACTGAATAGACACTATGGAAGGGAAAAGGAGAAAACAAGGGACGACCGATGACGGTTTCGCGAATAGCGGCAACTTCGGCAGTCACTTTGGAGCCCAAAAGATGACCGCCCAATCCAGGTTTAGCCCCCTGGGCATATTTGAACTCAATGATAGGACTGCGTTTGATTGATTCTTCAGTTACCCCGAACAGGCCGGTTGCGACTTGAGTGATGACATGATCCCGATAAGGATGCAATTCGTCAGGATAACCGCCTTCTCCGGTGCAAGTTAAGGTGTTCAATCGTTTCGCAGCCCTGGCCCGACCAACCATAATTGCCAGAGCGATGGAGCCATAAGACATGCCGCCACTATAGCCAGGCATGGGAATCGTAATTTGAGGTCGTTCGTCTTCGCTTTTGTTTAGGGAAATACTGGTATCGATTTCTACAGTATCATCATATGGGGTATTGTTTAATTTTGAATTTTTTAATCTTATTTTATCAAATCCTCCGCCGGAACATCCCAGATTATACTCTAAATCAACTTTTGGTTTTTCACCTGTTTCAGCCATGGCGAAATGTGCCAACATCATTTCAGCCGGCCATCGAAAATCTCCCATAGTTGTGAGGAGCGGATTTTCGCGTAGTGTCAGTGCTTTTTGGGGACAGGCATCAATACAATAATGATCGGTTTCCTGACACTTAAATCCAATACACTTGTGTTCAATCGGTTTTACAGAACGAGAATAGTCCTTCAGCTTTGGGTGTACTCCTGAAGGACAGATTTCGGCACAAGTACCGCAAGAAGTACAATTTGCACTTCTTCGAATGATGTATTTACCGATGGTGTTACGAAATCGGGAAGGCATGGTGGATGCTTCCGGAAATTTAAAAAGATCACCCTTATTTTTCATTGAATATTCCGTAATGGACGATTTACTGTTTAAAAATTGAACCAAAAATCTCTTTCTCAAGATCCTCAAACCACATGGATCTCCCCATCTCTCCTCTCAGTCTCCTTACTTCCTTAATTCCCATCGCTCCCATCATTTCAAGCATCTGATTACGCCAGGCCGCCATGAGATTAATAATTCGTGCACTTCCAAAATCCGGATCTACTTCTTCCAGTTTTGCCGGGCAGGCGATATCTTTATTACAGCGATAACATAAGCGACATTCCATTGCTATTAACAGTGAACGGCCAATAACCACACCATCGGCGCCACAGATAACTGATTTGGTGACATGTTCAGACAAGGCGATTCCACCAGAAAAAACCAAATTAACTTTTTGTCTGAGTGCTTTATCTACCAGTTCAAGGTGAATATCCTGTATCACATCTTTTAAAAATCGAGGATTATCCGTTACTTTTTCTTTACCCTGGTCAGTGCCATAGAAATGAAGTGTGTCCACCTCAAAGGCAGCCATTTCCGAAGCAATGGCAACAGCATTAGCTTCAAGCGGAATTGAGACACAGATACATAATTCTGGATTAATCTTCCGTAGTTCAGCAAACTCTTTCTCAATACCCTTTTCATAGCTAAGTTCCACCATGGGAACGTCTTGAATGAGTGTCTGGTAATTCCGATGGTTTTCCCGGGTTAACCGTGGGACCAAACTTTTAAGATAGGGACTGACAGCCTGAGTGATCACGTCGGGATCAATGATCATCATCGTTCCTAATTGATTTGCCGCACTGGCCATTGAGCAGATGACATCATCAGTTAAAACACCATGATCGGGTTGTTTGAATAAAATGGGTAGCGGTATCTCCACAATCGGTGGTAAATCCCCATCCAGTGACATATCTTTGTTGAATTTTAATCCCTGAGGTCTCCTGGAAACTTCGATACTGGTGTTAATGTATTCCCGACCATGAATACCGTCTCGAGTGGGTCGCACGATTTCCGACATATCGGTCCAAATTCCATCGAAACCTTCCCCAGTAAAGGGACCCCGATATCCGGCACCCGACACTGGAATCGCACCCGTATGAGCTTGACGCCACGTGATAGTAATCACTTGAGGCGTCCATAATTCATCACCGAGGGAGCTATATTCAGGATTGATGACCCTGGAAAATATTCCTTTAGTACACTCTTGCACGCACCTGAAACAACTATAGCATTGATAGATATACTCAGGTGCTTTCATGGAGCGCATATGGCTGTAATTTTCATCAAAAATGTTATAAATACATTTTTTCTTGACACAATTACGACAACTTCCTGCACAATCTTCCCTGAATTCGATCGTTGAAAACTTTCCGACTGGAAAATTTCTTGGTGGAACATTTTTTATTGGTATATTATATTTCTTGGGCATATGGCGCCTAATGAATTGATAAACGAATTATCTTTTAAGTCTTTTATTAATATAGCTAATATCTTGGTAGCCAATCAGCAGCTAATGATCGTTAGATTCAGTTTATAGCGGGGCGAGGAAATAACCCGGCTTCTTTTACAATGTCAGCAACCTTTTCTTCCATTCCAAGGGCCATGATATGGACGCCACTGATGCCGTTCATCTTGCGTAAGGCGTCAATCGTTTCCAGACAGATTTTAAGGCCTTCTGCAGCAGCTGCTTCTTTAGGCACCGCTTCCATTCTTTCGATAACAGCATCGGGAATATCAATCCCAGCCACATTATTTCGCATGTGTTTTGCCATACCAACTGACTTTAGCGGCATCACGCCACCCAAAATATAAACTTTTTCGCTTAATCCTTCTTCTCTGGCGAGATTTAGCCACTCTTGAAATCGGTCCAAATTGTAAATACATTGTGTCTGAATAAAATTAGCTCCGGCATCGATTTTCTTGGCCAGACGAATCACCCGGTAGTCAAAGGGATCAGCGAATGGATTAGCGGCTGCACCAATAAACATTTGTGGGGCCCCTTTTAGCTCAAAACCACTCATATCTGTTCCATGTTCACGCATATCTCTAACGGTTCTAATTAAATTCATAGAATCGATATCAAAAACATTTAAGGCGTCGGGATGATTACCGAAATTTTGGTGATCACCAGATAAACATAGAATATTTTTAATTCCTAAAGACCATGCCCCCAAGATATCTGATTGTAAGGCAATTCGATTTCGATCCCGTACCACCATTTGCATCACAGGCTCATAACCAGCCCGTCTGATATGTGCAGATGCGGCAATACTTGACATTCGGACAATGGCAGTTTGATTATCGGTGACATTAATAGCATCGACATTCAGATTGATTGATTCAATTTTTTTGTTTAGTTTTTCTAGGTCTGCTCCCCTGGGAGGTCCGCACTCACAGGTTACAGCAAAGGTACCGTTCTCCAAAGTTTGCTGTAATTTACCTTTAGTTGGATTTGTCATAATTTATGATCCTCTATCACCAGTTTTCTAGGTCCACCTGAATGATCAGTACTCCAATTTTTTGGTGGAATGTATTTTTTTAGATTGTCCAACTGATTTATTGTCTTAAGTCGTTCAATAATCTGGCTCCAGGCGCAATCAGTATCTTGACTGATTTCACATTTCCCTTGTTGTGATCCACCACAAGGACCATTGAGCAGTTTCTTAGCGCATCGGGTTACCGGACAGATACCACCGAAGGTCCCCAAATCGCAACTCCCACAACCACGGCACTCTTCTGTAAATAGACCACGTTCTTCCTGGATTCCAATAAAGGTGGTATTGATCCCTGGATAGACAGGCATTTTGGGGAATCTCTTGGCGATTGCTTGTACTCCTGCCCCACAAGCAAGTGAAAGCACAGCTTCGTTATTGGCTACCGCCTCAGCAGATTCTCTGATGAATTCATTTTCACATTGCCGCTCAACAGTCAATTCTTCAATCTGGATATCCTGTCCGGCTTTTTCAAAAGCAACACGTAGCACTGAAGCCATAGTCGCTGTTTCATCTTCTCCACCGGCAAAACAAGTTTTAACGCAGGTTCCACAACCTAAAATCAGAAGTTTTTTATACGATGAGATCGATGCTTTGATCTCCGCAATTGGTTTTTGTTCGCCAACGATCATAATTAGTCCTTGGTATCTTCCAGTATTAACATTAGACGCTTTTGTAAGTGTCTTTAATGAATAGTTTCAAGTTAAAATTAAATATTCTGTAATTTATTGTTTAGTAGTATGAATTGTTTTATTACTTGGTGGTGCTGTATATTGGATTGAGGGTCGTTAAATAATCCAGAGTCTCTTGAATTGAACTTTGAACGGTCGCATGGTCATTTTTAGCAATATTGAATATGGACAACCTTTCCGGTTCGATCTCCAATTCCCGAAGTGTCTTTTTTACCTTCTCCGCTCTTTTACGCGCTCTAATACTCCCATCCACAAACTGACAATCATTATCAGCACAGATGATCAACATGACACCGTCAGAACCGGCCTCAAAGGCTCGTAATAGAAAGACATCATTGACCATACTGGAACAGGGCAATTTTACAAAATCGACCTTGGCGGGCTCGGTGTTTGTATAGGAAAAAGGATTGTCTTCGTCAAAAACATTCGTGCAATGAAATATCGTTAACCTTAGTCTATAATCTGTCTTCATAATAATTCTCGATTTTTATGTTTTAATACGTGTCCAAAATCGTTATTCTTACTGGCTTAAACTGTCAACCGGTTTTAAATATGAAAACCAGTTTCGTCAAAAAGTAAAACTGACGTAAAGCCAGTTACACAAACACTTGCTTGGATATTTTGGTAATTTTCTGCCCTACCATCACATAGTCTTTCGCTAATAGTACTTTAACATGCCTCCAAGATGGGATCTGCAAGCAATTTCACCATCTCGTTTCTCTGGATCATAGTTTACTGGCTCACAGTGCTTATAAAATAATAGTGCTTTGCAAGGTAATGGAAGTCAGTCGGAGTGGATATTACAAGTATCTCTCGAAATTGAAATCACAGGTTATATCAGCTGATTTTGAATTAATTTCAAGGGTGAAAAAAATTCATATAAATGTCAGAGGTAAATATGGTACCCGTCGCATCTCAGCGCAATTATGTATTGATGGATATGCGGACGGACAGTGTCGGGTCCGAGCATTGATGCAAAAAGCAGGTGTTTCGTACTACACAAGAAAGCGTTTTAAAAGAACAACAAACAATAAACATAGAAGCCTGTTTCACAAAATATACTCAATCGTGAGTTTGAGGTAGTTGCTCCTAATAAAGTATGGTGTTCAAATATTACCTATTTATGGACAAAACAGGGATGGATCTATTTGGCTTCTGTCATCGATTTGTATTCAAGAAAAGTAGTTGGCTGGCAGATAGATGACCATATGCGAACATCATTAGTTAAAGAGGCTTTATCAATGGCATATTTTCGAAGAAAGCCTGATTCTGGATTAATTCATCATTCAGATTGTGGCAGCCAGTATGCAAGTAATGAATTCCAGAAATTAATGCAAGAATACCAAATGACGGGGAGCATGAGCAGAAAAGACAATTGTTGGGATAACGGTGTAGCTGAAAGTTTTTTTTAATCCTTAAAGACGGAACGAACTGATAATAGTTCTTATCATACAAAGGAAGAAGCAAGAACAGATGTTATCAAATATATTGAAATGTTCTATAATAGTCAGAGACTTCAGTTAACAATCGCTTACAATATGCCTAACAAATTTGAGAGTGAATATTTTTCCAAAGTATCTTAACTTTGTGTCTCTTTTTACTAGACCACTTCAAATTGCCTCATCTTTTCCTTTGCTTTTGATGTGCGGTTAGTTGCAGCGTGGGAGGCATTTTAGCTTTAATTTTTACTAAGGGTGTAGTAAGGTAACTTTATTGTGATATACTACATTTGCTTTTTTTTACCAAAATTTTGTTTTTTAGGATGGGGATGATTTCATACCGGCGACAACTCAGGCTTTTGTTTACGATTTTGTTAGTTTTTGGGTTACACATTTTTGAAAGCAACGTTTTTTCTCAGGAATTATCTTCTAATGATACCGTTCAGTTTCGTGGCGATAATAACTATCCTCCATACGAATATTTAGACGATCTGGGACGTCCTACTGGATTTAATCTTGATATTGCCAGAGCTGTTGCTACTATCATTGGATTTGAGTTTGATATCAGCCTTGGCCCCTGGAGTGAAGTTCGCAATGACCTGGAGACAGGAAAAATCGATGTCTTAATGGGTATGTTCTATTCACCAGAGCGTGATTTGGTTGTTGATTTTTCAACACCTTATATAATCTTCTCTCATGCTATGTTTGTTCGCAAAAATTCGCCGATTAAAACTATTGCTGATTTGAAAGATAAAGTGCTGCTGGTTCTAAAAAACGATATCATGCATGATT
>Ga0307989_1001628_pt1 | contig 11717 bp, 10 predicted proteins | sample EllFjometagen185_FD_203164 | JGI IMG/M metagenome (GOLD analysis project Ga0307989, IMG submission 203164) | Marine microbial communities from Ellis Fjord, Antarctic Ocean - #185 | ecosystem: Environmental > Aquatic > Marine > Unclassified | place: Southern Ocean | collected 2014-10-08 | reverse complement strand
CAATTGTAAGGAAAAATCTATCCAATGTTAATCTGAGTGTGCTGTTTGCGGTTAGCCTTTTTTCTGTTTTATAAAGCTCTTTTATCCATTCGCTTATTTTTTTTATTTCAATCCTTTTACTAATATCTGCAAAATTGTCAAAAAAATCAAGGTTAACAATTTTTTTCGGATTAAATTGAAAGATTATCAAGTCCCGGAAAAATATCTTCATGATGGCAATAGAGTCATTAACAAGGTCAGGATCAGCGCTTAATTTTTGTGATAACATCAAGCCTTTTGATATGCAGTCAATCGTTTGTGATTTAATAATGTCTGCAAGGGTATTCAATAACCACTGCCTTCTTTTTATCCAGTTTCGGTTCTCATTATCAGGATCCAAATTTAAATACATCATGGCTCTTTTCATATCTGAATCTGCAGTTCTTGATGCAATAATGGCCATTTGTCTATCAATTTTGAACTCCTTGATCAGATATTGCACAATAAGCTTGTCTGTTAATGGTTTAAACCGGATGATGCGGCACCTTGAAATAATTGTGGGCAAAAGAAAAGAAGTTTTAAAGGCAATTAAAATAAAAAATGTTTTTTCAGGCGGTTCTTCGAGCATTTTCAATAATGCGTTCTGGGCCTGAATATTCATTAGATCAGCAGTTAGAATTAAAACCATCCTGAATCTGCCCTCATTGGGTCTAGAAGAAATGGTCAATCCCATTTCACGAATCTGGGAAATGGAAATTATTTTTTTACCTTTCTGAAGATCGATAATATGGATATCAGGGTGGGTTTTTGCACTTATCTTGTTACACTGTTTGCAATTATTGCAGGCAATTTGTTTGTTGCTTAGACAATTACACCCTTTGGCAAAAAAAAAGGCGGCTTCTTTTTTACCGGTATTTTCATTGCCTGAGAAAAGAAGGGCATTGGGAATTTTTTTTGTCTGAATGATATATGTTAATTCAGATATGACCTGGGCTTGGTATTGCATTTGATCAAAATCGAGCCTGGTTTGATCAATACCCATTTGTTAATAATCCACCCGCTCCTTTAATTCTTTGCCGCATTTGAAAAATGGAAGACGTTTAGGAGGAATAATAACTTTTTGACTGGTTTTAGGATTTCGGCCTGTGTAGCTTTTGTACTTTTTGATATGAAAACTGCAAAACCCTCTTATCTCAACACGTTCTCCCTTTACAAATGAATCGGAAAGCGAGTCAAAAAATATTTTAATGACCTCTGCTGCTTCATCCTTTGTCAGGTCTGCTTTCTCTTTTATTGTAGAAATTAATTCAAGTTTATTCATGCGGCCTCTTTTTATATTAAGTAATACAATTGATTATATTTTTTTTATATGGTTCTAATTAAAATTTGATAAAAAGTCAAGGGGTTATGATAAAAACTCAGGTAGTTTTTCAACATTATTTTCATCAACTTCTACCCCGGCATATTGTCCTAAAACGTCTATTTTAATAACGACACGACCTTTGCCTTTTTGTCGGGTAAATTCACCTTTTGCCCCTGCCAGGGGGCCATTTATAATCATCACAGGGTCACCTTTTTTTAAGCGGATATTGATGCCGGTGATGAGATCCATGCTGGTACTTGTCACAATTTTTAAAGATTCAATCTGTGACGGCGGGATGGCCAGCGGTCCTGATTTGTTTCCCAATAGTCTGACAGCCCCGGTTGTTTTTAAAACCTGTAGCTGGTCAGCTGCTTCAAATCTTGATTTTACAAAAATATATCCCCGGAAAAGGGGGATTTCTATCATAAGATTTCTGTCTTTGCGATTGCTTTTACGCTTAATTTTAGGCAAAAATGCCTCAATCTTTTTTTTAACAATAGCAGTGTGTACGGTTTGCTCAAAGTTGCTACGTGTCAAAAGGGCAAACCAGTTTAGGCCATCACTCATTTTGTACCAAACTCTCCGATTCCATGAAGATTTATAAGAAAGGTAATACTCTGTTCATCACTTGATTCAGAAAAATAGAGATTCATCGCCCAGCAGGATTTCTTTATGCTGACTCCTGCGCGGGTTTCCACTGTTTTATTTCCCGCTAGATTTTTTTCAATAGAGCAATATGCACTTAGCTCATTGGTCAATTTGACATCAATTTGAGAATACAAAGATTCTGAGATGCTGCTGGTATATCTATATTCAGTTCTCAGGCTGTCACCTCTGTTATCTTTGAGCATATTCCTTATATTTAAGGTTTTAAAATGATTGTCATAGGGCGACCAGGAAACATCCATATCATTGGAAATAAATTCGTTTGGAGCAAATTCCAGGTCAAGTGAAATGTCTGAAAATGGTCTTGTTTGGCTATCGCGTTCTTTTTCAATATCATAGCTCTGATAAAGTTTGAAGTAAGCCATATTGTGATAATTAGTTGTTTCTTTTCCCTTTGGGGAGATCCTTGATTTTTTGGAAATAAAAGTGTTGGTCAAAGACCAGGTGAGACTGTTTTGTTCCTCAATCCTGTCCAGTTCATCAAAAAATGGCAGGTCATCCTGATTATAGCCCGGAGTGAATACATATTCAAGTTTTGGGACGATTTCGTGTTTGATTTTATCTGCAAATTGATTATTTGGTCTAAAAATATTAATGAGTTTTGTGGACAATTGCGTACCCACATCAAACATTTGTCTTTTACGTACATCACCTGAATCTCCGTTAATATCAGTGAATTCAGTGGTATGCCAGATGGTACTCCTAGTGCCGACAAAGGGTTCAAAATGGAAAAATCTGCCAAGTTTTAAAGGTAGATAAATTTTGGGATATATATCTGCTCGTTTCCCGCTCACAAGAGTTGTGTTGGTATCTTTTCTGTAAAAAGAAGTATATTCGCTATCCAGGGAATAAAAGAATTTTGAAGGACCGATTTGCTGCTTTAAAGCATCAAATTGAAGACTTGGAAGTGTCTGCAGGGTTGTATCAGCAATATTCTGTCGGCGGGCCGAAATATTGTCATACCAAAAAGCATCAAAGGTAAAGGAATAGCTGTTCCAGGATTTGGTAAAATTTAACCAGTTTTGCCTGATAGTGTTATCATATTCATCTATACCCCGGCCAAATTCTTTTTCAAAATATTCCCGGGTTTCATCATATCCTGTAAATCCATTTTTAAATTCTTGAAGATAATCTTCGTCACTTACAACATCGATATCCAGCTTGGCTGTAAAGCCATTGTTAAATTCCTGGCTGTGCTTCATCCTGAACCAGTAACGGTCTGAATTGGTCCTTTGAGGTGTTGTGGAAAAACTATAATCTTTTGTTTTATCGGTTCCATCATCAATTTTGTCATCTTCAAGTAAATCCAAAAACATGGAACCCTTTGTTTTGTTATCCAGAACATATCTGAATTCTGCCCCTATTTTTGTCCCGCGATCAGACATATAGTCTGCATAAATTGTTGCATCAGTATTCCTTGAAAAAGCTATAAAAAGAGGCTGCTCATATTCAAATCCCTTTCTGTCCGATGTAGAGATCCTGGGTATTAACAACCCTGTCTGCCGTTTGGTCTGGACAGGAAATAAAAGGAATGGGCTGTAGGCAGTGGGCACATTTTTAGCCCAGAGAACAGTATGGCGTGCAGTACCATATCCTTCAACAGTGACTTTTATGTCTTTGGCCGAAATTTTCCAGTCAGGAGATTCGCCGGAACAGGATGTGATAGATCCTTTATCAGCACTATAAGAAAATTTGCCGAGTTTTTTTATATTTTCACCATTAATATAAAAATTATTTTTCTGGATAAAAATGGTGCCTTTGGTTATGGTGCCGATCTGGGTTGCAAGGTTTATGTCCATTGAATTGCAGGAGATAAAATCTTCCCCGGATATTAAAAGAACATTGCCCCTGGCAAAAGCATTCTTTGTTTTGTTGGAAAATTCAATATAGTCTGCTTCAAGCCTTGTTTTACCCCCGATTATTACGACATCATCTTCGGCAATATAAAGGTTCTTTTTATTATCAAAGGTCACGGCCCGCGCAGATATATGCCAGGAAATTTGTTCTGGATTTTCAGGCAAGCGGCTTGCATCTGCATTACCATTGATAGATATAAATGCGTAAAAGCCGACAAGGATTACAAAAAATGACAGAAACTTTTGTTTTAATAAGCAGAACATGTTCTTTCCAGTAAAAAATTGCACATCTTTTAAAATTACTGTATAAAGCCATTTTATATTTTAAAAGTCAAGATAGAAAATATGAATTGGCGGCTTCAACAAAGCGAAGGTTTAAATGACTGCTTCAATTATAGATACCATAGGCAACACCCCCATTGTTGAAATAAAAAAGATGAATCCTGTAAAAGGGGTTAAAATTTTTGCCAAGCTTGAATATATGAATCCGGGTGGCTCTGTTAAGGACAGACCGGCACTATATATGATCAATGCAGCAGAAAAATCTGGTGAGTTGACCCGCGATAAAATCGTTATTGAGGCAACCAGCGGGAATACCGGGATCGGACTTGCCATGGTTTGTGCAGTCAAAGGATATAAATTGGCTCTGACAATGGCAGAAAGTGCAAGTGAAGAACGCAAAAGCATTTTGCGCGCAAGGGGAGCACAGATTATTCTAACTCCCGGACACCTGGGATCTGATGGTGCCATTGAAGAAGCATACAGGCTTGCAAGAGAAAATCCAGACATGTATTTTTTGGCCGACCAGTTCAATAATGAAGCAAATTGGAAAGCACATTATGAAACCACTGGACCTGAAATTATTGATCAGACCCAGGGCAATATTTCCTCTCTTGTGGCAACCATAGGGACAAGCGGGACCATTATGGGGCTTTCCAGGAGATTAAAAGAACATAATAAGGATATAAGGATTGTATGTGTAGAGCCCTTCCTGGGACACAAGATCCAGGGTCTTAAAAACATGAAGGAATCTTATGTCCCTGGGATTATGGAGAAAAATCGTTTTGATGAAAAGATTAATATTGATGATGAAACCGCTTTTGATGCGGCTCGCAGTTTAGCTTCCAAAGAAGGCCTTTTTGTGGGGATGAGCAGCGGTGCTGCAATGGCTGGTGCCATTAAAGAAGCTCATAAGATTAAAAAAGGGTGTATTGTGGCTATTTTCCCGGACAGTGGGGAAAGATATTTGTCCACCAATCTCTTCTCTGTGAAAAAACATATTGCCCTGTCCCTTTTTAATACGCTTTCAAAATCCAAGATACCATTTAAAGCTTTGGAAAAAGAGACAATATCCGTTTATACCTGCGGGCCTACTGTTCATGAAAGACTGGATGTGGGTCGGCTTCGAAGATACGCATTTACAGATTTACTCGTAAGTTATATTGAGTATCATAATATTGAAGTCAATCACGTGGTCAATATTACTGATTATGATGACAAGACCATCCAGGGATCTTCCAGTGCAGGTGAACCACTTTCAAAGTTCACACAAACCTTTCTGGATTTTTTTAAACAAGACCTTTTAAAATTGAATATCCGGCCGGCAAATGCCTATCCAAAAGTATCAGACCATTTTGATGAAATGATTGATGTCGCAAGACAACTCCACTCAAAAAAGCATGCATATGAAAAACTGCATTCTTTATATTTTGATATTTCAAGCCAGAAAGAGTATGGCGATTTTTCAAGTACCAATTTAGATAAGATAAAATCAGGCGTAACAGTGGATCTTGATGCCTACGAAAAGGGTAATCCAAAGGATTTTACATTGTTAAAACGCGTTCGCCTTTCAGAACTCAAGGCAGGCGTGGGGATTAAGACCCAATGGGGCAATGTACGTCCTTCGCTTCATTTGCAATGTGCTGCCATTGCCATGAAATTTTTAGGAGAAAAATTTGATATTCAAACGGGAAGCCGAGAGCTTATCTTTCCGCATCATGAAAATGAAGTTGCCATTGCAAGAGCTTCCAAAGGAGCAAGTCTTGCACAGTATTGGCTGCATTGCGATCCAGTACGCTATGACGGCTCATTAGGCGTGAGCAATATAGAGTCTTTGACCATTGAAAATCTTGTAAAAATGGGATGGGAACTCAAAACCATTCGGTTCTGGCTGATTTCCAATCATTACAGGAAAACCTTAATGTTGTCAGAGCCGGCTCTGAAACAGGCCCAATATACTTTGGATAAAATTAATCGATGCATTTCCACCCTGAGGTTCATTGGAAATGGATCTGGATTTGAAGAGATGGATCAATTTATATATGATATGAAATCTGCTTTTTTCCAATCCATGGAGGATGATTTAAAGATTTCATCTGTGATTTCTTCATTGCTTGCAAATGTTAAAATCATTAACAGGTTGATCAACCAGAACAAAATCAATGCTGAAGATGCCCAAAAGCTTGTGGGCTGTTTTAAAGAAATGGATTCAGTGCTTAAGATTTTCAACTTTGAAGAAAAAAAAGATCATTCAAAGCAGATTCAGGATCTTATAAATGAGAGAGACAAAGCAAGACAGCAAAACAATTTTCATTTGGCTGATAAGATTAGGAACCAATTAACAAATTTAGGCATCAGTGTCCATGATAAAAAGGCTGAACCATGACAATTAGATTTATATTTTTCCCTTTTACCCATATCTGTGAAAATCAGTTGAAAACTGTTTTGACATTTTTCCCTTCCTTTGAATATTTACCAATTACTAAGGACTTTGATAGCCGTCCAAATTTGAATAAATTGTTTGGACAGAGGAAAATCGGTCCGTTTTTTTTGTCTAATGACAGGCATGTTGCGCTTGAACAAAATCTTGAACAATATCTGGCATGGGCGCAAATCCATAAGGGGAATGAAGTAAATCTTAAATTACTTTTAAAGCAAACCCCTTATTTTAAAAGTGATTCAGATGTGACATCCATTAAATCAAAGATTAAGAAAAGTCATGGTGGCAAAGACCCTGACAACGTTTTTTCAAGTGAATCACATCTTCAGCAGGATTTATTGTTTTTAAAGATGGCAGGTTTGTATGATGAGCAAAATGAAGGCATTGATTTTGCGTTAAACCATCTTGATAAAAGTCATGATACTCTGATTTCAAACCTGCGGGGATTGGAAAGCTTCTCAAGCCATGACAAAATGAGCAAAGTTCAGGACAACACAGATGTGGATAGCGAAAATGAGTTGGATCATCAAAATGGTTCGGATAATAAAAAAGGTCCGAATAATAAAAATAAAGAGGCTAAAGATGCAGGGGCTTTCATGACCCAACAGCGAATTTGGGCATGGTCAAGATGTATGGCTGCAATGGGGGGATTGAACCACCTGGAAGGGGACACTCCATTGTTTATCACTACCAGTGAAGCCGTATTTGACTATCTTGAGTCCAATTGTAATGATGTTGTAAATGCCCTTGACATTGATAAGATAAAAGTGCATGAAAATGAATGTAAAAATAAAAGCCAATGGCAAGATCAATTCTGTGATGATTTGATGCGTGCTTTTCAGGCAGATGGCGACCGGGAAAATAACCTTCCTGAAATAAATGATAATTGTCATTTATCAGGACAAATCAAATTGTGTATTTTTTCCGGAGATGATATAAACAAACTCTTTAATTTCTCAAATAAACAGATATATGTATGTTTGATCAAATTAAAGTGATAAAAAACTTGATTTTAATTAATATAATGTTATAAAAGCATTTTTTATAGAAATTGTATTTTAAGAACAAGTTTATACGATAATATAATAATGTTAATTTTTTAAGGAGGCTATTAATATGGCATTTAATCCAATTGTTGACCAGGCAAAATGTGTTGGTTGCGAAGAATGTGTAGACGTATGTCCGGTAGAAGTTTTTGAGATGGAAAATGATAAATCAGTTCCAGTAAATGCTGAAGAATGCATGGGCTGCGAAAGCTGTGTGGAAGTCTGTGAAGAAGACGCCATTGTAGTTGAAGAAGACTGATTCAAAGCAAGTCTTCTGAAAATAAAAAAAAGATGCCGGGAATGTTCACCATTACCCGGCATTTCTTATTTTAGTTTTTTGCCGCAACCCTGAAGATTTATGTAGGGTTACCTGACGCCTGCCTTTTTTAGAACCTAACCGGTGTGATCTACTTGGTGCAATTCCACCTGGTATATTTAAAATCTAAGTGACAGGCAGCTCAATCCACCATCCAGTTTTCGAAATTCAGACACATCAACTTCAATTGTTTGATAACCTGCATTTTTGATCATTTGACAAGTTTTAGGAAATCCCAATGGAACAAGTACATTCCCATTGATCCATACAGAGTTGGCTGCATAGGATTCATCCGGATCAACTGTCATGATATTAAAATCACTGAGTGAGGGATGGGTTAAAAACTCACCAAAAGCGAGCAGGTTGTTGTTTTCAAGATATGAGACTCCGGTTTTTAAATGAAGAACGCTTTTAAGGGCAATTGTTGATGAAGTTAACCCATATTTTTCCAATATAAGGTTTAATTGGGATGTCCCTTTAATGTTAGTCCGATCAGACAAACCTGCAAAATAGTGACCTTTTACCATCATAATATCGCCAGCATCAAGGGTCCCGGGATTTTGGATGCTTTCCACAGGCAGATCAAGTTCTTTAATGGTTTTTGAAATCTGAATGGTCTCATCCCTTCTTGATGCCGCCCCTGGATTGGTGATGATGGCACATTTGGGTGTTATTAGACAGGCATCTTCAATAAAGGTTGAATCAGGAAACCTTTCGTCCGGATCAAGTATACTTACTTCAAGACCGCATTTTTTAAGAGCATCAATGTAGCCTTCATGCTGATCCAGGGCGCGTTTATAATCGGGGCTGCCAAGACTGCTCGAGGTGATTCCATTGACCATATTCCTACAGGGTGTTTTTACAATGGCTCGGGTAAATAATTTCATTTTCTTAATTTATTTTCCTTCAAAAAAGATTCGCAATCTTTGTTACCATTTGTCTTTAATGGTGTTACGGGTGCGGACTAAAAATACAGGGCAATCCGCACGTCTACTCACCTTTGAGGCAACACCGCCTAAAAACATCTCTTCCAGTCCGGTACGACCACGGGTGCCCATCACAATAAAATCTACCGATTTTTCGTTTGAAACCTTGATGATCTGGTCATAGGGTACCCCTTCACGTACAACTATATTCACATTCAGGGTGTGCTCAAATCTGATTCCCTCATCGATTTCTTTTTGAACCTCTTTTTTTATCTCTCTGGTCATGTCTTCATTGGACTGTCGTATATGGTATTCAGGATCCAATTGCCGATAGGAATATGGCATGGGTTGCAAGACCCTTGAATCAACAACATGTAATACAAAAATTTCGAGATCAAGTTTTTTCCCAAACAAAAAAGCATATTCTAAAATACGTGGAGTGTAGTCTGAATGGTCTATGGGTACTAAAATACGTTTAAATGCCTTCATGAGATCCTCCTGTTTTTTTGTATAAGCAAACTAATGTTTAAAAACGGATCGCGACTCCATCTATTTTCGGTAAGCGAACTTACTCTTAAAAACAGACCGTGCCACCATATTAATTTGAGCCTGTGTGGTTCCACCGCCAATTTGGAACATACGAACATCCCTTAGCATGCGTTCCAAGGGAAGGTCCTGAGAGTAACCATATGCACCGAACATCTGAAGGCTGTCGCTGGTTACCTCAAAAGCTGCATGGCCTGTATAAGCCTTCGCCATGGATGCTTCATCCATATAGGGCAGTTTTACATTGTTGGGCAGGTCACGAGCATTGCAGGCTGCACGGTGGATCAAAAGTCTTGCTGCATTTAGTTTTATTTCTGATTCAGCCATTTCCCACTGCAACCCTTGAAATTCGCTGAGATGCCGACCAAATGCCTTTCTTTTTTTCATATAATCAACAGCAAGATCGTGGGCCCCCTGGGCAATTCCCAGGGCCACGGCGCTGGCTCCGATTCGCTGTCCATTGTAGCCGTTCATAAGTTTTTTAAAGCCCTCGGTGCCGTTTCCCTTTACTACCACGTTTTCCTCGGATACCATACAATCTTTAAAAATAAGTTCAGTTTCAGGGATACCTCTCAAACCCATGGCTCTTTCCACTCTGCCAAATGTAAACCCGGGTGTTCCCTTATCCACAAGTATTCCCCCAATACCCATATCATTGCCATTTTCTATAAATCGGACAAAAATAAGATTGGTAACAGAAATACCCCCTCCTGTAATCCAGTGCTTGGTACCGTTTATGATGTATTGATTATTTTTTTTGACAGCTGTTGTAGCAAGATCTGTCAAGGCTGTCCCTGCTTCGGGTTCAGTCATTCCAATGGCAGGTTTGTCCCCGTCTTTTAATACCCGTTTTGCCACAAGTTTGCGCTGTTCTTCAGTGCCATAGGCCATGACACATCCAAGAGCTCCCATATTTGTTTCCACAATTGCACGAGCGGTAACACCGCAATATTTTGCTGCAGTCTCGATTGCCAGTACTGCATCAATTAAAGGGCGGCCCTGACCACCATACTCCTTAGGAATTGTCATACCAAGGATGTCGCATTCCTGTAGTTTGTGGATATTTTCCCAGGGATACTCATGATTTTCATCCCACCGGGCGGCTTTGCCGGCAAATTCTTTTTTCCCAAGTTCATCCATTAATGATACAATCTGTTTTTGTTCAGCATTTAATTGAAAATCCACTTAGTTTTTCTCCTTTAAAAAATATCCAATTTGCATTAACCGGCAGCCTTTATTACAAGAGTTTCATCCAAAGTTTAAAAAAACAAGATATAAAAAAATTCAATCAGTTTTTTATTTTTTTAAATTTCTTAAATGCGTTTCAAAGTTTGTTTTGGAATTTTCCAGAGATGTATTGCTGCCGGAATTGTGAAATAATATGTCAGTTCCCGGCTTATCTCCAGGGTTGAGCATTTTTGAGCTTTCCAGAATGTTTGTAAGATGTCTGATAGTGCCTTCATTCCCATCGGCAATTTTCACATGATTTCCCAACAGGTTTTTTATGGGTTTTTCCAGCACGCCAAAATGGGTGCATCCAAAAACAACCACTGAGATTTCAGATGGATCCAAGTCCTTAAAATAACCGGCCATACATTCTTCCAGTTCTTTTCCCTGGATTATCCCTGCCTCTATCATTACAATGACATCCCTGAATGGCAGTTTGACAATATCACACCCATTGCCAAATCTATCTATAAGAGTGGTAAGCCGTTTACTTTTCAATGTCATTCCCGTGCCTATCACAACTATTTTACCGGGAAGATTAAAACTTGTTGCAAGCTTTACAGCCGGTTCCATACCAAGAATCGGCAAGTCATATTTCTCTCTTAAGTCTTTTATGGCAACGGCAGTGGCCGTATTACAAGCAACCACAATGGCCTTGACTCCTTTTTCTATTAAGAAATCACAGGCCTTAAAACAATATTGTTTTACCTGATCTTCCGTCTTTAATGAGTAGGGTCCATTACCATTGTCACCAAAATAAATAAAATCTTCATTGGGAAGCATGTGAACAGCCTGTCCCAGTGTACTGACGCCTCCGATACCAGAGTCAAAAACTCCGATCCGTGAATATGGATTCCCTTGCATTTTTTTAAGCTCTCTTTGTTTATTGTTTGGTGCTTTAATCGTTAATAAAACCCAATTGTTTAGCCCGTTAAAAGAAGTTATCTCAAAGCCCTGTCTGATGGATATTTGCAGGAGGTTAAGCGTTTAGCATCGAACAAAAATATTCATCGGATAGGGCGGTTTCAAGCATAAGAGCTGAATAGTTACAATTAAACATCCAATTTCTTTAG
>Ga0307989_1001627_pt1 | contig 11719 bp, 10 predicted proteins | sample EllFjometagen185_FD_203164 | JGI IMG/M metagenome (GOLD analysis project Ga0307989, IMG submission 203164) | Marine microbial communities from Ellis Fjord, Antarctic Ocean - #185 | ecosystem: Environmental > Aquatic > Marine > Unclassified | place: Southern Ocean | collected 2014-10-08 | reverse complement strand
TAGTTAAGTTTATTTCATCTAAATTCAAATATTATAAAAATAAATTGACAAAAAATGTATGCAAGTAAATACTTACATGCATACATAACAAATTGATAAAGGAAGTATATGGCAAAAGTTAATCAAACAAAAACAAAGATATTAAATGCGGCGCTCGATTTGTTTTCTGAACATGGTGCCAGTGCGGCAACGACCAGGATGATTGCAAATCAGGCTGGTGTTAATGAGGTGACTCTATTTAGACATTTCAAAACGAAAGAAGAGCTTTTCAATGCAGTATTTGTTGAAGTCGAAAGAATTGGTCTTTGTTCCAAAGACGTGATCAGGGAAGATCTTCCTCCCAGGGAAGCGATTGAATTTTTAATGCGTGAATTATTTAAGATTTTAGCTAATAACCCAAAAGTTATGCGCATGATTCTTTATGGTCATTTAGATCATGTCAGCCAGTTTGAGGAGGCATTTCAAGAGGATAATAATTTAAAAATCAATTCTTTTTTGTGTGATCAGCTCAGGGTCTACATGAAGGATCGGCCAAATAAAAAGCATATCAAAATTGAGTATTTATCTTTGGCAATAATGTCCCAGATATTTGGGTTAGCTGTAGGGCATACGATCTTCAAGAAAAAGATTATTGAAGATGACGAATTTGAAGTATTTATTACACAGCTTATCAAATCACATTTAGATTAATATTAAAATTGGAGTTAAGATGTTAGGTTTTATTAGTAGGATCAGTAGTCGTTTCCCTGTATTGGTCATTTTGGGAATTGCTGCTATAACCGGGGTGGCGATCAATCAAATCGCTACCAAGTTATATTTCGAAGCAGATATGACTAAGTTTTTGCCAAAAGACATGCTGACCGTTAAGTCGGATGATTATGCCAAGAAGAATTTTTACTATCAGGAAAAGATACTCATCGGCTTAAAAAACGAAAAGGGTAATGTGTTGGACGTTCCGGTCTTAAGAAGCGTTGAACGAATGATTCAAGGCATTAAGACCTTAAAAGGCGAAAAAACGTTTAAGAGTATGCTAACCGGAAAAGAAGAAACCATAAAATTATCATTGGGTTTTGACTTAGATAATATTTTGTCCGTTGCTAATCTGGAAGATGCGATTTTGGATCAGGAAACCGGTTCAGTGATATCGGGCAGTGTGATTAAAAAACTGAAAGAGGACCATCAAATTCCGTCTCTCGAAGGGAAAGAAGAATTATTACCGGAAAAAGACGAAGATTTACTCAAAATCATTCCTGAATTAAAAGAACGTGTTTTGTCAGATAGAAGTTTCAGGGGGGCCATACTTTCAGAAGATTTATCTGCTGCTACCATCAATGTCAGTATGATTCGTAAATGGGATTATAAAAAACGCTACACTTTATTAGAACTCCGAACGGCTTTAGATGAAGAAAAACTGAAACAAAGGTATCAGGGCCAGGACTCTACCTTTCCGTTTGTCGTATATAATAAAACCATCAATGGTATTACCCTGGACGATCAATATATTCAACAACAGGTTCAACGTACCCGGAAAGAGACAAAGGCTTGGTTGGTTGGTTTTTTAGGTGCTTCCTTTCCGGAGGAACCCCAGTTAGAACAATTATTAGACCAGGAAATAACACCCGAAGTGTTTAATCAAGTAATGAACTATATTGAGCGGGCTGATTTTTTTATGAATGTAAATATTGAGAACTGGTTAAATTTTGTTAATTACTTTTGGGAATTTACATTAACAAGCATTGACCCCCTCAGTCTAGAGAATCTTAGTTTTCAACTGTTTGATGTCAAGGAAATTTATGATTTAAACCTAATTTATCAAATGTTGAGCGATTTATTAAAGCAAAACGCAATTGAGGATGTCTCTTTTTATATCGCCGGTCAACCAGTTGTACTGGCTGTGTTTTCCCATATGATGTCTAAAGATATGCAAGTAATGGTGCCCCTTTCAGTTCTGGTTATTTTATTGTTACTGGGCTTGAGTTATCGCAGTGCCAGGGGAGTTGTCATTCCTTTGTTAACGGTAATTATCTCGGTCATTTGGACATTGGGGTTGATGGCAGCAACCCGCACGCCACTTTCAATTACCACCACTGCGCTACCCATTGTGCTACTAGCGGTTGGAACAGCGTATGGGATTCACCTGCTGAATCGCTATTATGAAGATGCTGCTGCTAGTAGAGATAAAAATGAGATTCTTCAGCGAACGATGAAGCATGTCGGAATGGCAGTGGTGATGGCTGCGGTCACTACCATGGCGGGATTTAGCTCTCTGGCGTCATCTAGCCTGGATATGATAAAACATTTTGGAATTTTTTCAGCCCTGGGTGTTGGTTTTGCGCTGATCATCTCATTAACATTAACCCCTGCACTATTAAAAATCTGGATTTTACCGCGATCAAATAAATTTTCCACAGACAATGTCAAAATCGGAATTGTGGGCAGATACCTCGGAAAAGTAAGTACCCTAGTTATTAAATGGCCCAAATCCATATTGTTGATTGCAGCATCATTATTTATACTTTCATTAGGTTTGATGACCCAGAACTATTTTGAAGGTAGTATGATGACCATGTTTAAGAAAGACAACACCATCTATCAAAGTGATCAGTTTTTAAATAAAAACTTAACCGGTACCTCACTAATTAATCTTGTTTTTGAATTTAGAGACCAAATTAATTTGGATGCAGTCACACAACAACAATTAAAGCATCAATTAGGGTCATTGGTTCACCAATGGAAAAACTGGGTAAATAGTGCATCGAACCTTGATAATGAACAAATCAATCAAAGAGTGGCAGCTTTAAACTCGAAAGTAGCTGGATTACCCGGAAGTCTGCCTCAAATTCAAAATGATTTAGTCCTGTTGAGCAATATATTAAACGAAGAGTACTATATAGAAACTCAAAATAGTGTTGAAGAATATCCGGATGATGAATCTGAAGCAGCAGAGGAAACAGATGGAGTAGTAGATGAGTTGTCGGATGATAGTGCAATGGGAGATGATCTGGATAGTTTGTCCGAGGATTCTGATGGATTGGATGACTTAGCTGAATCATCAGATTTAGATGATTTTGGTGACCTGGCCGATGAATCCGAGAGTGTTGATCAGGAAGAGGACAGCGAGTTTGCAGACCTCAGTGAAGAACAGGTCAATGGTTTGAAAGGTCTTCATCAGGAGTTAAATGAGGAAAACGATGATTGGGAGACCACCGCGGCCAAAATACTGAATTATCGATCCGCCGTACAGTCTGATGGTGGCATAAAAGTACTTTATGCCCTTAATCTGTTGGATGAAACTCTGACGATGGATATCAAACAACCGGTTGTACTGCATAAACTGGAAAATCTTTATCAGTACTTAAAGGAGATGGATCAACCGGAATTTTCCATCGATGGTCAGATTACAAGACCAACGGGATTTGTAATGACACCGGTGGATTTTATTCGAAAATTTTATAAGGTTTTCTATCATGATGATCAGGCAGCGTTTGATCGTTTACCAGATGTTAAAAATGATGGGTTCGAAGATCAAACCCTGACAGACAGAGCGATCATCGGTGTTGTGCTGGATCAGGCGATGAGTGCCAAAAGAGACACCTTTGAATCCACCATAACTCCAAGCCTAAAAGAGTTTCAGGTTCAGATAATGCTCCGAAATAATAGTACCATTATTATCGGTCAGTATATGGATATTGTTATGGGAAAAGTCAGGGAAGTTTTTCCCGCCGATGACCCTTATATCAAAGCTATAAAAGTTGGTGGTCAGGCCCCAACGAGTATGGAAATCAGCAATCTGATCAGCGCCTCACAAGCAAAAAGTATTGTACTCTCTTTTTTACTGGTTTTGATTGTTACCTTTTTTATCTTTAGATCATTGGTTGGTGGCCTGTATGCGCTTATGCCGCTGTTGTTCACGGTCATATTAAATTTTGGATTGCTCTATTTTCTGGGAGGTGAAATCACCACAGGCACAATGATGGTGGCTTCTATCGCTATTGGAACCGGGATTGATTATACCATCCATTTTTTGGAACGCTTTAAAATTCAACTCAAGGCAGGAGAAGATTTTATCACGGCTTACCAAAACACGATTAAGACAGTGGGACAGGCAATCGTGTTAAATGCAGTCTCCGTTGCTTTTGGATTTTTAGTATTGGTATTCTCCAATTTTACCCCCAATATTATGCTGGGTGTGATGATGGCAGCGACCATGTTATTTAGTACCATTGGAGCCTTGGTTCTTTTACCGGCTCTGATTATTGTTAGAAAACCAAAGTTTTTCGTTAAGGCCCGGAAAAATAAGGTGTCTTAAAAAATGAATTCGTTTTAATTAAATATTTAAGGAATAAAAATGAAAAAATTAATTATACTGATTGTTTCCAGTTTGATTGGTTTAATGATCGGGTTTCAATCGCTCAGCGCTGAAACCGCAGCAGAAAAAGGATTGAGTATTATGCAATCCATTGAGAAATTACCAGCGATTGAAAAAATGTTGTCACGTACCACTTTGAATATTTATGATGCTCAGGGGAAAAAGTTGTATTCCCGGAAATCCAGAATGGCTGCTTATACATTAAATTATAACAATCCGGATTTACGCTTATCCAGAAGCATTGCTTATTTCTATGCACCTTCAGATTATAAAGGCAATGCCAGTTTATCGATCGAAATGAAAGATGAAGATGATAAACAGTGGATTTATATGAAAGGACTCCGTAAACCGAAGAAGGTTGTTGGTTCAGATAAAAGTTCATCTTTTATGGGATCTGACTTTTCAAATGGAGATATTGCCCCGAGAGACATCAATGATTATAACTATAGATGGTTAGGGACAGAAAAAATAAAATTTAAAACTAAAACCCTAAAAGTGGAAAAAATTGAAAGTAGTTTTAAAAAACAGCAAAACCAAGAAGATTATGGTTACAGTAAGGCTGTGGTCTGGGTGCACAAATCATCCGGTTTGGCCTTTAAAATGGAAATGTATAATCTGGACGGGCAACTTTCTAAAAAAGCCCGGCTCTTATCCTTTATGACGAAGAAAAATAGAGATGGTAAAAAAGTTTTTATCTCAACCGGTCTAGAAATGAAAAATGTGCTTAAGGGAACAAAAACGGTGATGTTAATAAATAGCAAATCCATTAAGGTTGAAAAAGCAGCTGGGAATATTAAAGCTGATATTTTTAAAGAATCTTATTTAACCCGTCGTTGGTGGTAATGTTAAAAAACGAAAAAATTATTTTTATTGCGTAGCTTTGGGTATAATACCCAGCCCCTTGCGGTGTCCTGTCATCCCGGACGCGATCCGGGATCCAGCAAAATAAAAAAATAGATTCCGGGCCTGCCCGGAATGAAATATTGATACCCCACCGTTTGCGATGGGGTCGTTCATTCCAATAATCATTTAAATTTTTAAATAATTATGAAAAAACACTTAATTTTAATACTACTGGTCCTGATGACAGTAACAACATTTGCTTATGCAAATGAACTATCTGATCTGTCAGAATTATCAGATAATCAGAGTGAATTAGAGGCATCTTCTGAAAGTGATGATTTAGATGAGCTTGCAGAGAATGATACAGATACAGATCTGGATGCATTATCAGATGATTCATCACCAGAGGAATTGACAGAAGATTCAGGTGATTTAGGAGGGCTGGACAACGCAGCAAGTGAAGAAGATATGGTTGATGAACAGTCAGATGTTACCATTCAATTTAATGGTTATCTAAAAGCACTGACTTATATGAAAAGAAATCAGTATTCAGATGACAGCTGGGATGTCATGCAGGGAATGAAGAGCAGAGGCCTCAAATCTCCTGAACATCAAGATAGCAACTATGTTTCTGATGTCGGTGCCCGATTCCAACTTCGAATGGAAGGTTACCTGGGGGATAATGCCAAACTGTTTTCAGCAGTCAATATTGATTTTAATGATACGGCTAAAAATAATACAACTTCAGAAACGGATAAAAGTTCCAACAATGGTAATTTGAGACTGGTGGAAGCCTTCATTGAGCTATATGTCGGTGATTCTGTGATTAAAATGGGACCTCAGTTAATGACCTGGGGATTTATGGAAGGTTTTGAAGTCCCAACAGACCGTGTTAATGCCCGGGATTTCACCTATAACAGCACCGAATATGAAGATAGTAAGTTACCGGCCAATGGTATTTTATTTCAACAACCCTTGGGCGATACCAAGTTGGAATTGTTATATATTCCGGTAGCTAAAACTGATATTCAACCCACCCATTCAGACTATTATTTCCAAGGAGGAGATGATAAGCCAGAGAAGAAAATAGCTAATGCCAAGTTTGCATATCGTTTAATGGATAGTTGGGGTAATTTGGATTGGGCACTCAGCTATGTGACCATGGTGGACCCGCAACCGGATTTAGCTATTGATTCAAAAGGACTATTTGTTCGGGAATATCACCAAGTGCGTAGTCCCGGTATAGATCTGCAATATAGTTTCAACAGTTGGTTGGCAAAGGTAGCTTATGTGGAATATCATACTGAAGATAAAGCTGGTGAAAATGCATTTGTTAAAAACTATTGGAAAAAATATCTGCTTGGTGGAGAATTTTTTGTATCTGGGAATACGATCAACTTCTATGCTGGACAAACAATTGTGGATAAATTTGAAGCAGAAAACCCTTACAACTTTCTGATTGGACAAAGCCGGGAGATGACCAATTTTATTTCAGGACATATTTCAGCCAATTTTCTAACTGGTAATGCTTTGAATATCACACTGCTCGGTGCCGGATATTATGATGAAGATAATGTCCCCGTTCAAAAAAACCTGAAACTAACTTCAAAATATACGATTTCAAATGGCCTGGATGTTATCGTTAGCCCATCTTTTTTTGAAATTGCTGATAATCGCTTCTATAATTTACAGGCCGAGGTCAAGTATTCTTTTTAATTGTAGCGACAAACATTGTTAATTTACTGTCATTAACTGTGTTGATACCGCTTCCCGGAAAAATGTTTACAATAGACTTGTCCAAAACCGTAGGTCGGATCAAGCCTCCCCGACAATTTCCAACCAGCGTGGATCCGTCGCAAGTTCATTATATTGCGACCGTCATATTAAATTTATAACCGATAAAAGACAGGCTATTACCCATGATCCAAATTTCACAAAAAGTTTCTATTTCAGATATTGAAGTGGAAGTGACCGCTATTCGGTCAGGAGGACCGGGAGGACAGCATGTGAACAAGGTAGCTACTGCAATTTGCCTAAAATTTAATATTCAGGCGTCATCCCTTCCTGATTTTTATAAACATCGATTATTAATAAAGAAAGAAAGAAGAATCACTAAAGAGGGTGTTATCATTATCAAATCACAAGCCTTTAGAACCCAGCATCAAAATAAAGCTGCTGCGTTTGAAAAGCTGGTTGCTTTAATAAAAAGTGTCACTTACATTCCAAAAAGTCGAAAGCCGACTAAACCATCCCGGGCTGCAAAAACAAAACGTTTGGAAAGTAAAAAACATAAGGGAACTCAAAAAAAGCTAAGGCAGAAAAAAGGATTATTTGATTAATGTTTGATAATATTTTTTGAACGAATTTCTCCATGATGAATGATTTGTGATTGCCCGCTAATATCACCGTTTAAGTCACCACCAGTCATATTAATTTCAGCTTTAGAAAATCCTTCTAGTTGAATATCTGCGTTTGTAATAAAACTGTCCTTAAAATTCGAGAGAATGTAACCCTGATTATAGATGTTTAAATGATCAAATTGATTTTTGACCCCGTCGATTGTTCCATTCCCAGTGGCACGGATGGTTAAATAGTTGTTTTTAAAGTGTTGAAGGCTTACCTCAAAGTCACCATTTAAAGTCAGATTTAACAGTACTGGCATGGTTATGATAATTCTTGGCACCCCTATAGGAATCCCTTTTCCCTGCATTACTTTTGGAAACGGATCTTTTTGATCATTGATATTAATGGTTCGATTCAACTGGTTGATCCTATATTTTTGTTTGGGATCTGATTGTTCAATTTTAATCGAATAATTTTTACTTTTTTGAATGAGTACTTCCCCGTATCCATTGATGGTCAAAGCATCAAATGAAGTGAAGGGGTAAGGCTGGTATTTATAATCTGTTACTTGGTTTCATTCTTCTCTCCTATTGAATTTAGATATTTTTGGTAGTGTTGGTCTATCTTATCAATGCTGATCCCGAGCAGATGCATATATTTAAACATACGAGGTAATTCCTGTTTTATAAATTGTTTTCGCTTCAATTGGGCCGTTAATTCAGAGGCATCCGCACTAATATAATATCCCAGTCCTCTTTTATTAAAAATAATTTTTTGATCCTGAAGGTAAGTATAGGCCCTGGCAACAGTGTTTGGATTTACTTCGATGCTAATAGCCATTTCCCGAACAGAAGGTATTTTATCTTCAGCCGACCACTTTTTGATTAAAATCGAATCACAGACATAATCAGCTATTTGTAGATAGATCGCTTGATGATTTGAAAAATCCATTTAAACCTCGTATTCTTTTAGTTTTAGAAATGCAATCAACCAGAAGAATGGGGCGAATCCAAAATAAAAAAGATATTTGAGGACGGAGGCTGTTGATTTTAAAGACTCGAAATTAATATCAATCAGAGAAATATTAAAATGTTGGTGATTAAATGGTGTATCAAAAACCGCCCAAAGGATGACTATTGTAAGTATTACTAAAATCATGAGTACAAACCAGGTGCTAGCGATTGTTTTGATAAAGTGCATACTTTTAAATTGGATGGCACCGACGAGAAATAAAGATTGCGTAATTAAATACAAGGCCATTAATTCAAGGTTTCCCTGATTCAGCGGGTTAAAAACAGGCAAGGTACTATCTGACAAAAGACTTGATAGACCTGCGGCTAAGACTGAAAAAGTAAAAAACAGAAAACTGAGTCCAGCGATGTATCCAACACTGGTCAATAATAAGCGACTGAGAAACTTTTCCAGGGTTGAAGCTGGTAAACACAAATAAAATCCAACCTGATTTCTTTGATGCAGTGTTTTAAAAGCAGAAGCAGTCAGTAAATAGCCACCTAAAATTAATAAAATTTTAAATGACTGATTATGGAGTGATAACAAACTATGATCCAGTTTTGACAAGAGTGATATCAATGTTAAGCCAAAGGTGATGGCTAGCAAAATTACCAGACTGGATTTGAATTGAATAAGCAGATCGTTTCGCATTAGTAAAGCCAGGCGTCTAAAACTGAAGTTCATTACATTATCCATTCTGACCTCCCATAAAACAATTATTGACCGTTGCAGGGTTTGAAATGATGGCATTGAACAATAACTCCAGATTCACCTCCGTTTCAGCGTCTGTTTTGTTTTTGCGAACCGTCACATATCCCCCCAGTTCATTTTCAAAATGAATCGTACTTTCCGGTTCCAACTGTTCATAATTGAAAGTTAAGGCCCGGGTAATTTCCAGCATGGATTTTTGAAAAATAATGTTCCCTGCTTCCAAAACAACAATGGCATCTACCAGTTTTTCAATATCTCTAACCTGATGAGTGGAAATGATATACGTCCGATCTTCATTGATTCTAGATGCCATTAATTTACGGAATTGACTTTTAGAGGGAATATCCAAGCCATTGGTAGGCTCATCCATTATTAAGAGCCTGGTATTTGTAGCGACACCGAAAGCAATGAGTATTTTTTTACGTTGGCCAAAAGAGAGTGAATGTATTTTGGCCTGACTATCCAATTCAAATTCTTTTATTAATTGATAAAAATCTACCCGATCAAAATTAGGGTAAAACGGTGCGTATAAATTTTCAAATTGGGAGATTTTTAACTTTGGAAGCTCGAACTCTTCAGGGATTAAAAATAACTCCTGAAGAAGCATCGGATTTCTTTTTGATGGGTTAGCGTCCATTACCTGACATCTTCCTTTTTTGGGAGATAATAATCCGGTGATCAGTCTTAAAAGAGTGGTTTTTCCTGCACCATTTTTTCCGAGTAGTCCGTAAATCCCACCCTGTTTTAACGCCCAGGACAGTTGAGTAAACAGCTTTGCCTGCCGGGGATATTTATACTCGATACCTTCCATTTGAATCATTTTTACTCCTGAATTAGTGTACTAGTTAATTAATACACTAAAGATATGAATTGAAAATTAATATGTCAATTTATTTCTTCAATAAGCCATCATTCTGATTGTTGATCCCGTTTCCCTGCAAAATGTTCCCAAGAAACTTGTCCAACATCGTAGGTCGGATCAAGCCTCCCCGACATTTTTATTATTCGATGTCAAGAACGCTATCTAAATGAAATCGATTTTTGATATTCTCACTATAAGAAGTATTAAATATCAGGATAATATCATTGATAAGCACTAAATTCTAAGCTGGACAGTTTACTAAAATAATGCGTAGAAAGACCAACTCCCATTCTTTTTAATATCCTCTTTTAAGTGTGAATATCATGCCAAAATGTACAATTCTCATCGATAATCATCTTTCCCCCGCCGAATTGCAACTATTGTTAAACGCAATTTCACTGTTTCGGGGAGTCCAGGATGTGACCCTTGAAAATGAAGGAAATGTGATTAATGGTCAGCCATTAGGTTCATTTCAGGATGTTCCTCAGCCTACAAAACAATATAATTCTGATGAAATGCTGGATCCTGATACTCAGCGATATTTTATTGATGAAGTGATTCGATGGGCGGTGAAGAAAAAGCACTTACAATTAGGAGATGTCCGTAGCTGGTCTCCGGAAGAGATTGTTTCACAAGCTGTGGAGATTTTTGAATCCATGCCGGAACAAGAAAAAATTGCTGTGGGTCAAAATGTTTCTAAACTTGCAGAACGAATAATTATCAATAAAAATCAATAAGCTAATTTTGATCTCTTGGCATCCCTCCCTTTTTAATGACTTGTTTTTAATAAAATAAATTCTTAAAAATTATAACCGGAGATGCAATATCTCCGGCTGATTCATTCTTTTTTGAAATTATTGAACAATAAACTGAAAATTTTTTATTGACCGGTGTTTCCTTATCGCATAAAATAAAACAACACCTAGGATATGGGATCTGACCACCATTGGAAAAAGAAAAAATTAGATATCTGTTGATAAACTAATTTTTAACCCTAAAATAAAAGGTTGCGCCCATATCCTATTTTTTCCACTCCAAGAACTCCTTCAGAAAGTGTAATTAAATCCTCTCCCCACCAACAGTTCTCCCCCTAAAGTTCGACTTTTTCGGAAGTCTATTATTTTCTCAAAAAAGGCCACCGCAGAGAATGGTGCGGAGATCCACTCCGCTGATTTCACAACCTTTTTGGCGTGATTGCTGCGCAGGATTCTGTAATCAGCATTTTAAGCAAGCACGATAGAAAAAGTATTAACTCTTAAAACTTCGCTTACTGAAGGACATGATGGTATCTATGAAGTGACAGTTAATGAAGAAGTTATTTATTCCAACTCCAGTCAATGTAAAAAAGGTTCATTTAGCCCTGAACAGATAATAGAACTGATTAGTGAATCCATTGGTGAAAAACCGAAATGGGAAAACAAATTTAATCCATCTGACGGGCCTGATACTGCACCAGTTTGTCCACTACCAGGTCAGAAGCTGCAAGAAAACGGTATGGCGCTGCCTGTAATAAATTCGAATGAATCAGATTGTGGATGCAAGCCAATAAATCCCTCCTTAGCAACTGAAACCGCTTGCTG
>Ga0307989_1001626_pt1 | contig 11727 bp, 10 predicted proteins | sample EllFjometagen185_FD_203164 | JGI IMG/M metagenome (GOLD analysis project Ga0307989, IMG submission 203164) | Marine microbial communities from Ellis Fjord, Antarctic Ocean - #185 | ecosystem: Environmental > Aquatic > Marine > Unclassified | place: Southern Ocean | collected 2014-10-08 | reverse complement strand
CATTTTATCAGGAAAATCAACATTGCTCATTTTATACAAAATGCGGCAGCTCAAAATGCTTTGAAAATGTCAAATTCTGTTCCATAAACAAGATTCGCATACCGATTCTGCCGCTATAGAATCTTCCGCCTGCCATTTTGGGCGCTACTTACGTACCAGAATCTCCGATTGTTAGTCAGGAACTGACGGTAACTCTGGATGTTGTTGATCCCGATAATGATCCTTTGACTTACACCTATTTAGTTAATGACGAAAACAGTCAATCCTCGTCTTCCAATGTTATTAAGATTACACCAACGGCTTCCGGTTGGTTGAAAATGATTGTTACAGTAAAGGATGACTCTAATGCAGCAGATTCAACGACACAGTGGATATATGTCCGCAGCAACGCGAAACCCCAAATACGTAAAATAACAGGAGTGATCGATAATTGGGATAAGAGTAGTGGTATGACTATTCAAGTTGATGCTTTTGATCCGGATGGAGATCGTTTGGTGTACACAGTAGAGTTGTATGATATCCAAGGAGCGAGAAAAACTGTATGGGGAACGGTTAACTCAACAACGGGAGCCATTGTGATCAATAAAGATCAAATTGCTAACGATGACTATGCTTTAAAAATTAAAGTTGCAGATGCACAAAACTATGTATTGGCAACCAAATGGTTCCGTGCAGACAACAATAAAGCACCAACGATTTCTAAAGTCTACAACACAACGGATGCAAGCACCGATATCAGTGACGGAGTTATCAGTTTGCAGTCAGGAGTGCAAGTTTTGATTAAGGTGGACGCTTCAGATGATGTTGATACTCCGACGTTTGAGTGGATTATGCCTGAAGAATTTACCGTTACAGGAGCTGACACAGATACGGTGACTTTGACTCCGATTGAAGGCGTATTTTCTGCTGCGATCATTGTTTATGATTCTGCCGGATTGATCGATTCAAAACGATTTGATATAGATGTACAGCAAAATAGACCCCCTGTCATCGATTACGACCAGACAAAATGGACAACAGCAGCTGTCATTAAAGATACCAGTTCATTTAAAACAGCAAGTGGAACGATACTGAATAATGATGAACTCGCTTTGTCTGTTGTTGCTGAAGACCCCGATGGTAATGGAACTTTAGCTTACTGCTTTGGAAATATTGTTGGAGACTCAATCGTTGCACCTACCTTAATAAGTGGAAATGTTGCAACTTACAAATTAACAGATCTCTCTACCGGCTTTTATTCTGTTAAATATCAAGTCGTCGTTTCAGGTGAGGGAACGTGTGATCAGATTAACCCCGAGCAGCAAGGAGATAAAAATTCAGTGGGCTACGCATCTTTTGAAATTTCAGAAGACCGGAAACCTTACTTAACTCAATTGTATGTGCCAAGGTATATCACTATAGGCTCGAATGACTCGATGTTTGCAGTCGCAGAAGATCCTGAAGGAGAGCCACTTAGTTTTGAGTGGGACGCGTCGCATGATAGTGGCGATCCAGCAAGTAAAGGGACAATAACTCCTGTCACATCGGACGATACATCATCTGAAGTGAACTACGCTCCAACGATAGCTGGTAATGTCACCATAACATTAAAAGTATCTGATGGAAGTGTCTTCTCAGACACGATAACTCGAAAAATTGTAGTCCGAGCCAATCAAGACCCAAAAATCTTTTTTATGGACGTCTTCCCAACATCACTGAATATTGGAGGAACACTATTTTTATCCGCTAGTGCCTATGATAATGACGATGTGCTGACTTCAACGGTATGGAAAATCAAAAAACAGAATTCCGCTGATTCAACAGCAGATCTTTATACCCAACTGGATTCCGGGCCTGATGGAATTACAGTACCCGCATTATCTGGAGAGGTCTCACTGCCGGATTTACCAACGTATATTGATACACCTGGTGATTATGACGTCTGGTTGGAGGTAACCGGAGGCGGGAAAACGCTTTCTTACGAAGAGAACAAAGTCAAAGTAACGTTTACTCAAGCCAATACAGCACCGAGTACACCGGAATTGACATTCAATCCGGCAAATAAAACGACTTTGGCACCCGGTGAACCGGTAGAAATTATTGCCAATTCAACCGATCCTGATGGAGAACCGGTGAGTTTTGAATGGAAAGTGGATGGATTTGTTTTAAATACAAACACATCAACTCTCACTTTTTCAGAAGATATTCCGGGTGAATATAAGGTCAATGTCTATGCGTTTGATGGAGATAAATACAGTGATATGTCAGCGGATGTGACATTTACCATACAATCGCTGACAATGGATGTAACAGCAGATACTTCTGTTATGCAAGTCAGTGGTACTCCTTTCATTTTTTCTGCGACAATGAGTAACGGGGCAGAGGTACCTGCGAATGCGACCTGGACAGTCCTCAGTTCTCCAGAAGCTTCAACCGCAACCATTACTGAAACCGGTCCCAACGTGAGCTTTACTCCGATTAAAGCAGGAAATTATGAAATCATGTTGACGGCTGAAGTGTACGGAGAATACTACGACGGCACTGTGTCAATCACTGTAATAGAGGCTCCACCGGTAGAAGGCTATGAGAGTGTTACTGGAACGATAAGAGATAACTACGGCGAGTTATTGGCGGGTGTTCAGGTTCGTCTGTATCATAAGACCAACCCAGGTTTTTATGATCAAACAACGACCACAAACTCTGAAGGATACTATGAATTTGCAGAAGTCCCTCCGGGAACCTACTATCTTGTTGCTTATGCAGGAAATGGATACATTCTTCAAACCCATGCGGTGACAATGGAATAGCGATAACTCATTCGATTAAGATTGGATTTGCCTTTCAATAAAGGGTAGGCAAATCCCGTGGTGTCAAAAAGGTAAAATCAGCTTAAGTTCGCAACTGGAAATATTTTACAAGGAAGTTTATATGAATTCTTGGTCCGTTATCCTCAGACAACTTCTCTATGGTAGTAATTTAGCATACCTCTGAGGCGGGATCGACATTCGATACTACTGTTTCGGAATTGAAACATTAATGACAAACTCATTTTATGCATCAAAAAATGTTTATTTACAATTCATATTTTTTAATATGGGATCGTTCCCAATCAAAAAGTTATTGTTTTCTAGAATCTGGAAAAATTTCTTTTCTTTAAGAACCTCTTTTAAAGGTCGATATTATGAAACTAACAAGGAAAACTACTTTTGTAATTTTTTTACTCCTATCTATTATTCTATTAGGATTATCTAGCTGTACCAAAGACAACGAAGATACCAATAATAGTCAAGACACTGAAAACGTCTCTTCAGATAATATAAAAGTATCTGTCTCGGGTAAAGCGTATTTTCAAAATTTTGATAATCATGAAGGAATTCAAATCGACCTTAAAAACAATCAGGACCTGGACACAATTGCTTATCAAGCTTCAACAGATACAACAGGGAACTATCTTTTTAGTGAGGTTCACTCAGGTAACTACCAGCTATCCGTTTCAAATCTAGATTCAACAGAAAAGATTAGAACGATTTCGATTTCGGTATCCGAAAGGAATCTGAAAGTTGTGAATATGGTTTTAACGGCAGCCGGAAGCATTCAAGGAAAAATAAACCTGGATGGAAAAACAGGCCATCGCGGCACACTTATTTTTCTTGAAGGAACAAGTCACGTTGCGTACACAGATTCAGAAGGAGAGTATCTGATTACCAATATTCCGGTTGGATCCTACCGACTTAGCGCCTTCCATAATGGTTATAAAATTGATTCAAATACACTGATCAATGTTGTTTCAGGAATAAGTGATGTAGATTTAATTGATCTAGCGGTAGATGTATCAGCAGCAAATTATGAAAATCTAATTGAATTTGCAACTTTTGAAGGGAGTCAAAATGGATGCAGTTATGGTGGCCAGGAAATAAAGACCGGAAAAGATGATGGTCTTAATATTGAGGGACAATCAGCTGGAGAAGCGAATGATGGAACTCTTGCAGATGGTGAAGTTGATAAAACGAGTTATTTATGCAACGGCCAAAATGGAGTAGCGGGTGAAGTCGGAGCTAGTGGATTGACCACTTTGGTATCTAATTCAGTTGAACCGATAGGGGGGGACTGTGCAAATGGTGGAATAAAACAGGAAAAAGGACTTGATAGTAATCAGGACGGAACATTGCAACCCACAGAGGTAACTTCAACTAATTTTATTTGCAACGGAATCTCAGGAGAACAAGGAATTGCAGGTTTAACTACTCTGTTTTTGAGTTCGGCTGAAATTGCTGGCGATAATTGTGTAAACGGTGGTGTTAAACAGGAAAGTGGGCTCGACATTAACGAAGATGGTACATTGCAACCTACAGAGGTGACTTCAACCAGTTTTATTTGCGATGGAACCCCAGGAGCACAAGGAATTGCCGGTAACAATGGTTTAACCACTCTGTTTATAAGTTCAGCTGAAAACGCTGGCGATAATTGTATTAACGGCGGTGTTAAACAGGAAAGTGGGATCGACAATAACGAAGATGGTTCATTGCAACTGGCAGAAGTTACGACAACCAACTTTTTATGCAACGGAGCAACAGGTACGACCGGTTCCCAAGGAGTAGCTGGGCTTGTAGCGTTATCAGCAGAAGCACCTGGAAACAATTGCATTGTTGGAGGAACTAAAATCGATTCTGGAGTCGATACCAATGCAAATAATTTATTGGATTTTGTAGAAATTCAGAATACAAGCTATGTCTGCAATTCCCTCACTAATGGTTTATGGGTCACTCCAATTTCAGGAAATACCACTGAAGCTGGAGGTGAAGCAACTTTTACAGTCAGACTGTTTAGTCAACCATCTGCAGATGTTGTTGTAAATATTATCAGTACTGACGTAACCGAGGGTGTTGTTGATAAGCCATCATTAGTATTTACTTCAACCAATTGGAACAACCCCCAAACGGTAACAGTTCATGGGGTGGATGACCTGATTCTTGATGCAGATATACAATTCAACATCCGAATTGGCCAAACAACCAGTGCTGACCCTAATTTCAATCTAACCTTTAACTATGTAAATTTATTAGTTGTAAATGAAAATGATGAAGTATTTGGTTTTAATATCTCAGAAACCAGTGGTGATACTTCAGAATGGTCTAGAACTACAACCTTTATGGTACAATTAGCCTCAACCCCTACTGCCGATGTGACTCTGCCATTGATTTCTGGGGATGTTTCTGAAGGGACAATTAGTCCTACATCTCTGACATTTACACCTACAGAGTGGAATGTTCCGCAAACTGTTACAATAACGGGTGTTGATGATCAATTGTTTGATGGTGATATAAACTATCAAATTATTACAGGGTTTTCTTCGAGTATAGATCCAAATTACAACAATTTAAACCCAGCAGATATCAATGTAAAAAACATTGAAAATGACTTCAAAATTAAGGTACCTGATACAGGTCAGACGACAAGTTATACCGCAGCAATCGGAGAAGATGTTGATTATTCGATCAACCCACATAGTTATACGGATCATTTAAATGGTACCATAACCGATAATGTAACAGGATTGACGTGGCAGCAAAATGGTTCACAAAGCAGTGGCACTAAATCTGTCGCAGAATATTGTTCTGATTCGTCTTTAGCAGGGCATTTAGACTGGAGGCAACCAACTCTGTGGGAATTAATTACAATATTTGATTTTGGGCAATCGGCTTCTCCACGAATTAACAGGACTGCTTTCTTACAAATATCAACAGGTTCTAGCAATTATTTGGCAGAAAATGGGAGCGTTAGATTCGGCTATTACAATTACAGTTACATTTCATGGACAAACGATTATTCAAACAGTGCTGGCGGCACCCTTTGTGTTCGCGGAAACAAGATAAAAACCGGAATGGTTTTTACGGACAATCTCGATGGAACGGTGAGGGATGATATCACAGGGCTAATCTGGCAACAGTCTGAAGGTGGGAGTCATACATGGGAGGAAGCCCTCTCCTACTGTGAAAATTTACCCCTGGGGGAACAAAATAATTGGAGATTACCCAATCATAACGAGCTTTTATCTTTGGCCAATTTAACACCCAGCGGTCCTACCATAAATTCAGAGTATTTCCCGGTAGCGTTTCCATCAAATTACTGGACCTCCACAACTGTAGCATTCAGCCCTTCTGAGGCATGGAATATTGGTTTTAACGACAATCAGGTTGAAAAAGGTGTGAACAAAACTGCTAGTGCCTATGTTCGTTGTGTTCTAGGAGGGGATGCAGCCTCAGGTTACATGCCCATTCCAAAATCAACTAATGTTTTGATCAATGCCGATGCAGCGACTACAAATATTACTACGGTTTCCTTAGATCTTACCGCAAAAGATGATATTGGCGTGGTCGCTTATTTTGCTTCGGAAACCAATACAAAACCGCTTTTATCTGATCCTGAATGGATTATTGTCTCTTCTGCGGCAAACTTTTCTGCGACAGTAGATTTTAGCCTGTCTGATGGTAAGGGAATCAAAACAGTTTATGTATGGTATAAGGATGGTGCGGATAACATTTCAACAGTCACCAGTGATACGATTGAGTTGAATTACACTTTTACCAGCAACACGGATGGAACCATAACTCAATCTGATGGTCTTGTTTGGCAAACGGCAACAGCAGCGGATACGTATGACTGGTCTAGAGCAATAACATACTGCACCGATAATACAGCAGCCCTTCCTGGAACAGGATGGAGATTACCTAGTAAAGAGGAGTGGATAAATATTTTAGACATTACTCAAATAGATCCAAAAGTCGCACCTATTTTTAACGCGACTACAGTTTCTGGATATTATTGGACATCAAGTACCGGCGGCTCCTATAGATACTATGTTGATACTGCAACAGGGAGAATTGATTCTTGGGGATCCAGTAACACTTTTAATGTACGCTGTGTCCGAGATCCTGACTCTGATGGCCCACAGTTACCTGCTATCACTATCCAAAATCCCGGCGCATCTTTTCAGGTAACAAATACACGTGAAGTCACCCTTGATCTTTTAGCTGCTGATGATGTTGCTGTAACCGGTTATTACCGTTCGGAAAGTAATCTAAAACCCACAGCTACCGCTGCTGAATGGATCGATGTAACCCCAGTCGCCCACTACATCAAAACAGTAGATTTTACTCTTTATACTGCTGGAGAAGGTACTAAAACCGTTTATGTCTGGTTTAAAGATGCTGAAGGAAATATTTCAAAAATGGCTTCTGATTCCATCATCTTAAGTACATCCGGTTTCTTAGATAATGACGATGGAACTATAAGTGAATTAAATGGAGAATTAATTTGGGCAAAAGGGGTAGTCCCAAATAATCTAACATGGTCATATGCAGATAGCTATTGCGTAGATAATACAGAAGAGCTTCCAGGGACTGGTTGGAGATTACCGACCAGAAGTGAGTTGTCAAAGCTGGTAGATTCAAGCCAACCAATTAACAATGTAAAAATAGATACGATTTTTAACATTAGTAACAGTCGCAAATATTGGACGAGTACTCCATATCCATTTATATTTAGTTCCAATAAATGGGTTGTGGATTTTGGTTCAGGAAGTTCGGTTGTATATGAAGAAACATATCCAGTAAGTGTCCGTTGTGTTCGAGGTGGACGTTAAGTGAGTTGGTTATTTGGTTATTTGTTTTTTTGGTTCTTTTTAAATCCTTCTTTTTTGGTTCAGGTTATGTAACTTTGCCTGAACCATTATGAAAATTCGATTTCTACGAATACTGTTGATAGGTTAAACAATAAAGAATCCACCCGCATAGCGGGTGGTATTGAAATAACCCCTGAAAGGGGATAAAGTTGCCCTTGCCCCTAAAAGGAGCAAGGTGAGTTGTCCAAAATATTTAGCAAATTAAAAAGATGTTTGCTCAGATCGTTGTTCCTTGATTTTCTGATATTTAACATATTTTCTAATCATTTCCGAATCCAAGCCGATGGTGTCGACACAGTAGCCTTCAGCCCAGAAATGGTTCCCCCAATAGGGGGATTTCTTTAGGTAGCTAAACTGACTGAAAACTCGGATAGCACTTTTCCCCTTCAGTCTACCTATAAATCTTGAAACAGCAACTTTTGGTGGTATCATTGCAATTAGGTGAATATGATCAATCTGAATATTCATTTCGATAACCTCACCTTTTTGTTGCGCACAGTTTGCATAGATACTGCTTCTTACCGCGTTTGCGATTTTTCCTTCTAGAATTCGTTTCCGGTATTTTGGAACCCACACTATATGGTATTGGCAGTGCCATATACTGTGGGACAATTTTTTAAATCTACTCATTTCTACTCCTTGATTCATATTGAAAGGACAACTCAATCAAGTAAGTAGTAATGCAAAGGGCATAGCCTTTCACCCTGACCATGCCCAAAGGACATGGTTTTCAGATTTAATAAAATTAAGCCGATTGATTGTATTAAATATGTAATATGCGACTGAACCCAATTTCTTCAATTCCTAGCTTTTTCTAGACCTTCAAAATCAGTATCTTTTGTCTTAATCCTTCTCTTGCCATTGAACTCACCTCTTCACCTCACTCAATTTTTTCTGCTTAAAATAGATATCTTGTTCAATCCCGATTCCCAATGGACCTTCAATCGATTCCATTTCGGTCAAAGATACATACCCATACTCGTCTGCCGTCATTCCCGTCACAAAACAAAACGCTCGCTTCTCCAATGGGTCAAATTCTGTCAAAAACCAACTAGCCGAACCACATGGATCAAACAATTTCGCAATCACAAGCGGATCTGATTCATTCTCTTGTGAATAGAGTGGATAGTCTTTGAATAACTCTTCGAATTCTTCTGTTACAATTTTCATATTCCTCCAAATAAAAATTAGTAGGGTTGTGACACCCTACCGGTTAGATTACTTTTTCTTTTTCGGTTCTGATTTTGATTCCGGTTTTCCCTTCTCTGGGATCTCAACGCCCTGATCTCGTAAGAACTGAGCATTGCAAAGTACTGCAACATAGTCATCGCTACCAATTTTCTCCACGCAGATGATAGTTTCTGGGACATATTTGATGTCCAATAGATATGTGCCTAATCTCTGACGTATTTGTTTTGACACTGCTGTGACAATTTTAGTTTCCATTATTCTCTCCTTATAAGGTTTGACAAAAGTGCCGGTTGTACTATATGTCCTGGTATATCTATCTATAAGCTGCTATTACGGCATCAGTTCATGTTCAGCGAATGAGAAGTAATCATCACCGATAATCCCATGGTCAAGCACTTTGATTCCGATGAGTTCACCAACTTCAGTTAACCGTTTTGTGATCTCAATATCCTGTTTACTTGGATTTGTGACTCCGCTGGGATGACAATGAATAAGAATTATTGCAGCTGCTCTTAACTCAATTGCCGGTGCAAAGATCGTAGGGTAGGGTAGGTGATTCCCAAAATTAATTAGGAGTACCCTTACCCCCTCCGAACGCAGCATACACCTTTCAATGTACTACGCTCTCCGCCCTATCATCCATAAATCTCCAATCGGGGAGTGTACCAGCATGTAAAAGATCATGACACTCGATGCATAAAACTAACGTTTTACGTCTACGGGCAATCATATATCTTTCCCATGATTGTTTTCCATCCTTTAGATCTTTGACTTTTTTAACGTGGTGAACTTCAAAATACCCGTCAAATCTGCCACATATTTCACAGTAGTTCGCATTTACTCTAGTTTCTAGCTCACTCCATCCCATATATGGTTTTAAATTCGGATAATTATCCACTTTAGCCTTCCTTGAACCTGTAGTTGGCTTAAAGTCAGTGGTTTTGACAAGACGGTGATCTTTAGGTCCGGATTTGTTCATTGCTGTTATAACAATGTCTTTTCCTTTCTTTAACCTTTTGATTACTTTGGTAGGGCTGGTTCTATATTTATTAGCAAACGTTTTGTATAGGCTATATTCTCCCATATAAAACAGTCTGGCTAATCTTTGCCTTCCCTTTTTTGCCAGAGAATAATAGTTAGCTATCCCGTCTGGTCAAAATATTATTTTCGTCCTAATCCCTCATCAATAGAAGGTATAATCCTGAAAAATGGAAAAAAGGCCATCGGCCCGCTTTAACATTGCTTCAACCATTCGACTAGCCCAGTGAAACAAATTTATATTGAATTGCACGCCCCCTTTTTCAGTCCGGCTGAAGCCGGTTTAAAAAATGCGGTATCGCTGAACGAGATTAATTCCCCGTATTCCCTTTTGGAATTTCAACACGTCGGACAGGTTTTGTTTCATAGGTACCATTTAAAAGAGATTCACGAATTTTATCCCAGTTCTCTTGAGCAAAAGCCGGGAAATCTGCAACCGTCATCTGATCGATTCCGGCTGCACCTTTATTGGCTTTCACTCGTTTCCATGCTGACTGCATGTTTTCCCTGGAAAATATCCGCTCCAGTAAGTTTTCATTTGGGTTGAATATTTCCATGACGTGCCGCATTTTACTCCTCAGTTCAGATTCAATATAAGATACGAACGGGGTGGAATTCTACGTTCGAAGCTGCAAGTTTCGCATCTCATATACGATATTTCTGTTCGTCGGCTCATGATTTTGCTCTAGGCTTCCTTCAGACATCTTCTCATGAATTTGCCCTTGCCTTTTGCTAGTAGTTAACGTAAATGTTAATAAAAACAACATTAACGGTGATCTTCCGACAGAGGACATTCACCGCCAAAAAGCGGCGATGAATGCGGCTTAGCATGGTGTTGGACAAAGCAAAATACCTGTGCAATACTAAGGTTATCATTAGATGATAACCCTGGGAAATTAATTAACCTTATATAGAATTTTAAATTTGAACTTTTCAGAGTTAGAAGCACTTTTATTGCTAGACGGAGAGATTTTCCCAATGAGCGGTGGATATTGGACAAAATTTGAAGTCAAAAAAGTTGAGGCAAACAAACACATCCCTCATGGAATAAAATATTCTCTAACATTGCATAATCGTAAAAATAAGAGAATTGTTGGTTATGACAATGCTCATGGAATTAAACCAAAAAGAAAAAAGTATGGTGCAAAAAGAATTGTATGGGACCATAAACACTCTCAAAATATTATTGAGACGTATGAATTCGAAACACCTGGTCAACTTTTAGAGGATTTTTGGAAAGATGTTAACAAAATTGTTGATTGAATAGAGGATACATTATGGCTACCAGTGTTATGAAAGTTGGAATCATATCAAAAGAAGATTATATTAAAAGAACTATTGCAATTGCCAACGGTGATTATAAAACAAGAAAAGACGAACCAAAGGTCTGGTTCGATTCCATCAAGTCGATGGCTCAAGTTTTGGGAAATGAAAACCAACAATTGCTCAAATTGATTATTGATCACAAACCAAACTCCCTTGCAGAATTGGGGCGTATAAGCACCAGAAAAAAGTCTAACCTATCACGAACACTAAAAACATTAGAAAAATATGGAATTGTGAAATTGTCGAAAAAAGAAGGCAAAGTAATTCCAAAAGTATTGGCTACTGATTTTAAAGTTGAATTTGGTCTTCATTACAGTTCACCAATTCATACTCCTTAAATTGTCCAACAAATTTCTACACCGGACCTTCACCGCGCGCCTTCGGCGTGTCCTTTCGGCAAGCATGCATGAAATCTCTGCAGGGGGTGTGTTAACATGGGCTGAAACTTAATACTAAAAGGAGAAAACCCATGAAATCTGAATATATAAAAGACAGTATTTTCACAGCCGAAA
>Ga0307989_1001625_pt1 | contig 11731 bp, 14 predicted proteins | sample EllFjometagen185_FD_203164 | JGI IMG/M metagenome (GOLD analysis project Ga0307989, IMG submission 203164) | Marine microbial communities from Ellis Fjord, Antarctic Ocean - #185 | ecosystem: Environmental > Aquatic > Marine > Unclassified | place: Southern Ocean | collected 2014-10-08 | reverse complement strand
TTGTTCCTATCTACAATGTAGTTATCTTTTTCAAAATTATTAATAAGAGTTGTTGGAACATGCTTCTTTTTTGTATTCCGATTGTGAATTTTATATTCGCAATTATATTCATGAATCGGCTCTCTAAAAAATTTGGTTATGAATCAGGATTTACAGTTGGATTGTTATTTTTGCCAATAATTTTCTTTCCTATCCTTGCATGGGGAGATTCAGTATATATAAAGGAAGAAGGACAACAGGGAGTAGCTACGGAGGCAGGAGTAGGAATGCCTGCTGCACCAGTAGTTGAGACACCAATGACTCCGCCCGTGGTAGAGCAGACACAGACAGAACCACCGGCCCCACCAAGTATGTAGATATTTTATTGTAGAAGAAAAACGAAGGCCTTCTTTCTCAAGAAGGTCTTTTTTAATGTAAGAAAAAACCGTCTCGTGAGAGTCGGTTTTAACCAGCATGCCGTAGCTTTCGAAGTAAATCGTTTCCTGCGTTTTTGCAGGTGGGATATCTTTCGCATCGCCCATGAGCGATACAGATCAGAATTCCCTAGAAAAGGTGATGAGGAAAAAGATCTTCGAAAACCACGTACACTCCAGTACAAAGTGAATATATTCTGAGTACTTTTTTTGGTCAACAAGTTTGTATTGCGAAGGTGAGAAAGATATTAGAGAGTAGTACTTTGTGCTTTTGGGGAATTTGCAATAAAGCTTATTTTTGCTTACTGTTTAAGAACATTAATTTTCTTAATAAAATGATTGAGTTATTTCTTCCGTTTTTGGTGCCACTTGTATGGTTTTTTGTAGTTAATCCGCTTCTATTTAAGTACTCAGCTAAGTGGTTTAAAATTTCATCTGATATTACTTGGTGGGCAGCATTTAAGAGCTTGTTCGTAGCAGGGTTTATAGCAGGGTTTATTGGCGCATTTACCTCAAACGCACTCATCTCATTAGTAGTTCCTTTGGTGATTTATTTTCTTGTGATTAGAAAAGAATTAAAAAAATATAATCCTAAAATGAAAAAGGTATGGGGCGTATTTATATTAATTGTGCTATCAATGTTATTGCTGTCACCCCTGCAGGACGTAACATTAAGATTATTTTCTCCAGGATATACAGAGATGAAAAATGCAGCAGAAGAATTAGAATCATCGATGAAACAAATAATTAAAGAAAAAAAAACAGTGATATCCGAGACAGAGGAGGAAAAATAAATGAATTAAAATTACAGAAAAAGAAAAAGGTTTCAATTATGGAGCCTTTTTTCGAGAGAGAGGCAGGAATAGTGTGCCGACGCTTGAAAAGAATAGCAGTTTAAGTACACTCCTCGCGATGAACTTGAAAATTGGCATTGTTGGGCTACCAAATGTAGGGAAATCCACGCTTTTTAACGCCCTTACGGGAGCTAAGAATGCAGCGGCGGAGAACTTCCCCTTTTGTACTATAGATCCCAACGTGGGGATCGTAGCGGTGCCAGATGACCGACTAGAGAAGTTGGCAGAAATCGTTTCTCCAGAAAAAATTCAGCATTCAGCCGTAGAGTTCGTAGATATTGCGGGACTTGTCGCCGGAGCCTCTCAAGGAGAAGGATTGGGAAATAAGTTTCTTTCTCATATTCGAGAATGTCAGGCAATTGTTCACGTTTTACGAGATTTTGATGATGACAATGTTCATCATGTTTCTGCCCGAGTAAATCCAGCAGAAGATTTTGAGGTGATTTTGACAGAGCTTATTTTAGCCGACTTGGAGTCAGTGCTACGACAGATTGATCGTACACAAAAAAAAGCACGATCAGGGGACAAGGAAGCAAAAGCGGAGTTAGTTATTCTTGAGCAAGTGAAACCATTGCTAGAGGCAGGGAGTTTAGGAAGTGCTATTGAATCAGAGTTAGAAGAGGAAGAAATGGTGGTCTTGAAGGGGCTTCATTTGTTAACAACAAAAAAATTCTTAATTGTCGCCAACACGTCCGAGCAGAATTTTGCTAACTGGGACGAGGCTGCATTTCGTACGAAATTGAGTGATAAATTTTCAAATGTTCCGGTTGTTCCGATTTGTGCTCAGACAGAAGCAGAATTGGGAGACTTGGAGCCAAGTGAGAGAAAGATGTTTCTCGAAGAACTTGGAGCAGAGAAATCAGGGCTTGAGGCATTGATTCAAAAAAGTTTTGAACTATTAGGACTGCAGAGTTATTTCACTGCAGGGGTACAGGAAGTGAGAGCCTGGACCATTCGAAAAGGATCAACGGCGCCACAAGCGGCAGGAGAGATCCATACAGACTTTGAAAAAGGGTTTATAAAGGCGGATGTAATAGCGTATAACGATTATATTGCGAACAATGGTGAATCAGGAGCCAAAGAATCTGGAAAGATGCGAATGGAAGGGAAGGCATACATTGTCCAAGATGGCGACGTGATGCATTTCAAGTTTAATGTATAAGGGTTGACTTTTTACTTAAAAGTGTTATTCATTATGTAAATGAAAGATCCTATAGAAAGTTCAGAGGAACAATATTTCGAGGAAGAATCCCTTCCCGATCAGTTAATGGAGTTTTCAGAGGCTCTAGAGAAAGGGGGGTCTATTGAAATAAATGAAACTGCTATTGGGAAATATCATGAATGGATGGGTTTAATTGTTGATCGAGAGAAGGCATATGGAAAAGTTTGGGAACATTTAGAGAAACAAAACAAACACCTTCTTACACCTCTTCAGATTAATAATCATGGGAAAGAGCATGGTAATCGTGTGGCAGGGCTTACAGGATTATTATATCTTTCTATTCGCGGTCCTCAAAAGCTAAAAAAAATTCAAAATAAACAGGCTGAACAAGAGAGAGGGCGAGCATCTCATCGTCTTATACGATCATTAATTGCCGTAGCAGAACCTGCAGGACAAATGCATGATGTCGGATATTCAATGTCGTTAAAAGGTAAAGGAATTGCTGAGATTCGTCGAGTGCTTTCTTCGGGGAGACAGAGAGAGGAGCTTCCCGCCCATGCGGAATATGGTGCTAGTCTAGTAAATCATGGTCTTGAGAAAATATATAAACAAGAAGAAAGGGATTATAGAGAATTTTTCCAAGAGAAGTATGCCAATGTTTTGTTGTGGAAAGATGGTCGATATCACAATTCTCTTAACCAGTGTGTTCGAGCAGTTCGACAGCATACAAGTCAGCAGATTAAAGCTCCCATTACAGCACAGCAAACATCGGGAGACCTACCTCTTTTAGTTTTTTGTGCCGACAAACTTGATTTTATAAATAGAGTTCCTGAGGCCATAGATCATTCTAAACTTTTTGAAAAAGGTCCACAGGTTCATCAGCGATTGAATTTGGCTATTACGGGGCAATCAATTCAGGTATCGGGGGAAGAAAGGCATGTAAATCTGACGCTTAACGTTGATCCAAATATTCCAGAGTTTTTAGCGCTGGGGAAAGGTACTGATACTCATTATAGTAATGAAGAATTCGAAAAAGAGTTTTGGGAAACGTATGGTGGAAGTTTTGAAGAAATTGAAACAATTTTCAAGGTCCTTTTCACAAAAGATATTGTCTTTGATGAGTACGATTTGAATCATAGTACATTTTCTGTGAATCTTCGATTTCCAGGAGCACGAGAATGCGGAAAGATTTTTATTGGACGACGTGATGAACACAAAACAGAAGTCGCCGCAGAAGAAGTGTCAGCAAAATTTTTAGAGAGAATGAATTTGTAAAAGGGCAGCTGGGGGGTACAGATTAGTAGCGTGAATATCGAGCCTTACTCCAGTGAGATGTTTTTTCGTGAGAAGAAAAGCCGTTGTCTGAATAAGCAGAATAAGGACCTTCTGTAGTAATCCATTTAGGAAGACCTAAGGATTCCTTTTGTCTTTGAGAAAGGATTCCCCATGCTTTTTTCCAGGAAATATCTTCTGAATCTCCAAAATACCACCCCAGAAGAATAGATAAATCTTCCATTGTACATTCTCCTTTTTCTTCCCAGGAAATAATTGTTTTTAAAAAGAGTGTTTCACTTCGTTTTTCTGAAATTTTATTGAGAAGACATTCGTGATAAAGATTGTGAGTCTCCTCCACAAGAAATTCACTAGAAAGGGTTCCTTCCAATTTGCTTAGGTATTGTATGGGAAAGGAGTCAACGTTTTCACTTAAAGATTCATTCATTGTGTATATGTTAACAAAATAGGACAATGATCACTTCCCATTTGATCGGTTAAATATTGAATATCTGTCACTTGAGACAGATATTTTTCATCCACAAAAAAATAATCAATGCGCCATCCCACATTCGTTGCTCGTGAGCGAGTAATAACATGCCACCACGAATAGACATCACGGACTTCGGGATTTCGCTCTCTCCAAACATCCTTCCATCCATCTTCAATCCATTTTGTGAGCCATGTGCGCTCTTCGGGATGAAATCCAATTTCCCCTTCATTATTCTTTGGGCGAGCAAGATCAATTTCCTCGTGTGCGCAGTTCACATCTCCTGTAAAAATTACAGTTTTCCCCTCTGCTCGAAGTTGATTTACGAATGCGAGAAATTTTTCATAAAATTCCAACTTTCCTTTCCAGGCTTCGGGGGATTTCCCACCATTGGGAAAATAGACACCGAGTATTTCTTTGTCATCAAAACTTACACGAGAAATACGACCTTCTGTGTCTTCAAAGTTGGGCATTCCTATTGAGAATATTCGATTAGATTCTGAATCAAGTTCAGAATGACAAAGTGTTTTCTTTATCCAAATGGCAGTACCAGCGTATCCGGGTTTCTCTGCAGAATTGTAAAATTGCTCGTATTTTTCATATTTCTCCACCAGATGTGTCATCTGCTCAGGTTTCGCTTTTATTTCTTGAATGAGGAAAATATCTGGAGTATATGTGTTCAAAAATGTCTCCAAGTTCCCCTTTTTTTCCAGGGCACGAATTCCATTTACATTCCACGAGATGAGTTTCATTTTTTCGCAATTAATACATAATTTTTTTCACGGAAGAGGGTACATGATTTCACAGTAAACCCAGCTTTTTTTGCCAGACGTTTCAGCTCGCTCACGGAAGTCTTGCGATAGATGCGTGGATGTTTCTCTTTTCCAAACGGAATATTCCAATTTTTCTTCCCGAAATTCTTCCAAAAATGTTTCTTTGGCAATTTCCATGTAGTGAGAAAGAGTATTCCTCCGGGTCTCATTGTGCGAAATACTTCAGAAAAAAATCGTTGTTGTTCTTTTTTATTTAATAAATGATGGAAGCTCGCAATGGCAGCAATAACATCAAATTGATCCGCGCCAAAAGGAAGCTTTTGTCCGAAATTTCCTCGAAAAAAATGATCACGGGAATTGTTTTCTCTCGCGATTTTTAGCAACTCTTCACTGGCATCAAGACCAAAATAGTCTCCTTCCTTGGTTCCACACTCGGTTAAAAATGTTCGCAATCGACCATTCCCACAGCCGAGATCAAGAACCCGTTCTCCTTTATGAATAAATGGACGAAGAATCTCAAACTCGGGCCAACCAGCCTGTCTTGCTTGAGAGAAGTTTTTTGCAAATGCGTCGTATTCAGACATCATTCGCAGTGTGCCCTGTGGCGCGAATTTCGTCAAAAATTTCATGGAGTTCCTCCATTGTTTGTACCCGAATCAATCGATCTCGAAACCGTGCAGCTCCCTCTACTCCACGTACAAATTGAGCCAAATGTTTTCGTAATTCCATGAGAGCGAACTTCTCTCCCTTTTGTGACACGGCGAGAGCCGCTTGTTTTTCAAAAAAAGTAAGTCGCATACTTAATTCAGGGATAGCGGGAATTTCTCTTCCTTCAAATGCGGCTTGGCATTGGGAAAAGATCCAGGGATTCTTTACTGCTGCGCGGCCAATCATTATCCCATCTAAGTTTTTTAATCGTTCTACTGCCATCTCCGCAGAAGTAATATCACCATTTCCAAGCACGGGGATAGAGAGAGATTCTTTTACCGTATAAATAGGATCCCAGTTAGCATTTCCAGAAAATTTTTGCTGCGTAGTTCGTCCATGTACCGCCAACATTTGAATTCCTGCGTTTTGGAAATCAACACAGGTTTGTTGAAACATTTCATCATCAAAGAACCCGAGTCGCATTTTTACTGTAACCGGCAAGTTGGTTGACTTTACGAGTTGCTCAATCATCTTGGCGCTGGCACACGGATCTCGCAGGAGTGCGGAACCGTTTCCAGAATTTATAACCTTGGGGCTCGGACATCCAAAATTCAAGTCGATAAAATCAGCCTTCAATTCTTCTACCACAGCACTTGCGGTGACAAAATCTTCGGGATCAGAGCCAAACAGCTGAACTCCAAAGGGCCGTTCCATCGGCGAAAAAAATGCCATACGTCGTGTTTTGGGATCACCAAATCGAAAGGCTTTTGCTGATAATAATTCAGAAATAAGAAGCGTGCTGGGCTCAATTTCTTTCACCAATGTACGAAAAGGACTTTCTGTATACCCTGCCATTGGAGCAAGGGCGAGGATGGGACGTTTTAAGGTTTCAAAAAGAGAAGGCATCGTGCGAGTTGTACCTGAATTATAAATCAAATTCAACCTGGTCTCCAATATCCCCTTGGAATTCTCCAGCATTTATTTCCAATATCCAACGAGCAGGAGATTTTGATTGAATTATTTCACAGGGTTCAGCTTTACAAGGGGTTGCCGTTATTACATCAAGCACTTTTTTATCACTTCCGATCCAGATAATATCAAGGGGGATAAGTGTATTCTTCATCCAAAATCCAGAGTTTTTTTCTTCTTGTAAATCAAAGAGCATCCCAGTGTTTTTTGCTAAGGTTTCTCGAAACATAAGTCCTTTTTTTCTTTGAGATTCAGTTACAGCCACCTCACATACAAACGACTGTTCACCAACTTTTACTTCTGTTTTTGTCAGGGGGACACCTCCACAAGCAGTGAATAGAAAGAGGGAGAAAATGCCAATAAATAAGGATTTCACATAATAATTGTATCACTGTTTTCTCGGTCAACAACTTGACACTGTTTTGTAACGAAGTTATAAGAACGTGGATTTTTTGAAAGGAAATAATGAAACGGGTTTTCTGGGGATTAGTAAAGATGGCAATAATCGTACTATTACTTGTGTGGGTAGCTCGATGGATTTTTCCTGTTTCAAGTCAAGATGAAGATGTTTCAAAAACAGTAAAAGAATCGTTGCAGATAGAAGAGACTTCTCCAGAAGAAGTATTATCGGTTAAAAAAAACACGGCACCAAAGACGCTGCAACAAAAACAATATGCGTTATATTCTGAAAAAGCAGGAATGCCAGAAGGATTTACTGCAGAAGTAACATTCAGCGGAACCGAGGCGATTTCTACACAACTTGCACGTGTTTTTGATGAGCCATTGGGCGAGTGGGGGAACATTGCTGTTCACTCAAAAACCTTTTGGGTACTGGCAGAACTTACTTTGCAAGACATAAATGTTGATTCGGCACAATCATTAAATGGAGCCGTGCTTACGGTCAACAAAGGAAGCGTATCGATCGATCTTTCAGAAGTATCAATCGTGTCTTTTACTGCTCCGACTTTTAGTTCCGGAAGCTCTTTTGTCAGTGTCCCGCTTGATACCGGAGAGATTGAGAGCCCACTTCCATCCAAAAAAACGCTGCGTCGAATGTCGGGAAGAAGTTGGCAACAGGTGCTTGAGGCGGGGACCCGTTGAGGAATGCTTGAGAAAGGGAAGATTTGAGACAAGGCGTGTCCAAATTTTTAAGGTGAGATTTGGAGCAACTAAATCCTTCTTTGGTGAAGGGAATAAGAGAGCTTCCAGTAAGGATCTTATAAAAGGTTCAGAGCTCTCCCATCGAGAAAGAGAGACTAGGTTTGCACCCGCGACTTCTATTAAAAGTTCACAGGCAACCCACGAATGAGTATTACTTTGAAAGTGTTTTTTTTCTGCTACCGCTAAAAACTTTTTCCAAACAGAGTGCATTAAACCAGTCAATTCGGGGAATTGGGATTTATGAAAAGATGATATTTTTTTTTGCGCTATCATGTCACAAAAAACATCCATTTGGGGCCCTTGAAAAGAGCGAGAACGTCTGCCAAAGTGAAACTTTTGACTCAGCAAAAGCCCCTCAAGCGTTTTAAACTCTTTTAAAAGTTCTTCTTCATTATTTTTTCCCAAAGAGAGGGCTTTCCCCGCTCGAAAATTACGAGAACCATCTGCATGTGGAAAAATATCCAAACACAATAAAAGATCTCCTAATCCTGATATTCCAAGAAATTCTGCACGATCTTCTTCTCCTGGAGCAGCAATATTCACTGATTCAAATCCAGCATGAATTGCCAAAAGAATCGCTTCTACTTTTTCTTCGGGAGAAGAGAGACTGCTCCATACTTTTCCGAGCTCAAAAACTAAGAAGTTTTTTAACATTCCTCCTCGTTGTACAATTTCAATTGATTCGGAAGCCTCTACGTCAAGGAGGTTGCTCGAAAGTGTTTGTGCGAGGAATTCGGCAGTTTGTAATGAATTTCCAGCGATCTTGGTTGCGGTTGGAGTATGACCTATCTGGTCAGCCAAATTGGGCCCAGAGAGCGAAAAAACGCGCCACTTATCAGCAGGAGAAATATGTTTTTGGAAGATTTTTAGCGCTTTTCGTCCCTTTGATGTCACAACAATAGAGGCACGTGGAAATGATTCAATGTAATCAAGAATAGCGAGTTTGTCTCCATTTTTGGCAGTAGAAGGAATAGCTAATACTAAGATTTCAGGATCGTTTTTTGGGCGATCTTCGGGGAGTTTCCATATATCAATACCAGAAATGGTTTTCCCAATAAGAGGAGTCCATGCTGTTTTTAGGGCACATCCAAACCATCCAGTTCCGATGATTCCTATTTTTGGGAGAGACATGTTTATTTTTTCGCAAAGGGAAATGCTTGTGAGATGACGGTTTTCCCCCACGCACTGTTTTCCGCAGGATCAATTATGACAATGTTTTCAATGTTCGCAAATTGAGAAGCCGAACGAGAAAGTCTCGCGGCTATTGTTGGCACAACCCATACATCCCAAAAGGTTTCTCCAATACCATCTCGCTTCCATTGAGCTTTCAGGAAATTGAGAAGAGGTTGTGGCGGAGCAAAAGGGAATTTCTGCACCACGAATGTTTTGAACGGGAAATTTTCAACGGCAGGCGTTTGTAGTTTCTGTAATAGGAGAACAAGTTGCTCTTGTTTTGCGATATTTCCTATAAGTTTTCCGTCTCCTCCGGCAAGTTTTTCTCCGAGAACAGGACAGTTCTTTGGTGGAGATTCTTGAAGAGTTGCTCCAACGTGTTTTAACGAAGCAAGAGAAGAAAAAGATGAGGCCAGCCAGTGGTCTTTATTACATTTTTCTTCTGCAAGTTCAGTTATTTTAGAAGAGCAAAAGGCATTAAAATCAGGAGACTTGCTGCTCACTAGATTCTTTGGAATAACAAGAGAAGTTTGTTTTTCTAGTTCTGGAATTTGTGCAAAATATCCATCTTGTCGTCCGAGGAAAACGCGGCAAAAGGCATTTGATTCTCCTCCATTATGACGAAGGAAAATTACCGCATCCTGTTTATTAAATTTTGCCTGAATTTCTCGCCAATCGGCAGGTTTCCATGTCCCAAAGACAAGATTTCCATTGTTCGGAAAATAATTTACCCAACGCACGACTCCTTCTTCAGGAGATTCTAGCCATTGAGCCAATTCTTCTAATTCTGGAGAAATTTCACGTGCAGCAGTAGCAAAGTCAACATAACGATTTCCAGAAGGAAGAAGTTCTCGTTCAGGAAACGTAGAAATTTTTCGACTGAGAAGTGTTTCTAGTTCATCACGAACAAAGCGCGTAACAAAGAAATGAGCGGCATTACTTGTTTCTTCACCGTCGAGCCATTTCATAAGAGAAATAGATTTGCTCGGTGCAAATAATAAGTTTTCAGCAAATACTTCTGATTCAAAAACAAAGAGTTTCCTCGTTTTGACCACATCTAGATCACAGAGTTCTGTCCACGCAAGAGGCGTACAGGATAATATTTTTTCATCACGCTTTTCTTTCAGGATTTCTTGAAACTCAGGAGTATCGACTGACGTAAGATTTACTTCCTTCCACCATTCTCGTTGATGAAGATAGAGATCAAAAAATGTTACACCACGATGCCCAAGCCAATTTCGAACAGCACATTGGAGCCAAAACGTAGTCTCGGTATCCGATAAATTTTTTCGTGATTTTTCAAATTCAAGATGACGCTTTGCATCAAAAATAACACTCGGAGTAGGAAGTTGTTTGATATCAGGAAAAAAGCTTAATGTGGGTGCAATAATGAGTGTTTTTTCATCAGAATTTTGTCCGAGTTTTGTAATCCATCGAGCTGTTTCTCCCGTATTTCCCGAACGAATAAAAGTAGTATGTTCGCCTTTAATTTTTTCAGAAATTTCAGGATCAATTTCAGGAAGAGGTTTATTATGAGTGGAAGTTTCTGTTTTTTTATAAAATGTTCCAGCATCAGAGGACCCACACAATGCCTGGAATAGCTCTCCTGCTGCCCAATCGTTTTTGGAAAAGAACTCCTCAAAGTTAGGAATAGCTTCACGAGGAAGAGATTTTATTTTTTCTAACAAAATTGGCCACAGCTGGATACATGCCTCCACGTCTGACATAGCACGGTGAGCATTTTCATGAGAAAGATTATATTTGTACGTGATAGCTTCAAGAGAAAAGCTGTCTTCCTCCGGCAACAAAATGCGAGAGAGCTCATGAGTATCAATACGTTTATTATTTTCAAGAGATACTCCATTTGATCTCAAAAAGTTGATATCAAAATCAATATTGTGTCCAATAATCATTGCGTCTCCTATTTTGTCAGCTACTTCAGCAAGTACGTCTTCTAGATTTTTCCCATTATCTTGTACTTCTTTTTCAGTAATCCCCGTAAGTTGTGTAACAAAGGGTATGAGAGGTGTTTTAGTAGGAATAATTAACTCATCAAAACGATTGAGTTCCTTAAGATTTTCATCAGTAGTAATGAACGAAATTTCTAAAATAGAATCTTTATCATGTTCAAGTCCTGTGGTTTCGAGATCCAAAAAGCAATAATTCATTGGTTGGAGTTTAATTGAGGGAAGGTAAATCTTCAAACCGGAAAAAGACAATGTTTTGAGCGCTCTTTTTACAATAAAAAGGAAAGTTGCTTTTATTCCTTCTTTTTGGCACAGTGCGAGCGATGAAAACCTCAGAGAGAAGTCGTCGATTGGCAGGAGTTATGGCACAGGAGTTACCTCCTTTGCTACAGAAATTTCTTACGCCAAATCAGGTAGGATTTCTTACCGTGACAGATGTAGAGGTTTCAGGTGATTGTGGAGTGGCTGAAGTTTGGCTTGATGCGCTTTCAGCACCAGCTGACTGGATTAATGCCGTGAATAAAGTGAAACCAAAAATAACACATGAGCTTTTGACTCGCGTGAAATTGCGTCGTCCCATTATATTGCGGTTTCGTCACGATAAAGGGAGTGAGCACGCAAAAAGTTTACAAGGAAAATTATGATGAAGCTTTTAATTGCCACAACAAACGAAGGAAAGAAGAAGGAGTTGCTTGAGGCGCTCGAGGAACACGCATTATCTGAAATAGAGTTTGTGTCTTTGTGTGACAGAGAGGTGACGGGAGAACCAGAAGAAAATGCAGAAACGTTTGAGGAAAACGCGTTGATTAAGGCGCAGTTTTTTGCAGAACAAACAGGAATTCCCGCACT
>Ga0307989_1001623_pt1 | contig 11744 bp, 9 predicted proteins | sample EllFjometagen185_FD_203164 | JGI IMG/M metagenome (GOLD analysis project Ga0307989, IMG submission 203164) | Marine microbial communities from Ellis Fjord, Antarctic Ocean - #185 | ecosystem: Environmental > Aquatic > Marine > Unclassified | place: Southern Ocean | collected 2014-10-08 | reverse complement strand
CTGATTGACGATGCCATTGCTTCATGGGAAAAGGTTCGGGACACCTTTTACTCGCCTGAACTCAGTATGCTAGCCGAATTAAAAATTGCCGAAGCCTATTACGTATCAAAACGCTACGAAGAAGCGGCCCTCGCTTTTCAAGATTTCTTAAAGCAACATCCCAATGATTTTCGTGCTGCTACAATTCTCTATCGCATGGGACTTAGCTATTACCAACAAATTCTTTCCCCAGATCGGGATCAAACCAGCACAAGAAACGCGCTGCAAAGTTTTCAAAAATTAACAATGCAGTTTCCTGATGATCCACAAACCCAGGAAGCAGGTTATCTGATCCAGCGTTGTCGCACTCGCCTAGCCGAGCATGAGGTCTATGTCGGCCATTATTATTTAAAACGAAAACAATACCTGCCAGCGATTAAGCGCCTGCAGGGAACTTTAGACTCATTTCCAGATTATTATTACCGGGATGAAGCCTATTTCTATCTTGGCAGTGCCTACCTGAAAACAAAGCAGGTAGATGAAGCCAACGTTATCTTCAAGAAACTTTTTGAGGAATTCCCTGGCAGTGATTATACTGAGGATGCTCAGGAGTTATTGGAAGATAATCAACCATAAACGAAACTACAAACATCCTGAAATTCGGAACCGGAACCAATTGATATATGAATTGGTTCCGGTTTTTTTGTGTCCATCGACCATATACCAGAAATGATAATTTAATCCCTGTACCAATATTTCCCCTTGACTTGGTTGCGCTCAGCGTATATAAGAAACGCTGTTCTTTTAATGTCGATTTGTTATCATCAGTAGTTACTTTCTTAGGTCTTCTAAAAACGAATCAACTACTTAATATTTGGTCTAATTACAGGTTCAAAGGATTTCAAAAAGCCATTTCTAACTGCTGTTTTACAGCACATTCCAAGCGGTGCAATGAGTACCGCTGGATCATTTACAGGAGGAGACAATATGTCTGATCACGGAACACTTCAAGATCGCGTACGTATGAAAGAACTGCTCAAGCTGGTTAAAACCCCTGAGCAATGTGTCGAGTACTTCAAAGACGGCATGAACGTTGGCATGTCCGGTTTTACTCCGGTCGGTTATCCAAAAGTTGTCCCTGTTGCCCTGTGTGATCATGTTGAAAAAAACAATCTGCAAGGCAAGCTGAAACTCAACCTTTTCATCGGAGCATCTATTGGTGCTGAAGTCGAAGACCGCATGGCTTCTCTCGATATGATCGATCGTCGCTGGCCATATCAAACCGGTAAAGAGCTGGGTAAAGCCATTAACAGTGGCAAAATCCGCATGGGTGACAAGCACCTGTCGATGTTTGCCCAGGATTTGAAGTTTGGTTTCTATACCAAAGATAGCGGTGGCGGCCTTGACATTGCTGTTATCGAAGCTTCAGCTATCACCGAAAATGGTGACATCATCCTCTCCGGTGCTGTAGGTGCCGCAAACGAAGTTATCGACATCGCTGACAAGATTATTGTTGAGATCAACACCGGTCTGCCTTCATTTGAAGGAATGCATGATATCTTCATGACCGACGTACCTCCTTATCGTCAGATTATCCCTATCACTGACGCTAAGCAACGTATCGGAACCCCATGGGTCCCAACTGACACCAGCAAGATCGTTGCAATCGTTGAGTCAAAAATGCCAGATAACGGTCGCTCCCTGCGTGGTACCGATCCGGTAGCTCAAGCCATTGCTGATAATATCGTCGACTTTTTCCAAGTTGAAGTTAAAGCTGGTCGTCTGCCAAAGAACCTGCTGCCTCTGCAATCCGGTGTCGGTTCCATCGCCAATGCCGTTGTTGGTGGCCTGACCACATCACCATTTGAAGACCTCATCGTCTTTACCGAAGTTCTGCAAGATACCTTCCTCGACTTCATGGATTCCGGCAAGTGTAAGTACATCAACTGTACCTCACTGTCACTATCCAATGAAGGCTTTGAACTTTGGTGGAAAGACTTTGAGAAGTACAAGAACATGGTGCTGATGCGGCCACAGCAGATTTCCAATAACCCGGAAGTCATCCGTCGCCTTGGTGCTATCGGCATGAACACTCCACTTGAGTTTGATATCTTCGCCCATGCCAACTCCACCCACGCTGGTGGTACCCGCATGCTGAACGGTATCGGTGGTTCCGGTGATTTCGAGCGAAATGCTTACATCTCGATGATGCACTGCCCATCATGTCGTCCAAGCAAGACTGATGAATTCGGTATCTCCGGTGTTGTTCCAAAGGCACCGCACGTTGACCATACCGAGCATGACATTGATGTTCTGGTTACCGAGCAGGGTCTGGCTGATCTGCGTGGCATGTCACCAATTGATCGTGCCCGTGAAATCATCGCCAAGTGTGCTCACCCGACCTACAGAGACTACCTCACCGATTATCTTGATCGTGGCATCAAAGCAACTGGTGGTCATCACGAACCGCAACTGCTTGACGAGTGCTACAACCTGCACCTCAACCTCGCTAAAAACGGCACCATGCGTTTCTGGGAGAAGTAATCTAAACTTTTAAATTATTGTTGCACTAAAATGGCCCCGCCGGTTTTCCGGTGGGGCCTTCTTTTTGTTGTAAAATCCCGTTTCAAACTAAAAACATGAAACAAAATAATTTAACTCGAATTAATTTCCAAATCCTGGTAGGTTAGGAAAGTCACATTTATGCAAGACAACATCCAACTCTTGCTCTTGCTTTATAAAACCCTACAAAAAACATGGAGAAGGAATGGTTTCCAAACTCAGTCATGGTATACTTCTTTTCTCCCTGAGCTTATCCCTTCTATTTTCCTCAGTCATTCCTCTATATGCGGGTTGTTCACCCTACATTGGCCTAGCGACAATTAACGAAATCAATGTCCACAGCCAAAGCACCACAGCAGAGAAGGAAGATCGCCTTATTGAGGTTAAATCCCTCGTACCAGAAATCATCACCTCAGAGATATGGCGTAAATGGTATCTGATTGCCTGTTCCGCTCTCGGCGCAGCGGAAGACAGTCCCTGTTCTGGCAAAATACTTATCCAAGACTACTACTTAAACGATAAGGGTGAACTAACACCTAACGATCCAGCTGAAAACAGTTGGCTATTGACCCCAATAGACTGGCCCTACCTTGATCTTAATGCCAGCAAAGATAATGATCAACGTGGAATGACCATTCACCTATATGATGAAAATGACGATCTTATCGATTTTTTGGATGTGGATAACTACCTGAATTCAGATTCACTTCCAAGCTGTACCTTCCCATATGATACAGATTTTATTGGTGGCAATGACTTCAATGTACAGCGCCTTCCGGATGGAACTGGCGATTGGGCCGGTTCCGGTGGCGGCAATTCAGGGGAACAGACAGATAACGACACTAACGATCCAGTACAAAGTGATGCACCACGACTGATTATTACCGATGCTGAAGCAATAGCTGGCAACAACATGATTTTCACCATAAGCCTGACAGACCCTGTCACCGGTGGGCTCACCACCACCGACACAGATGTTGAAATCAGCTATTCCACGCTCGATTGGACCGCTCTCGCTGGCGTCGACTATGCACCACTATCTGGCACAATCACCATACCGGCGGATTCTACTTCAGCAGAAGTTTCAATAACAACACTTGCGAGTGCGACACTAGATAACTATTTCTACCTCCAGCTAATCGAAGTCACATCTGAAGATAACAAAGATGACAAAAATGCCATTATCGGCTTCAACTTCGGCAAAGGAACTATTATTGCGCCAGCGGGACCTGATCATTATGAGCTATCGTTACCGACCACCAGCATCAGCTGCCTACCGACACCTATCACTGTGACCGCTTGTGCAGATGCCAGCAGCCCCTGCGAAAACCCCTTCATTACGGCGAATGGGGAAACTGCAACGCTATCGACAAGTGGCGGAGTCCTCACCGCAACAACTCTAACCTTTGATTCCAGCGGCACAGCCAACACGACGCTGAAATATCCGAATGCTTCCGATGACACACCTGTTACGATCACTTTTTCAAACGAATCTCTCAGCCCTATCAATGCCAACCAGTGCTGCCCGAATGGCACCAACTGTGTTGCTGACAATAGCTGCAATACCTCATTTTATACCTCTGGATTTATTTTCACCGATGATGTCAATGGACCAAAAGAAAACATTTCTACTCAGGAAGCGGGAACCGAATCATCTGAGTACTGGCTGCGAGCGGTTAGATCAAATACTGATACCGGCTCTTGCGCTGCCGCATTGACTGACACCAAATACATTGACATTGGTTATGAATGTAACAACCCAGATAACTGCTCCGGCAGTAATTTGATGAGTCTGAATACTGTAACAGCAACAACTGTTGCCCGTAACAACGATAACAATGGGAACGTCACGAGCTTTAACCTTGTATTATTCGATTTTGGCATTAACGGCAGCGCCCCCTTCACACTAGTTTATAGTGATGTTGGGCAAGTCACCCTGCACGCCACGATAACCGTTACAGAGACAGCAACAACGGCGGCAGCAACATTAGTGGGATCATCAAATGCTTTCGTAACCAAACCAGCCGGTTTCGAATTGACAATTCCTGGAAATCGAGCAGCAGCTGACGCTTCTGGCCCCATATTTAAGAGGTCTGGCGAATTGTTTGATATTGAGGTTAAAGCCGTCACCGCCCAGGGAGATGCGACGCCAAGCTATGGTCGTGAATCAACTCCTGAATCGGTTAAACTAACAAACAATTTAATCATCCCTGATCCCGCGGATGCTAAGAACCCTGATCTACAAGGAACTTTTAGTTCCTTTAGTACTAACTGTGATGGCATTTCTGAAGCGGGAGCCGCTTGCGGTAATTTCAGCTGGGATGAAGTTGGCATCATAGAATTGATCCCTGAGGTTTTAAGTGGCAAATATCTCAGCACTGAAAATGTGATCGGCACAAGTTCCGGAAAAGTCGGTCGCTTCTATCCAGCGGGATTTGAATTTGTATCCAGCACTGAAGGCACCTTGACTCACGCTGATGGAACCTTCAGCTACTTTGGCCACACAATAGACGGCTATGACACCGCCCCAACCATTAAAATAAAAGCGGTACGTAAGGACGGAATCACGACGGCAGAAAACTACAAGGAAGATTTTTTCAAATTAACCGAATCAGGTTTCAGCATTGAAGAACCAGATACAGATAAAAATGATACATCGCTCGACATCGACATCTTACGCGTTAATGCCACCCTCGACGCCAAAGTCAAAGGGACGGCGACCTACCGCTTTAACAAAGATCAAATTCTTTACCTGAAGCCAGATATGGAGACAATCCCGACAGACCCTCTCTTTGAATACCACCTGATCCAGATCAGCGACGGAGAAGCTTCTTCTAGCTTCAGTCGGTATATTCCTGTAAAGGGCGGGACTGAACTCCGTTACGGCCGTATGGTGATAGAAAACAATTTTGGCCCTGAAACTGAGCGAATCACACTCGAAATCCGGACAGAATACTGGGATGGTAGTTCTAACAACTGGGAGCTCAACGATATCGATAACAGCACAATCTTTGCCTACACGAAAATAGACGATGCCACCGATCTGACAACGACCGAAGATGAAAATAACGCCCCCCTCACGCCTGGCGTTACAGATCTGTCAATCAGCGGAGGGTATGGCTCTATCAGACTGACCCCGGCAACAGACTTACTGGATCCTGGCGGTACAGTTGACATCACCCTTGAGGCTCCAGATTGGCTTAAATTTGACTGGGACGATCTGGGGTCACCGAGTCAAAACCCGACTGCAACCGCGACCTTTGGTATCTATCGTGGCCGTGATCGCATTATCAGCTGGGAGGAGATTCCTGTAAATTGATGAAGAGGCTCGCCATAGACAATAAAGGATTTACCCTCATAGAGTTGGTCGTGATCATTACACTGATCGGTATTCTCGCGGTTGCTGTGCTGCCCAGATTCAACCTTGACAGTTTTACTGATGACAAAGAGGCAACCCTTTTTCTGACCCATATTCGCTATGCCCAGCATAAATCGATGGTCACCGGTGGTGGCTGGAGTATTTGGTTTGATTTGTCAGAGAACGAATATAGACTGAAAGATCATAATGACACCGTGCGTCAATTCCCTGGTAATATCGGCCCCAATCCCAACAAAGTTGAGGTTGGGAAGATTAAAATCGCCCCATCAACTCGTACTGAGATTTACTTTAATTATCTTGGAGTCCCGGTTGACAACAAAGAAAGTTCGTTAGCCACAGAATTCCCCGACGTTACCGAAATTACAATTGGAGAGATTAAAATAAAACTCCAGCCATACACAGGGGGGATTTTATGAACCGTAGAGGGTTCACCCTGATTGAGCTAGTGATTTACATTTTGGTCTTTGCGGTTGGTGTCACCACCATTATGGTTATGATGCCGCAGATCCTCGCCAAAAACGCGGATTCCACGTTGCGCCTGCGCGGTATTCAGGTCGCTCAGGCTGCCATGGAAGAGATTCTAGCCAAAAAATGGGATGAAACCACGCTCAACGGCGGTGGCGTAACAACAACATATTCAGCCCTTGGCCATATTGTTGATGGAGAGGGCACCATGAGTCAATATGACGATGTCGATGACTACGATGGCCTCGGTGTTGCCAGCGACACAGGTTTCAACCTGACCGCCGGCTACACCATTGATGTTGATGTCATTTATGTCATCATTTTAGGTAATACATTTGCGGCAGCTGGGGGGACCAGCGATTACAAGCAGATCAAAATCACAGTTGACAATCCCGATCTGGATGAGAAATACAAACTCTATGCGGTCAAGGGAAACTTTTGATCAGATCGAAGTTCCGCCAAAAAAGCCGAAAAGCTCAATCAGGCTTCACCCTGATTGAGCTGGTTGTTACCATCACCCTCCTTGGGGTTGTCGGCATGATGGGCGTACAATCGATACTGCCGATTGTTCGTGGCTATGTTGACGCCCGGATTGTCGACAGACTCTACAACGAAGCAAAATTTTCCGTGGAACGAATGGATCGCGAATTGCGCATGGCCATCCCCAACACGGTACGACCGGTTACCGATAATACCGGAATCCAATTTGGTAAATTGAAAAAAGCTGGATATTACAGCACAGGACCCGCTGACCGCAGTCAGATTGAAATTTTGGAACCCCTCACTATAAATGACCAGTTGTCCATCTATAACACCAATCCCAATTTTTTTTATTTTGACAGCACCAAGCCTACGGAAAGCCGCATTTACACCATCGATTCCCTATTAGGTGGCAACATCCTACAACTGAACAATAAACTGAAAAAGGACTCTCCGAACCGGCGTTATTACCAGATCGACACACCGGTCACCTTCTACTATTCCGACAATAAACTACTCAGAAACTTCAACTACAGCATCGACATAAACGAATACGGTACCGGTGGCGACGGCAATGCACTGGCAACAAAGGTATATAGTGCAACCTTCACATATTCCCCGGAGACTATGCATCGAAATGCTTATATTGACATTAGGCTCATCATGGAAGAAGGGGATATCACCCTGGAGTACAATCACCGAATCCATGTCAGGAACACGCCATGATTAGAGCACTCAATAATCAACGCGGCATTTCTATCATTTTTGCCATTTTCACGTTGCTACTGCTGGGCATCATCATGGCCGCACTGGTCGGCCTGCTCAGTAACAAAGCCATCAGTTCAGCTGAAGAATTGCTCTCGACCCAGGCTCTGTTCTTGGCGGAAACTGGCGTTGAAATTGCGATCAATGAAGGATTAGGCGATGGGGCTGATGAAACCTACATCTTCCAGAGTGGAACCATCCATGTTTTGGTTGAAAAATTAGGTGATCTGGACAAATTGGAGATTCTACAGATCGAATCAACGGGAACGATTGGAGATATTAATCGCCGGGTGCGGGTGAAGTACAGGCCGTAAAGATCGTGGGTATAAAAAATGGGATTGGTCTCTGCTTTGTGAAGTGACAGAGAAAACCCAAGACATTCCCTATACAGAGAAGGTCTTGGGTTTGTTTTTTTCTAAGGGACGAACACAAGAATTAAATCACCTTATGTACGCCCCCCCCCGATGTATTCTGATTTTATGGGGCTAGAGCCAGCGTAGCAGCAACCGGTGGCGACGAGGTATAATCTTCGGCCGCCGAAATTGTAATTACGTATGTCACTGTCCCGAGATCTGCTTCGATTGTGCTGCCGCTTACCGCCCAAAGCGTAAGATCAACATCCATCAAATCAAGCAGATTAGTAGCACCGGCAGCATCAGCAGTAATTTGATCAGCCGCTGCCGGCGTATTGATAAGACCTTTGGCAAAGTGCATTGACGCGGCACTTCTTGCCGCAGCGAATGCTGCATCAGCGTGAGCAGCATGGGCATCTTGCTGCAGATCGACAAACTTCGGTACCGCAACAGCCGCCAAAATTCCCAGAATAACAATAACAACAACCAGTTCAATCAGTGTAAACCTTTTTGATTTTGCATTCGCATGCTCCTTTTTAGATTCGGGTAACCATCCGTTACCGTTTTGTTAAGAAACTACAGGTTATTTAGTCTTTCACCACAAAGAGCACAGAGAACATGAAGTAATTCCAAATATTCTTTGATTTTTAAACCTTACTTTCTTCGTGTTTTTCGTGGTGAATATTACTCTTTTTAGCTACCCCCAAGGCCTGAGCCAGCGATACGGCGCCATTTCCTTGAGTGTTAATCCAGAGAGGTATTTTATTTTACTTCCCTCCTTTGCCCTATCGGAATAAACCGGATAAATCTTAAATCTTGCCCGTGCGGGTTCTGCTAAGTCTGTTTCGAAATACAACTGGTTTCTGACCAGGTAAAGCAGCGTTTGCTCTTTGCTGTCGTAGAACCAACTGCCTTTTTCAATATCTTCAAACTTGTAGTGGCTGATGACACCCAGATAGTTACTCGGTTTTTCGGCCAGCAGATCCATCGGGTTGCTACCCACCAAATCCTTTAATCCGGCCATATTACCGGCGACATAATAACCAGCAAACTGCATGCTGATGGCACTGCGCATAACTCCGAGATTATGTTCCATCGACGTCCGTTCAACATCGACCAGTAATTTGTAATAATAATTCAGAGCAAAAACTGCGAGAACACTGATGATAGTGACAACCACGGCCAGCTCTAATAATGTGAAACCTCGTTGCTTCGAACTGGAGAGATGGCGACCATGGTTAGTTCTCACTTATGAAGTATTCCTTATATCAACCGATTAATCAAGCCTAAAATTACATTTACTTCATAATGCTTGACAAGTTCCACATCGGCAAGAAAACACCCAACGCCAACACCAGAACCATCCCCCCGATAATCACAATCATGATCGGTTCGATAGCGCTGGAAAGATTTTTAAGATCATAATCAACTTCACGCTCATAAAATTCAGCGACATCCTCCAGCATGACATCGACTGAGCCTGACTCTTCACCCACAGCCAACATCTGCAAGACCAGCGGGGTAAACATCCCGGTCTGGGTAGCGCTGCGAGTTAGAGTATCACCCCGCTCAATCCCGTTACGAATTGCCTCAATTTTCCCCCCGACATAACTATTGCTGACAGCACGGGCAGTAAAGCCAAGAGCTTGGGACAAAGGAACACCTGCCGTATAACTCATATTGAAGCCCCGCGAAAAACGCACAAGCGTTGAACGCAGGATAATATCTCCCACCAACGGTATTTTCAGCTTATAGCGATCCCAGAAATATCGACCTTGGGTTGTTTTTAAACCTTTGTTAACAACAATCACCAGGAGAATAAAAAGACCAAGAAGAACATACCAATAGTTCTGCATAAAACTCGACAAGCCTAAGAGAATCCGGGTTGCCAACGGAAGTTTAGCCCCGGCCCCAGCAAATACTTTTTCAAAGGCAGGGATAACAAACAGGCTGATAAAAACAACGGCCATAGCAATCGCAGCAAGAACAAAAGAAGGATATCGTAGTGCAGCTTTAACTTTATTGATGGTATCCTTTTCACGTTCAAAATAGATGGAAAGCTGCATAAAAACTTCATCCAGCTTTCCGGTGACCTCACCCACTTGAACCATTCGACAGAGCAGCGCCGGAAAAACTTTTGGATGGCGACTGAACGCCCCGGAGAGCTCCATCCCTGATTCAATATCATTAACGACTGCACCTAACGCTTCACCCAAAGTTGGGTTACGGGACGTTTCTACTAAACCACGGAGAGCTCGTACCAGAGGAACTCCGGAAGAATTCAAAGTGTGCATTTGACGACAAAAAAGAATCATATCATCAAGTTTAACTTTAGTTTTCCGTCGCGCCTTTAAGTATTTGCCAATATCAAGGCTCTGCTTTTCATTCACTTCAGTAATACTGATAGGAACCGTATGGCTGGCCTGGAATTGACTGGCTAAAGCATCCGCAGATAAAGCTTCTGCCTGCCCCTCCTTGAGATTTCCGTCAGCATCTCTGATTTTATAACTAAATAATGGCATTGCTTATTCCATCACGCCTTTGGAGCAACAGGTGTTGTTCCATCACTTTGAGTCAATACATTTTCTGGTGTTGATTTCTCAGATTGGCCCATAGATGTTTCATCAAGTTGACCGGAAACCCGTAACACTTCTTCCATGCTGGTGACCCCATCAAGGGCCAACTGAAAGGCGTTGTCCGACAAACTGGTAAAACTAGGTAATCGGCTTGCAATAGAAGCAAAATCAGCACTGTCATCACGCCGCAGCGCATCAGCAAGGTCAAAGTTAATTTCCAGCAGTTCAAAGATACCAATTCGACCGCTATAACCGGTATTATTACAAGTTGGACAACCTCTGCCTCTTTTAAATTCAACCGGATCACTCGGCCGCTTAACCCGACCGCTGTAATTATTCAGCCAACTCCGGGTTCCCGGCTCAAGAGGATCTGGACAACGACAGCTCTCACAAATTTTGCGGACCAACCGCTGTGCCAATACTGCTCGCAGGGAACTGGCAACGACATAACCTTCTGCTCCCATTTCAATCAACCGCAATGCGGTGCTAATGGCATCATTGGTATGTAGAGTTGACAGCACCAGGTGACCGGTCATGGCGGCGCGGAGAGCAATATCACTGGTTTCCTTATCCCGCATCTCACCGACCATGACAATATCAGGATCCTGCCGTAACCCGGCCCGCAAAACCTTAGCAAAATCGAGTCCGATCTTCGGATGGACCTGCACCTGATTGATCCGTGGCAACCTGTACTCAACGGGATCCTCGACGGTAATAATCTTCTTTTTATCACTGTTGAGTTCGTTCAACGCACCGTAAAGCGTAGTGGTTTTACCACTACCAGTCGGACCCGTGACCAACACCAGACCATGCGGCTGATGGAGTTGATGGCGGAAACGCTTGAGTAATGCGGCTGGCATCCCAACCTGCTCGAGATCGAGAATTCCGCTCGACTGATCGAGCAGACGCATAACCACTGATTCGCCATATTGCAACGGCATCGTGGAAAGACGGATATCAACGCTGCGCCCCTTAACCCGTACGTTAAAACGGCCATCCTGCGGCAGCCGGCGTTCAGAGATATCTAACCCGCAAACCAACTTCAGACGTGATACCAGTGCTGAAGCGATCCGTTTCTCTTTCATTACCTGCTCATGCAAAACCCCATCAACCCGTTGCCGGATGCGCAATACTTTTTCATCTGGCTCGATGTGAATATCAGAGGCTCCGACTTGAACCGCATCT
>Ga0307989_1001622_pt1 | contig 11752 bp, 11 predicted proteins | sample EllFjometagen185_FD_203164 | JGI IMG/M metagenome (GOLD analysis project Ga0307989, IMG submission 203164) | Marine microbial communities from Ellis Fjord, Antarctic Ocean - #185 | ecosystem: Environmental > Aquatic > Marine > Unclassified | place: Southern Ocean | collected 2014-10-08 | reverse complement strand
GCTCTTTCTTCAGCATATTTTAAAGCTTCACGATACGCAGCATCTGCAATTCCAATAGATTGTGCTCCAACACCTAAACGAGCAGAATTCATTAAAGACATTACGTATTTAATCAAACCAAAACGTTCCTTACCAACCAATTCAGCAGGAGCATCTTTAAATACCAATTCACAGGTTGGTGAACCTTTAATTCCTAATTTTTTTTCTAAATGTCGAACTTCAACAGCATGGTCTTTTCTATCATAAATAAACATAGACAAGCCACGAGCATCACTAGTTCCTTCTTCAGAACGAGCCAATACTAATGAAATATCTGCATCTCCATTGGTTATAAAACGTTTTACACCATTTAAAATCCAAATATTTTTTTCATTATCAAAAGTTGCTTTTAATTTTACAGCTTGTAAATCTGATCCTGCATCTGGCTCAGTTAAAACCATTGCAGCAGTAGCTCCATCTCTATTAAATCTTGGTAAAAATTTATCTTTTTGCTCTTCCGAACCAAATTCGTAAATAGTTTCGGCACAATCTTGTAATCCCCAAATGTTTGCAAAACCAGCATCAGCACGCGCTACCATTTCCGCAGCCATTACATATGGTAATAATGGGAAGTTTAAACCTCCATATTTTCTAGGCAAAGCCATACCAATTAACCCAGCTTCATACAACGCTTTATAATCTTCAGTCGTTCCTTTGGCATAAATTACTTCATTGTTTTCAATATGAGGACCTTCAATATCAACACCTTCTGCATTTGGAGCTACAATATTTGCACAAATATCACCTACAATTTCTAGTACTTTTTCGTATGAATCTATCGCATCATCATGATTTAGAGGTGCATAATCGAACTTTTCAGATTGTTTGAAATTATCTTCTTTTAATTTTATAACTTTTTTTACAATTGGATCATTAAAATGAAATTTAAAATCCGGAGTATCTTTGAAAAAATTATCCATTTATTTCTGTTTTATAGTTGGAGTTTTCTTTAGAAAACTCATCCTTTTATTGTTAAATCTATTTTGCGTTCTCCTTATAATATTTAATCATTTTAGGAAGAACTACTGCCAAATCACCCGTTATTACATAATCGGCCAGTGAATTTATTGGTGCATCAGGATCATTATTTATTGAAATTATCATAGAAGCTTCTTGCATACCCGCAGTATGTTGAATAGCTCCTGAAATACCAGCTGCAATGTATAATTTAGGTCTTACAGTTGTTCCAGTTTGTCCGATTTGGCGATTGTGCTCAATAAATCCGGCATCTACTGCTGCTCTTGAACCTCCTACTTCACCTCCTAATATATTAGCTAAGTTTTTTAGTAAATCAAAGTTTTCTTTTGAACCTACTCCGTACCCCCCAGCAACAATAATAGGCGCATCTTTTAAATTCACATCAGATTCTTCAATATGGCGTTCAATAATTTCTATCACAAAATCTTCATCTTTTACAACTTCATTTGCATTTATTGAAACTACTTCTGTTTTATAATTTGCATCAATAATTTCTTTCTTCATTACACCTTCTCTAACGGTTGCCATTTGAGGGTGCATATCCCAGTTTATAATATTTGCCATTATACTACCACCAAAAGCTGGACGAATAGCATACAATAAATTTGTATATTCTTTCTTTTCTTTCTTTACGAAATGATCGCCAATATCTAATATTGTTGTATCGGCAGTTAACCCACAATTTAATTTTGAAGCCAATCGTGGTGCTAAATCTCTTCCAACAGAAGTTGCTCCAAATAATACAATTTGAGGATCTTGCTGTTTTAAAATTTTATAAGCTAAGGCCGCATGTGGTAATGTTGTATATGGCTCTAAACGTTCATCATCGGATATAAATAATTTATCAACTCCATACGGTGAAATTTGACTTTCAATTCCGTTTAAATCCTTTCCAAAAAGCATTGCTTCCAATGGACATCCTAATTTTTCTGCTAAACGTTTTCCTGCTGATAATAACTCTTGGCTTATTTCTGCTACTTTTTTGTTTTCAACTTCGCAATAAACAAATACACTTTTCATTTTACTTATTTTAAGTTATATCAACTACCCAATGGTATGATGTTTAATTAATTCTTTAATCATTCCTTCTATATCACTATCTGAATCAGTTAAAACTTTGGATTCGTTTGCTGTAAAAACAATACTTGAAACGCTTTTCACTTTAGTAGGTGAACCCGCTAAACCAATTTTTCTTAAATCAGCTTCAATATCTTCAACGCTCCATTCTGGAATTGTTAAATACGGTCTTTTTTCGTGTAAAGACAACATTGTTTCATCTGCAGATCTAAGTTCTGTTTTAGTTCTTGCATACTTATATTGCATTACGTTTTTAGCTTTTCTAGATCTACAATTAGGTGAAGATCCATGCACGGTCATTAAACAAGGAAATGGTGCTGAAACTGTTTCAACTCCTGTTTCCAAACGTCTTCTTGCTATAATTTTGTCCTCCCTAATTTCTAAAACTTCTTCAACATACGTTACTTGAGGAATATTTAATTTGTCTGCACATTGAGGACCAACTTGAGCAGTATCTCCATCAATTGCTTGTCTTCCTCCAACTATTAAATCATAATCTGCTATTTTTTTTATTGCTTGAACTATAGTGTAACTAGTTGCCAAAGTATCTGCTCCACCAAAACGTCTATCAGAAATCATAATACCATCATCAACACCTCGATAATAGCCTTCTCTAATAATATCTGCTGCTTTTTGTGGACCCATTGTTAAAATAGTTACTTGAGTTCCTGGTATTCTATCTTTTATATTTAATGCTAATTCAAGTGCATGTAAATCATCTGGGTTAAATACTGTTGCGAGTTTCCCTCTATTTACAGTTCCATCAGGTTTCATTGCGTCTGGCCCAACATGTCTAGTATCTGGTACTTGCTTTGCTAGCACAATAATTTTAAGTGGTCTCATACGATTATTTTAAATCTTTATTTTTTAAACTTCCCAAATTTAGAGTAATTAATTCATCCAAAAAATGACAATACTCATACTTCTAAAAAGAAGTTGTGCTTTATTTCGTTTTCAAAAAATTAAGCACAAAAAAAAGCGATAATCTAAAATCATCGCTTTCTAATATTATTAACTATTATGTAATCTTATTTCTTTTTTTTTGGCACTTCAACAATATCATCCTCAGGGTTAAAAGTCTTCATAAAATTATCCATTATAGCTGAACTTACACCCATATTAGAGAACCCTCCATCATGAAATAAGTTTTGTAAGGTTACCTTCTTAGTTAAATCAGAAAATAAACTAATGGTATAATCTGCACATTCTAACGCGGTAGCATTTCCAAGAGGTGACATTTCTTCAGCATACGCTATAAAACCATCAAAACCTTTAACACCGCTTCCAGCAGTTGTTGGGGTTGGTGATTGAGAAATAGTATTAACTCTTACTTTTTTATCTTTTCCAAAGAAATAACCAAAACTACGTGCTACAGATTCTAAATATGCTTTATTATCTGCCATGTCATTATAATCTGGGAATACACGTTGAGCCGCCATATAAGTTAACGCTACAACACTTCCCCATTCGTTCATTGCATCTTTTTTGTATAACATACTCATTAATCTGTGAAAAGATAATGCAGATACATCCCAACCCGTTTTTGTGAAATTATAATCTTGATTGGTATAATGATTTCCTCTACGCACATTTACAGACATACCTATTGAGTGCAAAACAAAATCAATTTTACCACCTAAAATCTCAGTAGATTTATCAATTAAATTTTCAAGGTCCATCATAGATGTAGCATCAGCTGGGATAACTTGTGATCCTGTTTTTTCTGCCAATTCAGAAATAGTTCCTAATCTTAATGCAACTGGTGCATTTGTTAAAACGAAAGTTGCTCCTTCTTCGTGGGCTCTTTCAGCTACTTTCCAAGCTATAGATTTTGAATCTAAAGCTCCAAATATAATCCCTTTTTTTCCTTTTAATAAGTTATACATAGTTGTATTTTATTTTGATTTTATTTAAAATAGTGTGCAAATATAGTAAATTCTTAGTTTAGCAACTGTTTTGCGTGATCAATTGCTGTTGAAGTAATATTTTTTCCTCCTAACATTTCCGCAATTTCTGTTACACGCTCATTTTCAGTTAATTCACTTAACTTAGTGACTATATTATTTTCAATATCTTGTTTATAAACTTTATAGTGATGTTTACCTTTCGCTGCAATTTGTGGTAAATGAGTAATGGTTATCACTTGCATATTATTACTCATTTCTTGCATAATCTCAGCCATTTTTTGAGAAACATCACCTGAAACACCTGTATCAATTTCATCAAAAATAATAGTTGGTAATTTTAAATATTCAGAAAGAATTGATTTTACTGAAAGCATTATTCTAGATAATTCTCCTCCTGAAGCTACTTTTTTTAACGCTCCAAAATTAGCACCTTTATTTGCTGAAATTAACAACTGTAATTGGTCTTTTCCGTTTGAAAAATACTGATTACTATGTGTTAAATTAAATTGAAAACGTGTATTTTCCATTCCCAAATTTGAAAGTAACTTTTCAAGTTTTTTTATAAGAATTGGAATAGCTTTTTCTCGTTGATTAAAAATAGTTTTAGCTAACCTATCTATTTTTTCTGAAACATTTTTTACTTCAACTTCTTTTTTCAAAATTATTGCTGAAGAATTTTCTACTGCATCAACTTTTACTGAAAGTTCTTCTTGAATAATTAATAATTCTGAAATTGAATTTACAGTATGTTTTTTTTGAAGATTGTATATTAACTGCAATCTATCATTTAATTTTTGCAATTCAGATGCATCAAAATCTACAGTTTCATTAGCATTTTCTATTTCAGCTGCGATATCATCAAATTCAATTTTAATACTTAAGATTCTCTCATGTAAATTCTTATACTCATCTGAATAAGAAGATATTATATTTAAATTATTTGTAATTGAATTTAATAGCGCCTTTAAACCGACCTCATCATTAAATGCAACTGATTGTGCTTCAGATAAATTTAATTTAATTTCTTCAATATTATTTAATTTATCTAAAGATTGCTCTGCAGCTTGCTGTTCATCTATTTTTAAACTAGCATTTGATAATTCTTCAACTAAATGCAAATTATACTCGTATTGTTCCTTAGCTAATTCCTGACTTTTTATAAGATTTTTTAATTCTTTTAAAAGCTTATTGTAAACAATTAAACCTCTTTTATACGATTCTATTTTGGCTGAATTATTTGCAAGTGCATCTAAAATTTGAAACTGAAAACTAACATCTGATAATTGTAATGTTTGATGTTGTGAATGCACATCAATTAGTTTTTCACTCAATGTGTTTAAAACTTGTAATGTTGTAGGGGTATCATTAATAAATGCCCTTGATTTTCCATTAGGTAAAATTTCACGTCTAATAATAGTTTCGGTTTCAAAATCAATATCATTTTCTTCAAAAAATGGTAATAAAAAGTAATTTGAAATAGAAAACTGCGCTTCAATTATACATTTATTTTTATTGTTTTTTAACGTTGAAGAATCTGCTCTATTCCCTAAAACCAATCCTAGTGCGCCTAATAAAATAGATTTACCAGCACCTGTTTCTCCTGTAATAATAGATAATTTATCTTTAAAATTAACAGATAAACTATCGATTAATGCGTAATTTTTTATAGAAAGGTTTGTAAGCATTCTTGTAATTTAGATTAAAAAAATTACTTTATTTCATTCCACTTACCAGCGTTAATTGGTGAGATTTTCAACAAGTCATCCTTTAATTTTTGAGTATCATAAATTGGTCCATCTGAAAATACGCTTACAATTTCAGCAGCTTTTGAATCCATAAAAACACGTAATAAAAAGGCGTTTGGTCTAATATTAAAAATCGATTTTAAATTTTCAATAGATTCAGCAATATTTTCTTTAGCTTTTTGCATAGTACCACTCATAATATCTAAACCATTTAAATGATAGGTGTATAAAGCATTTCTAAATAAACTATACGTTGGAGACAATATATTATCAATTAAAGTAAAGCGAGTTCCTGAGCCATCATTTTGATTCCATCCTGCATACCCACTTTGTTGCGCTTGAACAAGTACATTTTGTGCTTTTGTAAAATGTGGGGTCCCACCATTTAAAGAAAATGTATCAGCATCAAATCCCAAAATAGTATACACATAAAATGAAATAACCGACACTAAATTAGATTCAAAAGTGTTTTCATTAAACTGCAAAGGTTCAAACTCTGCATATTGAAACGAAAAATCATCATCTTTAAAATTAAATACTGGTGTTAAATAAGATGAATTATAAACTGGTCGAGAAGATTGAATTTGAATATGTCCTTTAAAATCATTTCCACTCTGTTCTAAAATTGTTAATGTTAAATTACAATCTATACGTTCTTGTGGTTTATAATTAGAGCTTGTCCAACGTGTTTGGTTTACAAATTCGTTTAATGAATTTTCTAAAGTTGTAAAAATTTGTTTATTAGAACCTGGTATTTTATCAGAATTAACTGTTATGGTGCATTTTAACTCTTGTGAATTTACTTGTGTTATAGTAAAAAAAAACACTATTATTTGAAGTATTTTACGCATAAATTCTATTTAAAATTTCGTTAAATATATCTTTGGCAACTGCTGCTTTAGATTTTAGACTAAAATTAGAAATTTTTTCGAATTTATCAATAATTGTAACTTTATTTGTTTCTTTTTTAAATCCAGCTCCTTTATCTTGTAACGAATTTAGCACAATTAAGTCTAAATTTTTCTTCTTTAACTTAGCTGTAGCGTTTTCAATTTCATTGTTTGTTTCAAGTGCAAAACCAACTAAAAATTGAGTTGATTTATTTTTCCCTAATGAAGCTAAAATATCATGAGTTTTCACCAATTCAATGTTCATTGAATCACTAGTTTTTTTAATTTTAATTAAAGAAACTTGTTTTGGCTTGTAATCTGCAACAGCAGCTGAAAGAATTGCAATATCCACTAAATCATATAATTTATGAACTTCGGTGTACATATCCTGGGCACTAACAACATCAATTCGTTGAATTAAAGAATGTGACACATTCTCACTTGAAGGTCCTGTTACTAAATATACTTGAGCTCCTAAATTAGCCGCAGTTTTTGCTAATTCAAATCCCATTTTCCCTGAAGAATAATTTCCAATAAAACGAACTGGGTCAATAGCTTCATAAGTTGGACCAGCAGTAATTAACACTTTTTTAGTATACAAAGGCAGCCCTTTAATAATATCATTTTCAATAAATGAAATAATATTTTCAGGTTCTTCCATTCGTCCTTCTCCAATCAATCCGCTTGCTAATTCACCACTTGATGGTGGAATAAAAATATTTCCAAAACTTTGTAATTTTTTAACACTTTGTTGTGTAGTTGGATGTTGATACATATCTAAATCCATTGCAGGTGCAAAATACACCTTACATTTTGCCGATAAATAGGTTGCTAATAATAAATTATCACAAACACCATTTGACATTTTAGACAATGTATTTGCTGTTGCTGGAGCAATCACCATATAATCAGCCCAAAGACCTAAATCTACGTGACTATTCCACTCTTCATTTTCATCTTCTTTTTCAAAAAAAGTTGAAACAACAGGATTTTTAGAGAGTGTTGAAAGTGTAAGTGGAGTAACAAAATCTTTTGAAGCAGGAGTCATAACAACTTTAACATTGGCACCTGCTTTCACAAAAAATCGTACTAAATGAGCTGTTTTATAAGCAGCAATACCAGCTGTTACGCCTAAAAGTATATTTTTACCGCTTAAAACTGACATCTATTCTTGAGTTTCTTCTGGGTTTCTGTGATAAATTTTATCTTCTTTCCATTCCTGCACAGCTATTGCAGTTGCTTTAGGTAATTTTTCGTAAAATTTAGAAACTTCTATTTGTTCTTTATTTTCAAAAACCTCATCTAAACTATCAGTGTAAGTCGCAAACTCTTCTAATTTTTCAACTAGTTCACTTTTTAAATCACCACTAATTTGCTCAGCTCTTTTAGATATAATTGTAATAGCTTCATAAATATTTCCTGTAGGAGCTTCAATTTCATTTTTGTCGTACGTTACAGTTGTGGTTGCTGCTTTTGAGTTTTTATAGTCCATTAGTTTGTGTTTTTAATGCTGTTAAAGAATTATATTCTTCGTTTAAATTTGTAAAAAGTTTATCAGTTTCTTTTAAATATTCAGAGTTTGGAAAGCTTTTCTTAAACCTTTCGTGTATTTTTATTGCACTTGTAAGGCGTTCTTCTTTTTTTGCAATATAACTTTTAATTGCTAATTCATAAGCTGCTTTGAATTTAAAATACAAAGCTTCTTCTTTATAGGATGTACCTAAATAATCAGAAAGTAAATTATCAAATGCTACTATTGCTGCAATATAATCTGTAGTTTGGTAATATTGCTTAGCTATTTCAAATGATTTTTTTTCTAATTTATGTGTTAGTTCTTTAACACGCGTATTAGCCTCAGCTATATTTGGTGAATTTGGGTACTTATAAATAAAGTTTTGCATTGCCGTTATAGCTTCATACGTATCTTTTTGGTCTAAACTAAAAGCTGGAGACGACAAATAATAACTTTGCGCTGACAAATATGCCGATTCTTCAATTTTTGAACTTTTTGGGTAATTTTTCACAAACTTATCAAAATAATATGCCGACAACGTATATTGCTTAGTATTAAAGTGTGCTTGTGCAACCATATACTGAATACGCTCCATTTGAGGTTTACCTCTGTAACTTGGCGTAATTTTTTCAAATAATTGAATGGCTTTACCGTACTTCTGATCTTCGTACATTTTTGTAGCCATTTGGTACTGCGCTTCAACAGTGCCCTTATTCAAAACTTTTTGATATTCACTACAAGATGAAATACCTATAGCTATCAACAAAATGAAAATATAAATTTTATTTTTTTGCATTTGGCAAAATTAGTTATTTAATATGGATTATTAAAATGATTTTTTATGTGTCAATTAACCACAAAAATAACTCGGTTTAAGTATAAATATTGTTTAACAATCTTAATTGTTTGTTAATTATTGTTATGCTGTTGGCGCAACTGAACTTACAACTGCAAGTTGTTTAATATCATTATCAAATAAATACAAACCTCCTTTATCATCTCCAATTAAGTTTATTTTATCTAAAATAGTTCTTGCTTGTGCTTCTTCTTCAATTTGTTCTGCTACATACCATTGTAAAAAGTTATGTGTAGCATAATCTTTTTCTTCTAATGAAATATGAACTAATTCATTAATGCTTTGAGAAACAAATACTTCATGTTTAAACAATGTCTCAAACATTTCTTTAATTGAACCAAACTCTAATTCAGGACCATTTAATTCAGTTACTTTAGCATGCCCTCCTCTTTCATTAATATATTTGAACAATTTCATCATATGTTGACGTTCTTCATCAGATTGATCATACATGAATTCTGATACACCTTCTAAACCTTTTTGCTCAGCCCAAGAAGCCATTGCTAAATATATTTGAGAAGATTCAGCTTCAATTCTTACTTGCTCATTTAAAATGGTTTGCATTCTTTCTGATAACATAATCTTATTTTTATTTATTCAGTTTAACTATGAGTTGCAAAAATACTAATAATTATCAATAAAATTGGCTAATTTTTGGTGTAAATTTGGTGAAGCATTTACTAGTGGCAAACGAACATTTTCTGAACAAATTGAAACCTTTTGCAATAACGCTTTTATACCTGCTGGATTTCCTTCCTCAAAAATATAATCAATACTTTCCATTACTTTGTAATGCAGTGTATTTGCTTCAATTACATTCCCTTTTAATCCTTGACGAATCATTTCAGAAAAATCTTTAGGCAAACCTTGTCCAATTACTGAAATTACTCCAGCTCCACCAACTAATACCATTGGTAAAGCAATCATATCATCACCAGAAATAACTAAAAAATCTGAAGGTTTCTTTTGTATTAATCGTTGAACCTGAATAATATCTCCTGCCGCTTCTTTTATGGCTACAATATTTTTAAAATTGGTTGCAATTCTAATTACGGTACTTGGCTCAACATTTACACCAGTTCTACTTGGCACATTGTATAAAATTATTGGCTTTGGGCTAGCTTCTGAAACCGCTTTAAAATGCTGATAAATTCCTTCTTGAGTTGGCTTATTATAATAAGGTGAAACTGAAAGTATTGCGCAATAATCAGATAAATCTGTAGTTTTTAATTCTTCAACAACTGCCATTGTGTTATTTCCTCCAATTCCTAAAACTATTGGAAGTCTACCATTATTTGCACTAACAACCGTTGCTTTAATTTGTACTTTTTCTTCAGAAGTTAATGTTGCAGGTTCGCCGGTAGTTCCTAAAAGTACTAAATAATCTATACCATTTTCAATTTGATAGTTGACCAAACGCTTCAACCCTTCAAAATCTACCGATTTATCACTATTAAAAGGAGTTACTAAAGCCACACCAGTTCCTATCAATTCTTTCATTATACCTTTTTTAAAATGGTTAAATATTTTTTTAATTCTTTTGTAAATAAGCTTAAATAATCTGATTTACAATTAATTAATAAATCATACAATCTATTATCTAAATGAGAAAAACCCGCTTTAAATCCAACTTTACAGTGCAATAATAATACGTTGATATATATATTATCAATTTTACTGTAATTAATTAACAAATCGTATTTATTTGTTAAAATATTCTTTAGTTTTTCAGATTTAATTTTACCATACCAACCAAAATCTTTTGGCGTAATTATTTCATCTGACACTAGCTCTTTAGTTATTTTTTGTTGATAAAACACCCAAACTATATCGTTATTAGCTATTCTAAGTGTCTCTACCAACTCCTTTTGAATTTTTTCTTTTTGAGAATAATCATCACAAATAACTAGTGTGTTTTTTATTTTTCGAGAAGAAACAACGCTCTTTTTTTTGATTAACTTAGACTGTCGTCTGTTAAAAAAATTTTGATTACTTTTTCGTTTAAATCCTGTAAAAATCATCTATATTTACCCTTGAATTCACAAAATTAATTAAAATCATTAGTATTTCAGCAATGAAAAAAATAATAATTCTTTTTTTTACCATTTTTCTTCTTTTTAGTTGTAAAAATGAACCTCAACATTTAGTTAAAATTGAAGGAAAGCTAATTCCTATCAATGAAGAATTAACTTCAAAAAAAGCAATTGAAGCAATTATTGAACCTTTTAAAGTAAAGGTTGAAGCTGAGATGAATGCTGTTTTAAGTTACACACCAAATGAATTAAATAGAGTTGACGGAAAACTTGAAAGTTCTTTAGGGAATTTAATGGCCGACTTGTGTTTTGAAAAAGCAAATCCAGTATTTAACTCAAGAACAGGTAAAAATATTGATTTTACGATGTTAAACTTTGGAGGAATTAGAGCAGGAATTTCAAAAGGTAATATTACTATGGAACATGCTTTTAACTTAATGCCTTTTGAGAATGAATTGGTAGTTGTTGAATTAACTTCTGAAAAAATAAATGAACTTGTAAATTACCTAATTACCTCAAATAGAGCGCATCCAGTTTCAAAACATCTTAATTTAGAAATTACAAAAAAAGGATACAATCTAAAAATTAATAACAAACCTATTGATATTTCAAAAACATATTATGTATTAACTTCAGACTATTTACAAAATGGTGGTGACAATATGAATTTCTTTAAAAACCCTGTGAGCTTAACTAAAATAGATTATAAAGTTA
>Ga0307989_1001621_pt1 | contig 11757 bp, 8 predicted proteins | sample EllFjometagen185_FD_203164 | JGI IMG/M metagenome (GOLD analysis project Ga0307989, IMG submission 203164) | Marine microbial communities from Ellis Fjord, Antarctic Ocean - #185 | ecosystem: Environmental > Aquatic > Marine > Unclassified | place: Southern Ocean | collected 2014-10-08 | reverse complement strand
GGAGACCGAAATCAAAACTTTAACTATTCCGCATTCTTTTACTAAAAACCCATTATTTGCGTCGGGTGATCTTTAGTGCTCGTGTCCTTATCGGAAGATAAAATAAGAACTTGAAGATTTTTTTGAATAAAAAGAGAGAGAAACAGAATGGAGTAAGCCTTAACAAAGACTCAGAAAGGGATTATCCGATATGCTTTATGTAAATTGGGACAGGAAATTACGATAAACAGGAGAAGTCAGAAGGGAGAGGGGGCAAAGAGTGAGTGGTTGCTGCCCCCCTTGTATCAGCATGAAAAGCTGAAAATGATCACGGTAGGGGATGTGCCATAAAAAACGCCCAGATCAGATCGGAGGCCACGATATCCTTATTGGTCTTTCCCGACCACGGGGTCGTCAGAATGATTGGTGACCCGGGCCAGGTATGCCCGCCGTTGTCAATCCTGTAAAAGACCACTTCGGCACCAGCGGTGCAGCCAGACCAGGTGAGTCTGGTAACAACCTCTGAGATGGATTCGCTTTGTGGTTCGTTGGAACAACCATTATTGTCTACCCATTTACCAATGGAATACTCAACACCATGTTTCCAGTAAGGAGGTGACATGAAGCTGTGGACAAATTGGTTCACATAATCTTTTTTTCCATGAAAGGTCAGAACCGGTATGGCACGGGAAGGTGTGCAGTTATCCAGAAACTGTATTCCGGCAACTGGTGCGATGGCAGCAAACACCTCGGAGAGATCACAACCGATGCGGCTGCTCATTCTTCCGCCACCGGACATTCCTGTGGCATAGATCCGCTTTCGATCAATGGGGTAGTCCGTTGCTACTACCTTAATGATCGATTTAACAAAGGCGATATCATCCACACCCGCCGGGTCCCTGGGGGCATTCCAACTCGGCCGTTCGCCATTCGAGTATACTCCTACCGGTGCAACCAGAAGAAACCCTTCACCTCCAGCCAAATTGGCAAGGTCTGAGTATGCTATCTGCCGTTTGGGGTTACTGCCGGTTCCATGAAAATCAAATACCAGTGGAACGGGTGAGCCGGCTTTATAGTCGCCCGGTATTACCAGCAGAAATTCCCGCTGCACCCCATTCACCTCCATAGACATTGACGTTTCATGGACCTTGAATCGATTTTTCTTCCCGGGCTTCGAGCTGGATGGCGCACAACCGGATATAAAAACCAACACGGTGAAAAACATGACGGTATTCATCACTGACAATTTAAAAAATGAACCACCTTTCATTGATATCTCCCAATAAATAAAATTCTATAAAGATTCAGCAGAACCCGCGAAGCATGTCAGGGAATTATAACGGCCATGACTATATGCTATATGAGCTTTTTAAAATCACTGTCGTACTCGGAAAGATAAACCATCGATTCGACATTTGTCACGCCTGTATTTATTTATAGACAAAATCTGAATCAGGAATTATTCTTTTGGCAGTCCATCGTACCTCCTCACTGAAATTTCCGTTATTGAACTAAATGAACAGACAATATTAACGGCCCGGCAGCTACGCAGGCCCGCGATTTTTCCATGACTTGTCTCTCATGCAGCTTGTTTTTTTCAACATCGTTAGCTGAAGGAGGATCTTATGATTACCGCATATCAAATCAAACGACTGTTTTTCATCACTGCAGTTACACTCATCGCCATCTTTGTTTCAACAAACACTTTTTCCCGGGAATTTTCCCTGCAGAAAGCAAAGCGATATAGCGGAAAGGAAAATATTACCAACTGGCTAATGAGTGAAAAACTGGATGGCATCAGGGGTTACTGGAACGGAAATGAACTTCTGACCCGGACAGGAAAACTGATCAACGCCCCACCCTGGTTTCTGAAGAATTTCCCACCGTTTGAACTGGACGGCGAACTTTGGAGCAACAGAGGTCAGTTTGAGTTTGTTCAGTCCACCGTTCTTGATAAAAACCCGTCTGAAGATTGGCGCCGAATTTCCTACCAGATTTTTGAAGCACCCGATGCTGAGGGAGATTTTACAGCCCGTCTCCAGAAAGTGGAAAAATGGTTCAATCATTATCCCAACGCTTACGTCCAGATTATCAAGCAGATCAGGTGCAGGGACAGGAAGCATCTCCAGAGTTTTTTAAAGGAGATTGAAGCCAAAGGGGGAGAAGGTGTGATCATCAAAAACCCAACCCCGGCCTATCAAATCGGCAGAACCGCTCATGTGTTGAAGGTGAAAAGCGCAACTGATATGGAAGGAACCGTCATTTCCATTAATCCAGGAAAGGGAAGGTTGACGGATATGATGGGAAGCCTGACCATAAAGCTGGAGAGCGGTATTACGTTTAAACTTGGCTCAGGCTATACTGACGAGTTTAGAAAACAACCCCCCGAAATCGGCTCAATTGTCACATTCAAATATTATGGCCTGACCAAAAATGGTAAGCCAAAATTCGCTTCCTTCATCAGGATGCGAAAAGATTGAAATTGAAATGCCGGAACAAATCAGTTTGACAAAAAACCTCGCAGCACCATACAGTTTTACCGTTTACAATTGGCTATGCCATGGCCAATACCCGGCCATCTGATTCTTAGCCCGGGTGTCGTTCAAGCGATGCTAAGCGATAGCATCCGCAACCAAGACTTCCATGGAGGAATTGAAATGAGTAAAACAAAATGGGTCGTTGTAATTACAGGGTTGCTGGTTATAACGTCTGTTATTGGCGTCCGCCATTCGATTCAGCTACTGAAGGATGGTGCCCAGGCATACCTGTTCGGATACTCTCTGGTATTGATGGACACGACTAGACAATCCATGACGCACTCCGATCACGGCAAGGCGCCCGTTAATCATTTTGCGCATGTCCGTTCTTTTCCTGACCATAAATTTAGGCAGGTGGTTCGCCCTAATAATGACACACTATACTCAACCGCCTGGATCAATCTCACATCAGAACCTGTCGTGTTGAGCGTACCTGACACCGAAGGTCGCTATTATGTGATGCCTTTCATGGATGCCTGGACCAATGTCTTTGCCTCCGTTGGCAAACGAACAACCGGCACAGGACCCGGCAACTACCTGGTGGCCGGCCCAAACTGGCTGGGAGTACTGCCTGAAGATACCAAATTGATCCGCTCCCCAACCAATATGATCTGGCTGATCGGCCGAATACAAACAAACACCGAAAGCGATTATAGTAAAGTTGCCCGGTTGCAGAGCCAGATCAAATTAACACCGTTGAGCCGGTGGGAAAAGGGCGAGGCCAATCAGGCATTTATTACGGGTGATAAACCAGCTCAAATAACCAGTGACAATCCTTCAGCCAGGGTTGAGAAGATGTCTGCCGGACAGTTCTTTGCTGAGTTAAGTCGACTGATGGGAAAGTACCCACCCGCAGCAGCAGACCAACCCATCCTGAAGATACTGGCCGAATTTGGCGTCACACCAGGCAAACCTTTTGATATCAACGAACTGGGTTTTTTAAGACGGTTCCTGCTGCAAAAAGCTGTCGGACTGGCACATAATAAACTGGTAGAGATTTCAGCGTCAGACCTCTCCTCGGAAAACGGCTGGGCAGTCAGGCGCAGCGGGATAGGCGTATATGGTACAGACTATCAGGTCCGGGCTTATGTATCTCTCATCGGCCTGGGAGCTCTGACTCCCAAGGAAGCTGCTTACCCCAACTCAAAAAAGGATAATGAGGGAAATCCGTTATCGGGTATGCACAGCTACCGAATCCATTTCGAGGCCGGTAAAACGCCTCCGGTCGATGCCTTCTGGTCACTGACGGTTTATGATGACCTGGGCTTCCTGATAGAAAACCCAATTCACCGATATATGATCGGGGACCGGGATAACCTGACATTTAATAGCGATGGATCTCTGGACATCCTGATTCAGCACCAACAGCCCACCGGCGATACCAGCAACTGGTTACCCGCCCCTGCAGAGACATTTGCCGTTACCATGCGCCTATATCTTCCCAAGGCTGAATTCCTGGATGGTCGCTGGAAACTGCCACCCATCGAACGGATCAATTGATATTGTCAAAGGGAATAAGCAACACATCTCTGATTCACCGAAAAACAGACCGCGGTTATCAAAGTGCATAAAGGTAGTCCATGACAATGACATGAAAACAATAATAGCTGCTTCCATTACCACCTTATTCCAAGAAGAAAATTTCAGCCGAAGATAAGCAGGAACAGGAGAGTTCAAATCCAGGATGGATTAGAGGGGATACAACCCCGCCCAAAAAGGACGGGCTTCATAGAGGACACGGGTGGGTTGCCTGGTTTTACACCTTACTGACCTTGATGGAGCAGTTCTGGTCGTTCAAGACCCATTCCGCAAAATTCTCTCCGGCGTTGTCTGAATATTCCAGACTGTTGGCCAGGGTTTCTGTCTTGATATAGTCCTGATGCTTTTCGATGGCACTTTTCAAGAGATCTTTGGAATTAAAACGCACCTCAATACGATCGACCACATCCAAATCCAACTCTTTACGGGTCTGCTGGACCTTGTTGACAAACTCCCGGGCGAATCCTTCAGCGATCAGCTCATCATCCAGCTGAATATCAAGAGCTACGGTCACATCACCTTCACTTTCAGTTACAGTGCCCTCTTTCTGATGCCGCTCGATAAAAATCTCGTCCAATCCTATTTCAAAGTCTTCGCCATCCAGGGTCAGTTTTTTGGTTCCGCCATTTTGCAGGTCGACAATCTCAGCTGCTGATAACCCTTCGATCTGCGGGCGGATATCCTTCAGCTTTTTCCCGAATTTTGGTCCCAATTGCCTGAGATTCGGCTTGGCTGTCAGCTCCACCAGGTCCTCTTCGTTCTGAGAAATTTCAACCTGCTTGACATTCAGTTCGTCAGTGATCAACAGCGACATGTCACCCAGAACTCCCTGAACCGCCTCATTTTTGGTCAACAGAGTGATTTTCTGCAACGGCTGCCGGATTTTGATCTGGTGCTTGGCCCTCAACGAGCGTCCCATATTGACACTCTTAAGGATGATATCCATTTCAACTTCCAGTTTCTCATCTATCACGTCATGATTCACTTCAGGATACATGCAGAGATGAACGCTCTCGGGCATGGAATCGTCTTTGAGGACCTGGTAGATCTCTTCCGTGATAAACGGAATAAAGGGTGCTGCTGCCTTGCAGAATGTCAACAGAACGGTGTAAAGGGTTGCGTAGGCCTGATTTTTATCCTCTCCTTCACCTGCTTTCCAGAAACGCCTGCGGCTTCTACGGATATACCAGTTGGTCAGCATGTCAATGAATCCGACAAAAGGCGCGACTGCACCGTTGAGATCGTAGGCTTCCATGGCCGTTCGAACGTCCAGCAGGAGATGATGCAGGCGGGATAGTATCCAACGATCCAGGGGGTTGGAAAGCTCAGCAACGTCTTCAACCAGGACTGGCTGCCAGTTATCAATATTGGCGTAAGTCGTAAAAAAGCTAAGCGCATTCCACAGCGGCAGTGTGGCATTCCGCATGGTTTCCTGCAGTCCGCTCTCCGAGAATTGAAGATCATCGGCCCGAACCGCACCTGAATTCAGCATGTAGAGCCGCACTACATCAGCGCCGTACTTGTCGAGCATATCCCAGGGATCCGGAAAGTTCTTGAGGCTTTTGCTCATTTTCTTCCCATCTTCAGCCAGGACCAGCCCATTCACGATACAGTTTTTGAAGGCCGGCTTCTCGAACAGTGCAGATCCCAAAACAATCAGGGTATAAAACCAGCCCCGTGTCTGGTCCAGCCCTTCACTGATGAAGTCAGCAGGGAAGTTTGTATCGAACTTCTCACGATTTTCAAACGGGTAGTGCTGCTGTCCATACGGCATCGACCCGGACTCGAACCAGCAGTCCAGCACTTCCGGGGTTCGCTTCATCGTCCCGTTACACTTACTGCAGGAAAAGGTGATGTGATCCACGAAATGGGAATGAAGATCCGTCAGCATCTCGCCGCTGAGCTCTTCCAACTCTGCCTTGCTTCCCATACAATGTTTTTCACCACAGCTGTCACAAATCCAGACCGGGATGGGATTTCCCCAATAACGGTTCCTGCTGATCGCCCAATCACGGGCCCCTTCAAGCCACTTCCCCATCCGCCCATTCTGAATATGCCCAGGAGACCAGGTAATGTTCCGGTTATTCTCCAGCATGTTCTCCTTGATCTTCTCCACGTTCACAAACCAGCTCGGAATAGTCCGGTACATCAGGGGAGCGCCTGAACGCCAGCAGAAGGGGTAACTGTGAACCATGGTCTCATGTTTCAAGACCAGATTTTTTGCTTTAAGAGCCTTTAGAATATTCTTATCTGCGTCTTTGAAATATTGTCCGGCAAAATCTGTCGCCTCGTCAGTGAAGTTACCACTGTCATCCATGGGAAAAACATGTGGCAGGTTGTAGCGTTTTCCGGTTTCGAAATCGTCTTCACCAAAACTGGGTGCTGTGTGCACAATTCCGGTTCCGGTTTCTGTTGAAACATAATCTCCCAATAGAACATTAAATGCCCCCTCATCTGCTTTTTCTGCAAAATAGGGAAACAGCGGTTCGTATGGACGCCCCTCCAACTCACGGCCTTGCATCTCAGCTTCAACGCACACCTCATCGTCCCCAAAGGTTTTTCTCAGGAGATCCTTGGCCAGGATATACTGAGTATCTTCATGCTTGACGCGGACGTAGTCCAGCTCCGGATTAACGGCCAGCCCGAGGTTGGAAATCAGGGTCCAGGGAGTCGTTGTCCAGGCGAGGTAAAAGGTATTCGGCTCGTCCTTGGCCTTAAACTTGATCGTCACTGACGGGTCCTGGGTATCTTTGTAGCCCAGATTGACTTCGAAATTAGACAACGGGGTACTGAGACGGGGGCTGAAAGCCACAATCTTCTTGCTGACGTAGATCAGTTCTTTTTCCCAGAGCGTTTTGAAGACCCACCAGATCGATTCCATGAAGTTCACCTCCATGGTTTTATAGTCGTTCTCCATGTCCACCCATCTTCCAAGCCTGCGAATGGTTCGTTTCCATTCATTGCTGTAACGCATGACAATTCCCCGGCACTGCTCATTGAATTTATCAACCCCATAGGCTTCAATGTCCGCGGACCCATTCAATCCAAGCTCCTTTTCAACTTCAAACTCAACCGGCAACCCATGACAGTCCCAGCCAAATCGTCGCTCGACCTTTTTACCTAACATGGTGTGATAGCGAGGAACCACGTCTTTAATCGTGCTGGCAATCAGATGGCCGTAATGCGGCAACCCGGTCGCAAATGGAGGGCCGTCATAGAAAAAATAGGTGTTCTGGTCCGACCGATCCTCAACGGATTTTTCAAATATCCGATTGTCATCCCAATAATCCAGTATGGTTTCTTCCATCTGGGCGAAATTCACTTTACTTTTAATCGACTTAAACATGGGGCATCCAGAATGTCATCATTATGGTTATCGGTTCAAACATCATTCATGATCAGCCGCGACCAGCAACAAGCCGATTATCGGAGATCATTTCGAAGGTCCGAACGTATATCTTGAGTGGTAAAACTGCTTCAGGTATAGTTTGGCAACTGACGATCGTCGCAAAACAAGAGCTAGTGCTCTGAAACATCCAGCAACCATGCTTCAGGGAAGATTTTTCCAGTCCTCAATGGCGGGCAGGCAAACAGAAAATTTCAGGGGCTTTACACAAAGGTCATCACCGATCGTTTTTTACCGTAACGGTCAGTATAAAAAAACCGGCCAATTAGAACAACCGCATTTCAGATAAAATTTGTTGAAACATTGTCCTGCGACGATTTGTACGACAAAACACAACCCGGCGGACTTGAAAATAGAATCGCCTCATCCGCTTCAGAGTCAAGCAGGAGAGGCGTTGAGCGGCATATCCCTGAATCTGTGCTTATACCTCCTTATGAAAGCCGGTCAGCTGGTCTTTTGTGTATTCAGAGCGGTCTTCCATCACCTTTTTCGCCTCTCCATAGATTTTCTTCAGGACATTCTGGGCGGGCGGCGGCAAGGTGTCCGCTTTTTCAAACTGATACTCCCTCAGAAAATCCAAATAGGTCCCGGCTGTCCTGATATCGTCCCAGTACAATCCCATCAGCAAAAGTATGCGTGCGGCTTTAAAAGACACGGTTACGTCCGTTGCATTTTTAAACAGAAAGTCGGCCCGTTCCTGTGCTTTTTCAAGATAGGATTCAGCGGTTTCCACGTCGCCGTCATTCATGCAGATCTCTGCCATGGTCATCAGCATGGTAATGGATTGCCACTTCTGGGATTCATCGTTATTGGTGACACCCAGCAGATCTGCAGCTTTGATCCCCAGCTGGTAGGATTCGGCAACAGCATCACAAGAGCGATTGATGGAAAACAGTTCCTTCAATTTATCGCCCAGTTTCGCTTGCCGATTTTTAAGATCCTTAATCCAGGCCGTTCTAAACTTGTTGTTGTTCAGGACATTCGGAATTTTCTCTTTTTCGCTTTTTTTGAATAGATCCTTGCTGAGGCTGGAAAACAGACAGGTCGGGCAGGTTATTACCCGAACTTTATTGAAATCAATATACTCATGCCCTTCCATCGCACCCAGATAAGCTGTTATCCCAAATATGTTCCGATTCGGCTCTTGTGTCTGTGGCTTCAGCTGATGAGCTTTAACCTTCTGCTTGGATCCACAGACAAAGCAATTGAACTCACGATCCAACAATGAACTGTTCTCAGTGTTCTGTACAAGCCCGGCAGCCAGGGTTCCACCTAGTTTTTTCTGAGAGATCTTGCAGTTGCTAATCAGTGGGTTTTTATTCTGCATCCACGAGAGACCTCGGTTACACCAGGCAATACACTTTTCAAACTGCTCCTTACTGAAGCCGCAAAGATCAGAAATCTGTTTCAAATGTGCATGTTCCGCATAGGAAAGGTTCTCATCTGCCGACACAATACGAATGATTTCAATGAAAATATGGACCAGTATGGCTTCTGGCATTTCAGGGGGGCGATTTAGTCTGGGTGGCATCTTGTTACGCACATACCCCATGAGTTCTATCTGATCTTTCTTATTGTCCACAAATGAAACGGCTGCTTTTAGAAAGCTCAATTCCATCTCATCGATAGCTCCATCCAGCATAATGGTTGCAATCAGTGACTGGGCATACCACTTTCGCTGCTCAGAATTCAGCTTGCCCATGGCAGCCTGAAAATTTTCGATGGTTTCACCACCTGCGATGAGGTCTTGCTGAGAGTTTTTCCACTCCAACCCTTCTGTTCCCCAACGCATCAGGTCCCTGAAGTAGGCCTTTTCAAATTGAAAAAGGTCCGCCACTGTTTTCAGGAACTCCTTCTCATCATCAGCAAAATCAAGATCCGAGATCATGATCAGAATCAGTTCGATAAAAATAGCCGCAAGAATTTCATTGGGCAGGCCAGGAGGTGGGGTCAGTTCAGATGCCTTTTTCGAACTGATCCGCAGCATCAGCTCTTTTTTCTTCACTGCATCCGGAACAATAGAGATGACCTGCTTCAGAAAATCCACCTCTGAGGGGCTGATTTCATTATCGGCCAGTATGGCGGAGATTACCAGGTCCGCATACCAGACCCTCTGTTCTTTATTTAGTGATTGAACGGGAACACTCATAAAATCCTTTTAGCTTGTTCGTCGAGCGACCAGCACACCATCGCTCAGAGGCAGAAAACTACAGTCGAATCCTGGATGCTTTGACATTCTTTCATTGAACGTCTTAAGTAGTGCGACACCCTTTGCGTATTTTTTTTCCTGCCCGGGTTTCAGCCCGAAGACCATCTCATTAAAAAAGATATTATCCACTACCATCGTACCCCCGGGCTTCAGGCAGCGATAACAATCATCAATCATACCTGTGTAACCTTTTTTGGTCGAATCCTGAAAAATCAGGTCGAATTCCTGATCATTATCTTTGAAGAAGTCCTCAGCCCAGCATCTTCTCAGATCAACCTGATCAATCCATCCGGAGTGTTCAAGATAACGCCGGCATTGTTCAAGGCGGTCTTCATTATAGTCGAGTCCCACAACCCGACTTTCTGGAGAACCCAGCAGCATCCAGTGTGTAGCGTATGAGATACCGCAACCGATTTCAAGAATGGATTCCGGTCGAATCAGTGAGCAGAGCATGCGGATGAAAACACCCATGTCATCCCGGATAATCGGTACTTTCTGCTCTAGGCCTTCGGCTTTGATCTGATCGAAATATTTGGGTGGTCTGGGCTGAATCGTCTCAAGATATGCCAGTGCCTTGGTATAAAATTCAGCCATTTAATAAGAAAGAAAAAGCATTTTTTTAATACCCCGCTGGCTTGATCAGGATATCAATGCGGCGATTCATCTGCTTCAAAGTGGGACTGTCATTGGAAACCTTCGGTCGTGTCATTCCATAGGCCGCTATTTCCATCCGTTTACTTTTAATCCCAAACTCCTCCAGCAAGCGTGCAATGGAACCCGCACGAGATGCGCTCAACTCCCAGTTGGAGGGGAAAGTCTTGGTATTAATCGGCGTGTCATCCGTATGCCCCTCAATCACCACTCGATTCGGAATGGCATATAGAATCCTGGCAAACTTCTCGATGGTTTCCCGACCTGTTTTTGTGGGGGTTGCTGACCCGGGCCCGAACATGGCCGTATCGCTGAAGGAAACGGCGATACCGCGATCATCCACAGTGATGTCTGTCACCTCGGAGGATATATCGCTCTTTTTCATGGTATTTTCAAGCGCATCCATGGGTGAAGGAGCCCCGGTAAACATATAAGGGGATGCAGGAGGCCCCCCCCTGAATGAAGCCGCAACCGCCTTGAACTTTTCATCATTGGTTTTGGACATGGCGAACAGCAACACAAAGAAACAGAGCAGCAAGGTGACCATATCACCATAGGTATAAATCCACTCAACCCGTTCTTCCCCACAATTACAAATGCATTCTTCTTCAACAGCCATTATTTTCCTTTCTCGCGACTGAATTTCAGCTCTTCGTATTTGGCTTTCAATTCAGGTGTCAGGTAGTTCATCAAATCCTGCTCAATAAACTCTGCCCGTTCGTTCTTTTCTATAAAGAGGATGCCGTCCCGTACCATCTCATACAGAACCTTCTCACTCTTCCTTGCTGAATCCAAATTAAGCGCCCAGGGTAGAAAAATACCATTTGACAAAAGCGACCCATATAGTGTTGTAATCAATGCCACAGCCATGTTTGGACCGATGGAGTTGGGATCAGTCAGATCCTGCAACATCATTACAAGCCCAATCAGGGTTCCAATCATACCGAATGCAGGAGAGTATGTAGACATCCCCTTGACCACATTCATATCAATTTCCTTCTTCTGATCAGCATATTTCATCTCCGACATCATGATGTCAGTGATCAGTTCCTTATCAACCCGGTCGACAACCAAACGGAGACCATTTCGTAGAAACTCATTGTCAATACTGGGCAGGGAATCCTCGATGGCCAATACGTTTTTTCTGGCAACCTTGGCAACGTCAACAATGATAACCAGCGTCTCAATCAATGGCACCGACTTGGACTTGAAAACCTTCGCGATAGACTTAAAGAGCCCCGGAAATGTTAACTCCAGCGGGTTTGATCCAACAGTGGCTAGTACAGTCCCTCCCAGAACAATAACGGCACTAGTACATCGTATAACTTAAAGTTTCGGATAGAGTCGTTTTAGCTTAATACGGGCATCGGCCGTGCGAAACTGCCAATCCACCTTTGATTGGCGATTGTTCCGGTCTTCATTCCATATAGCGACCG
>Ga0307989_1001620_pt1 | contig 11758 bp, 12 predicted proteins | sample EllFjometagen185_FD_203164 | JGI IMG/M metagenome (GOLD analysis project Ga0307989, IMG submission 203164) | Marine microbial communities from Ellis Fjord, Antarctic Ocean - #185 | ecosystem: Environmental > Aquatic > Marine > Unclassified | place: Southern Ocean | collected 2014-10-08 | reverse complement strand
TGCAGTCTGCTCGCATGATCCCGCAGGTCAATAATGGGAAAACGGTTGGATTTAAGCTGGTAGAGTTAAATAAAGGTTCTTTACTCGAAAAAATTGGTTTGCGAGTAGGAGATTTGATTGTTGAAATTAATCAGGTGAAACTGAACAGCCCTGAAAAAGCATTGCAGATTTTCCAGCAAGTTCGTGAGGCAAACAATATCACTCTTGGGTTAATGCGAAATGGGAAGCCAGAAACTTTTGAATATAGTTTTGAATAGGAGCTGATTGTGGTGATTCGACGCGGCATAAACGTTTTCCTGTCGATATGTTTTCTTCTGATTTTGTTGGTTTCTCAAGCCTCGGCAGCACAGAAAGAAAAGGTGGCGGGGGGGCTCGAAGTCACGCTTGATTTTCAGAATGTCGAGTTGATTGATATGATCGGAACGATCAGCGAATTGACCGGTAAAAATTTCGTTTATGACGAATCGGTACGCGGCAAGGTGAGTATTGTATCGCCTAGGCCGGTTTCTGTGGATGAAGCTTATCGATTGTTCAGTACTGTTTTAAGAGTTAAGGGCTTTACCATTGTTCCGTCGGGTAAAGTAAATAAAATCATATCGATTCGTAGCGCAAAAGAAGAAAACCTGCCAATCGGTACTGGGAAGAATCTCGGGGAACAATTTATAACCCGCCTCATTGAACTGAAAAATCTGGATGCAAAGGTGGTGGTTGATACGATTTTGCGTCCTCTTATGCCTAAGACCAGCCATGTGGTTGCTTACGGACCAACGAACACCGTAGTTATCACCGACAGTGCTGCCAACATCAGGCGTCTGGTCGAGATTCTCACTTCTTTGGATAGATCTTGGGACAGCGAGCAGTCGGAGATTGTTTCTCTTCGATTTTCTGATGCTGAAGAAACAGCTAAGATGGTGATGCAGATTCTTGAAGGGGGGGCTGCAACAACTGCTCGCGGAGCAAAGTCGGGAACATCTCTCAATAGAAAAACCCGGGGACAAGTTTTCCCTTATGAACGCACGAATAAACTGATGTTGCTTGGTGATGAAAAATTCATCACACGGGCCAAAGAACTCGTTGTTCAATTTGATGAAAAGGCTGATCTAGGGCGTGCAGGGGTGCATGTCTATTACCTGGAACATGCAGAGTCTGAGGGTTTATCTGAAACTTTGAACAAAATTATTGCCGGAGCAAAAAAAGGGCAGGCGACAAAAAATGATAAGCCTGTGGGAGAAATGTTTGGTGATGTTGCAATTACGGCAGATAAACCCACTAACGCATTGATCGTCAATGCGACAGCCGAGGATTATGAGAACGTCCAGGGTCTTATCCGCCAATTAGATATCAAACGAAAGCAAGTTTTTGTAGAAGCTTTAATTCTTGAATTATCGATGGACGCTCTGATGGACTTGGGTGCGTCCTTACAAGGTGCGATAGAAACTGGTAGCGATAGCCTGATTTTTGGTTCCAGCAATGCCGAAGATGGACTCACTGGTGGGGTGCCGAGTGTCCTTACCCAAGCCGTGGACGGTATTTTACTTGGAGGGTTATTTAATCCAATCACAACTTTCATTAATGGTGAGGAAGTAACCGTTCCCGCCCTTTCTGCTCTTATTGGACTTTCACAGACAGATTCTAATGTCAATGTTCTCTCTGCCCCCCGCTTGCTGACTTCAGATAACGAAGAAGCTGAAATTGTCGTTGGTAAGAATGTTCCCATCATAACTTCCAAATCGACAGATAATGCAGGTAACCCAATCAACTCTGTTGAGCGTCAAGATGCTGCTCTGACTTTGCGGTTTACCCCGCAAATTACCGAGGGAAATTTGGTCCGATTGAAAATTTTCCAAGAAATCAGCGCTGTGACCGAATCTGTTGGAACCGTCGATGAAGTTGGGCCAACTTTTAAAAAGACGTTGCTGCGCAACACCATTGTGGCTCGTGATGGTGAAACAGTTGTCTTGGGCGGTTTATTCCAAACAGATACAACCGCATCTGTGACTAAAGTTCCTCTGCTTGGAGATATCCCTATTCTTGGACATTTATTTAAGAGAACGAAAGACGTTGAAAATAAAACCAGTTTGCTGATTTTTATTACCCCTCGAGTGATCCGTGATAGTGCTGATTTAAGAAAAATAACTGAGGAAAATAGGGAAAGTTTGAGGGTGTTTCAAGGAGACGCAGGCTCTGATAAGTTTTTTGGCTTGGAAGATCCTGATGGAAGTTTAATAAAACCAGAGACGGTAGTAGGGGATTAACCTATGCGACCGTTGAAGTGGCGTCAACTTGGGGAGATCCTGATAAAGGACAAAGGGGTTCCAGAGGATGTCGTACGTCAGGCGCTTCGGGAGCAGGAGTCGAGTTCCTTACGGTTGGGAGAAATTCTCAAGCAAAAGGGTGAAGCTACTGAAATCCTCTTGGCTGAAGCTTTAGCAACTCAAAGTGGGATGGAATATGTCGCAGAGCCGAAGGTGAAAACCAGTGCACTGCACTTGTTGACGACAGTCCCTATCAGTTATGCTAAAGAAAACCTTGCCGTTCCTCTGGAGATCGATGGGCAGACAATTCGTCTGGCGGTTGCTGATCCTAGTAATAATCAAATCCTCAATGATCTTTCGGTTTTAACCGGCTGCCGAATTATTCCCTGTCTGGCAGAACCAGATAAATTGATCGAAGCAATCAATCAAGGGTATGAAACCCTTTCAGGTGGCGGTGATAGTTCTATTTCTGATATCGGCCAAGATGATCTGGAGCTGAACGGCTCGCAGATTGAGGATCTCCTTGATACCAGCGATGAGGCCCCGATTATCCGTTTTGTCAATGGTCTTTTAACTCAGGCTTATCGCAAGCGTGCCAGTGATATTCACATTGAACCCTTTGAAACTGAAGTTATTGTCCGCTACCGGGTTGACGGTCTTCTCTATGAAGTGCAGCGGCCACCTCACCGTGCTTTGGCAAATATTATATCCCGTTTGAAAATCATGGCAAATCTTGATATCGCTGAAAAAAGACTCCCGCAAGATGGTCGCTTCTCGGTTCGCATTGCTGGAAAGCAAGCGGATATCAGGGTTTCAACTCTGCCTACGGCATTTGGCGAACGGGTTGTGCTGCGTTTGTTGGATAAAAGTACCGGGGTATTGGGATTAGGGGATATTGGCGTCGATACCGAGATGCTGCCGCAGATCAAAAAAATGATTCAGAAAAATCATGGTATTTTTCTGGTCACTGGACCGACCGGAGCGGGGAAAACGACAACCCTTTATTCGGCATTGTCGGCAATCAACTCTCATGAACAAAATATTATTACTGTTGAAGATCCGATTGAATATCAACTTCAGGGTGTTGGACAGGTTCAGGTAAATTCCAAAATAGACCTGACTTTTGCTCAAGGGTTACGCTCAATTTTGCGTCAAGATCCTGATGTGATCATGGTGGGTGAAATCCGGGACAGTGAAACAGCTAAAATCGCTGTTCAAGCTGCTTTGACCGGTCATCTCGTTTTTTCCACTTTACATACCAATGATTCGGCAGGGGCGTTGGCCCGTTTGGTAGAGATGGGCGTGGAGCCATTTTTAGCGGCCTCGGCTCTTGTTGGGGTTCTGGCACAACGGCTGGTGAGAACGGTATGCCCTCATTGTCGTGTTAGTTATCAACCCGATGAGGAATTACTTGCTGAACTGTTTGATGGCACTCATGTGCCAACACAGGCAACTTTCTATCGTGGACGTGGTTGCAGTCATTGCATGCAGGTTGGCTATTTAGGGCGGACTGGGCTGTATGAGCTTTTGGAAGTGACGGATCCAATCCGTCATTTGGTGACTAATAATGCTGATGCTGCAACGATTCGTCAGAAAGCATTGAAGATGGGGATGCGTCCTCTGCGACAAGCAGGACTGGTCAAAGTTCTGGCCGGAGAAACAACTGTTGAAGAAGTACTGCGGGTGACTCAGGAGGAGGTTTAACCGGTGGCTCTTTATGAGTACAGTGCTTTCGATGCTCAGGGAAGAAAGCAACGGGGTGTGGTTGAGGCTTTGAGCCAGAATGCTGCCAGCCGTAAACTTCGTGGTCAAGGATTATTCCCGACCAGTCTTGCAGCGACCAGAAATGCCACAGGTCCGGCGCAACGGACTTTTTTACGGCAGGTTAGTGCTATTCAGCTTGGCATTGCCACACGTCAACTGGCAACGATGCTAACAGCAGGGATGCCCCTTGATGAAGCACTGGAGATGGTTGCAGAGCAACAAACTAAGGGAACTCTCGGTTCAGTGTTGACTCGGGTGCGGGATGATATTTTACAAGGCAGTGCATTTTATGCCGCCCTGCAAGCTCATCCCAAGGTTTTCCCGCCACTTTATACCAATATGATTCAGGTTGGAGAAGCGAGCGGAACTCTCGATAAAGTTTTATTGCAATTGGCTGAATTCACAGATGAACAAGCTCGATTTAATTCTCAGTTTAAAGCAGCATTAACTTATCCGCTATTGATGTTTCTGGTCGGCAGTGGAGTGTTGTTGTTTTTAATGACTTTTGTTGTGCCAAAAATTACCCGGATGCTTGAAGATCTGGAGCAAGCTCTACCACTACCAACCCTTTTGCTGATGTCTTTCAGTCATTTTCTGGCTGCTTACTGGTGGCTGATATTGATTTTTGTAGTGGGTGCTATCTGGGGTGCTCGACGATTTTCATTAACGACCAAAGGGCGATTCTGGTTTGATCAGAAGAAATACAGTCTACCATTGCTCGGACCGCTTGCTTTACATATTGCGACAGCTCGGTTTGCCAGAACCACTGCAACATTGCTCCATAGTGGTGTTCCATTGTTGACAGCTTTGGAGATTGTCCAGAATCTGCTTGGGAACAACTACCTACAGCGGGCGCTTGAGGTTGTTCGCGAGAAGGTAACAGAGGGAGCTGGATTATCGGAACCTCTTTATGAGGCTGAAGTTTTTCCAGCAATGTTGCCCCAAATGGCTGCGGTAGGTGAACGCAGTGGTGACCTGGAGGGGATGTTGTTTAAGGTCGCAGAGATATATGAGCATCAGGTGCAAACACGATTAACCGGTCTGATGGCATTACTGGAACCGCTGATGATTTTGTTCATGGGTACAATTGTTGGCTTTATTGTGTTGGCTATTTTGTTACCGATTTTTCAGGCCAGTCAAGGAATTGGATAGAGGTAAGGGTTCTGGGAGAGATAAATGAGTATATATAAACGGAATCAGCGTGGGTTTACTCTGATAGAAATTATGGTTGTCGTGGTGATTCTTGGGATTCTGGCCGCAATTGTTGTCCCACGCTTGTTGGATGAACCAGAAAAGGCGCGGCGAACATCAGCGGCGACTCAGATTCGTAGTTTTGAGTCAGCACTGGGAATTTTTAAGCTGGAGAATGGCTTTTATCCTTCAACTGAGCAAGGTTTGCAGGCATTGGTGACCAAGCCCACCGATGGGCGGATTCCCGGTCGCTATAAGGCAGGTGGTTATATTAAAAAAATACCTCTTGACCCGTGGAATCAGCCATACCTCTACTTGAATCCCGGTGTGCATGGGGATTTTGATCTTTTTTCTTACGGTCTTGATGGTGAAACCGGGGGTGAAGGTGAGAATGCCGATGTTTCCAACTGGAATCTCGACTAATCGTTCAGGGTTTACTCTGGTTGAGCTGTTGGTTGTTATAGTCATTTTATCGCTGATCAGTTTGATCAGTTTGCCTTTAATGGCAAATCGCGGGGATGGCGATGAAAGGTTAATGGTGCGCCGAATAGCCGGAACCGTTAAACAGTTGTATAATGAAGCAACCTTAACCCGTGATGAGCACCTTCTTATGTATGATTTTAGCCGGAACAGTTTACAGGCATATCGCTTGCTGTCCAATGATGGTGTTATTGAAAAAAAATCGTTCGGGAGGGAATTGAATCTAGCGCCGTTACAGATTAAACAGGTGAATATTGAAGGCAAAGGAACTTTTCGTACAGGTCAGGTTTATACCCGGATCTTTCCGCTAGGCTGGATGGAAGCAACCCGACTTTTTTTCGTTAAAGAAAGTGGCGGAGAGATGCAGCTTCTGTTTTCACCACTGACAGGATCAATAACGATTGATGATGAGCAAACGACAGTGCAATAAGGGATTTTCTCTACTTGAGGTGATGATTGCGTTGGCGATTGTAGCCATTGCCTTGGTGTCTTTGCTCGGACTATTGAATCGTTCTATTCTGATCCAGGATAAAGTTCAGCGGCTAACCCAGGCGACTATGCTAGCGCAGCAACTGATGAGTGAGCAGGAGTTGAATGTTGGTAAGTCACGTTCAAGCTGGGATCCACAGGAAGATGAATTTCTCGAGCCTTTTGCAGATTTTCGTTGGCAAATCAGTTATCAGGATACTTTGATCAATCAGGTAAAACAGGTCACAGTCATCGTTCTCTGGGGCGAAGCAGAAAAAAATGAACAGGTTCAGCTGGTCTCTTTCTTGCCCATTGGAGAAGCGGGATGAAAGGAGCTACGCGCGGATTTACCCTGATCGAAGTATTATTGGCCATTTTGATTGGCAGCCTAGTTCTGACCAGTGTTTATGGCATCTTCAGCTCAGTTAGTGGAGCTCGGAATCGTCTGGAAACTGAAGGAGATTTATTTCATAAGGCGCGGATTTTTTTTGATCGAATTGGCGGTGAACTGAGCAGTTTGAGAATATCGGCGCTTGGGAAAGAGGCTGTATTCGGCTCAGGTCAAACTTCCACAGGTGATTTTTTTCTTGAATTTAATACCGAACTGGTTTCACCGCTGTTGCAAAAGTATGGCGGGATATCCCGGGTCCGTTATGAAGTGCAGCGGGATGAAGGGTCATTTCTGCTGTTGCGTAGTGAAAAGGTTTTACTTGCCGATATGGCGGCATCAGAGCCACTACTCTTTATTGCGGGCTTAAATACTTTTCAGGTGCGTTACTTTTCCCAAGGGCGTTGGCAAGAGAGTTGGTCCGGGAAAACTCCACCGCAGATGGTTGAAATTACCCTGGAACTAAAAGCTGGTGACCTGTTGATTCCGTTTCGCAGTAGTTTTGTTTTGTCCGGGGTGCGTGGATGAACAAGTTGTCCAATCAAAACGGCATGGCTTTACTGCTGGTTCTGATCATCGTTGCTTTACTCAGCGCCCTGGTGATTGAATTTTCTTTTTCAACCTTGGTTGATTTACGGGCAACGGAAACATTTCGCGATCGAACCAAAGCTTTGTACCTGGCCCGGGGTGGGGTTGAGGCGGCACGAACGATTCTACAGGAAGATAAAAATGGTTTTGACCATGTTTCGGAATTCTGGGGTAATCCTCTGGCCAATATCCCTGCTGGTGATGGGGATGTCAGCATTGCTATTTCTGACCTGACAGGTCGGATGAACGTAAATTTTGTCGCTGATAATCGAGGTAACCCGTTACCCGGCTATCATCGTTTTGTCGCTCTTTGTGAAGATGTCCTGCTCCTGGATCAATTACAGGCACATGAGTTGGCCGATTCCTTGGTTTATTGGTTTAACGCAGATAAAACCAGAACGACCCCGGATGATGCATATTATGCCAACTTGCAGCCCCCCTATTATAGGCGGGGAGATAAACTGACAATTTTAGATGAGTTGAAATTGGTCAAGGGTTTTGATTTACAAAGATTTGAGAAATTAAAGCCTTATATTCGCGTTGTTGGTGACGAGCAGATTAACCTTAATACTGCCCCTGCAGCAGTTTTGTACGCATGGCAATATTCTGCTGCTGAGGACAATATTGAAGTTATCTTCGACCGCAAGGATATCGTTGCCCTGGTAGATTATCGCCAGAAAACAGCCTATCAAAGATTGTCAGATCTCGCGCAGGCAGAAGGGGTTGGAGAACGCTGGTCCTCTGCGTGGCTGACAAATTCAGTAGGGGTGTCAGGTTCGATTTACCAAGTGTTCAGCCAGGGACGGGTCAATCAAGGGACTCGTGATGCAAAGGCTATTATTGACAAGCAAGGAAATAAACTCTTGAGTCTCAAGGTGGAATAATCCCATGTCTAAACGTTTTATCGGTATTGATCTGGAAGGTACAGATGTCAGGGTCGCTATTTTAACTGCGGCACCAGGGAAGATTGATATCGAACTGGATAAGCGCAGCCATGAAACTCCTGAAGCTGCTGCCGTGGCGATCAAAGAGATGTTGGGAGGTAAAATTTCCCTGAGAGATCGTTTGGTTACGGCATTACCCTGTCGGGTGGGTTTGTTTAGACGCCTCAGGTTTCCATTTCGCGAAAAAAATAAAATTGAGGCGGCTCTGCCATTAGAATTAAAATCACAACTGCCCATTTCGCTTGAAGAGCACGTGATCTCTTTTTTACCTCCGAGGGCACGTGAGGATGATTATGAGGTCGATGCCGTTGTTGTCAATAAACGTGAAATTGATGAACTTTTGACTCATTTTCCGGATCCGGAACAAAATCCACGCCGTATTGATCTTTTTCCTTTTGCATTGCTACCGGTTTTGAGTGAGCAGGATGGCATCCTGATATATTGTCGGCGGCTCGAGGTTGTGGTGGCTCTTATTTATGATGGCATGATTCGAGATTATCGATTGTTGCCGGGGACCAGCGAGCTTAGCGAAGAAGAAGTTTTTGAATTTATTGCCAATCAAATCAGTCAACTTGAGAATACGATTGGTCACGAAGGCCTTCCCCTTTGGGTTCTTGGGGCAGGAGTGACCGAAGAGCTGCTGGTGATACTTTTTAAAACGAATCGAACTATTTTAACCCCTGCGGAAGAGATTTTTGGTGATGCAGTGAGCTATGAAATGGCTCCCGCAGCACTATTAGCATTGTCCGAGATGCGCCAAGAGAATAAAACGGCACAATTGAACTTTCGCCAAGGCGAATTTTCTGCAAGGGGACAACTGGAAATCTTTCGCACCAAGCTTGTTGCTGTAGCACTTTTGACGCTTGTTGTTGTTTTTGCCGGAGCAATGACAATGCATCTTGGTTTTTTGCAGAAAACTCGTCAGGAAAAAAGTTTGAAGCAAGAAATGACAAAGATCTTCAGACAAATTATGCCCGCGAATTCAACGATTGTTGATGTTCCTATGCAGTTGCAGGGACAGCTTAAAGACCTGCGAAAACAGATTCAGCTTTTTGGTCTTGGGGGGCCTGGTGCGGCAAGAGTCTTACAGGGTTTGTCCCGCAGTATTGACGCGGATCTCCGTGTTGATTTTCAGGAATTTAACTATGATAGCGATGGGGTGAGGGTAACCGGAAATGCTGATTCTTTTGAGTCAGTCAATCAAATTGCTGAAAAGCTGAAAGCAAATCCTCTCTTTAGTCAGGTCGACATTAAAGATGCAAAATTGGCAACTGACAACAGTGTGGTTGACTTTCAACTGCAGCTTAAATCTCATGGTGGGGGGGAATGATGATTAAAAATCTCAGCCCAAGGGAAAAGACTGTTATTGTTGCTGGTTTGATTATTCTGATCATCTTATTTATTTGGGTCGCCTTGCTGAATCCTTATATCAAGACGATGAAGTCTCTTGACCGAAAAATTGTAGCACATCGACAAAGTTTGCAAAAAGTTGAAACAATGCGCGAACAAATCAGCCAGTTACGGCAACAACTTGCAGATGTTAAAATTCTTAATCAAGGAACACGACCCCTTTTTTCTCTGGTTGAAAGCATGGCAGTGCAGACGGGTGTTCGAGAGCAATTGCTTTCGATGCGTCCACAACCAGCGACAACTCAAGGTAAGTTTCGCCAACAGTTGGTCGAAATCCGGTTAGAAAAAATATCATTACCGCAAATGGTCAAGTTGTTACATGCCGTCGAGTATCGAAGCGGGGGAGTGCAGGTGAAATCGATGCAGATCAAGCCCCGTTTCGAAGACCGTTCGATTCTTGATGCCAATATGGTTTTGATGTCACTGGAGAGTTTATGAGTCGTATGCTCCCTTTGTTCTCAAGCTGGCAGAGGTTAGCTGGTAATCGCAGACTGTTTATGCTGTGCCTGCTTCTATTTGTCGTCAGTACTTTTTTCTCAATATGGTTGTTTTTCCCGGTAGATGCTTTGCAACGTCGTTTGTTGCAGGAGGTTTCTCAACAGACTGGTGTTGATATGCGCGGGCGAAATGCAACCATGCTCTTCCCTCTGGGATTAGGTCTGGATCTATCCATATACCCTGATATCCAGGGATTGAAAGATCTTGAGTTGACAGAGCTGCAGATTTCACCCGTGTGGCATAAACTTTTTTCTGATGATAAGAAAGTGAATTTGACCGGCATGCTAGCCGCAGGAAAGATTGATGCTGATGCGGCAAAGAGCGGTCAAATCAACTTTAAATTTGAAGATATTGCTTTAGCTGAATTGCAGCAGGCGGGTATGCCTTATCGAATTAGTGGAAAAATGTCTGGCCAACTTGCAGGCGAAAATATTTCAGAACAGATGCGTGGGCGGGGTAACTTTTCTTTAAACCTTGAGGGGGCACAAATTTTTGGATTGGAAAAGATCGGCTTGCCTGCCAGTTTTTCTGCTGGGACATTACGTCTGCAGGGTAGGTTTGATCAGCGTCGCTTCAGTTTGGAGAAAGTTGTCCTGACAGGTGGATCTCTGGAATTGACTGGGGGAGGGAATATTTTAATCGGGGAAAGTTCTGAGCAGACGAGGTTGAATTTGAATGTTCGCTTGCATCCGACGGCAACAACACCTGATAGCTTGCTGGAACTGTTCAATTTAACTGGCATTCGACCAACGGATGACGGCAGCTATCTGATGAGAATTGGTGGAACTCTGGTGAAGCCAATCATTCGTTAAATTCCGATTTTATTCAGGTTTTTGGATGAAACGATAGCCGCGTCCACGGATTGTAAGAAAGTAACGGGGTTTAGTCGGGTCAACCTCAAAATACTTACGCAGGCGGACAATGAAATTGTCCAAGGTTCTGGTCTCGGTTTTCGGCGACATTCCCCACACCTGTTTAAGTAATTCTCCTCGGGACAATACCTTTCCTTCTTGATCAAAGAAAAGTAGCAACATTTTCATTTCCAGTTCGGTCAACTGGATTGTCCCATGAGCGGTTATCGCCTGATCTTTTTCCAGTTCAATCTGATTGTTACCAAAGGCATAGATTTTGTTTTTGGATGGGGTTGGTTGCCAATTGGCCCGTCGTAGTAGACCCGCTACGCGCAAAAGGAATTCTTTCAGATTAAAGGGTTTTGCCAGGTAGTCATCTGCTCCTTTGCTAAGCCCGGTAATCCTGTCCTGCTCGGTTCCTCGAGCAGTCAACATCAGGATGGGGATATGATTTCCCTGCTCCCGTAAGCGGTCACAGACCTGAAGCCCATCAATCCCAGGTAATGCCAAGTCGAGGATGACAAGGGCGTATGGGTTTGTTAATAGCTGCTCAAGGGCTTGCTCACCACTTTCGACATGGGTGACCTGGTAGCCTTCCTCCTCCAGATTGAAAAGGAGTCCCTGAGCAATATGTGGTTCATCTTCAACAAGTAACAGGTTAGCTTTAAGACTCATCCCTCTGCCTTCCCTGATAGGGGGATTATTAAGTGAAAGGTGGTTCCTTTACCACTTCCCAAGCTCTCGATCCAAGCTTTTCCACCATGCAGACGAATGACATTACGAACAATGAACAGACCAATTCCGCTGCCACGAATTGTTTTTCCACTGTGGCGAATTCGGTAAAAAATACGAAAGACTTTCTTCCGATATTTAGCGGGGATGCCATATCCTTGATCGGTAAAAGACAGGTGTGCCATTTCA
>Ga0307989_1001619_pt1 | contig 11763 bp, 8 predicted proteins | sample EllFjometagen185_FD_203164 | JGI IMG/M metagenome (GOLD analysis project Ga0307989, IMG submission 203164) | Marine microbial communities from Ellis Fjord, Antarctic Ocean - #185 | ecosystem: Environmental > Aquatic > Marine > Unclassified | place: Southern Ocean | collected 2014-10-08 | reverse complement strand
GTTGATTTTCCAACACCTCCCTTGCCAGAAATTGCTAACTTCATAAAAACTCCTTTAAATATAAATAATTTCCAGGGATGATTAAATAATGATAAATTATTAACCAAAAATTTTCTACGTATCTTCTAAGATATCTACTTTTCAATACATGTATTACAAGTTTAATGCTTTTGCAAAGCGCAATGGTTCATTATCAATATTTTGAAATCATAATAATACAGCGATTAACACTATGCTGTTATAAGGTCCTTCGGTCTTTCATATCAAAGTGAATCACTGAAGTCAGGGCTATTTTTCTTCCAATTTATTGATCAGGTCATGATTTTGCCAATAATAAGCCATATAATAGTTAAGAATTATTGATTTTACTTACATAAATCAATGATTTGTTAATATTATTTAATAACACTGTTTTAAAACTTGGAATATCATCTTAGTTTTGATAACAGAAGAATGAAGTTTGAATTATTTTTTAAAAAAATTAAAATAAAAAAACAGGCCGATATCTATTGATTAATAAGTTTAAAAACCAATTATATAGTAGTTTTAAAAAAGAAAATATATTTTAACTGATATGAATAAAAGGCTTAGGTATCTATTTTTGATAAATAAAAAATTGTTTCGATATCAATAGAACATCTTTATATATTCAAACATAGATAAAGGTTAGGCATAATGAATTGATAGATTATTCAGTGAATCGAATGATTAACTTGCATCATCAATTAACAGGTACTCTTAATACAAAGTTTGTGAATCGATGAAAAAGTATCAGTTAAAAATAACGATCCATCTCCGGTTATTATTAAAAATAATAAAATGACTGCAAAAGAAAAAGTAAAAGTAAAAGGAAAAGAACGAAGGGCAGCTGAGGTTAAGTTCCTCATTCATGATCTGAGAGTGAAAAAATTTATTGACGATATTATTCATTTTCATGCCACACTAAACACGGACCTTGAAATTCATAACATAGAACAAGCGCAAATGTTTCATGGTCAGGATCTTCAGGAGTTGAAGTTGTTAGCCGGTCAAATGCGCAGGTTTCATAATCTCTATCGAAATACTGTAAAAACCTTAGCTTCCAATGCCGATATTATTCGAAACGGCACCAGCTATATTCTTAAAGTGCAGGAGATTTGTGAACTAGTCCTTAATCCTTTATGGGGAAGATTTGACCGTGTCATTGCATTTTTACCTGAAACATCACGCTCTCATCGATCAGCTACTCAATATCGAAATTACCTGCGTTGGATATGTAATGTTTATTATCGAATTGATCATTTTTTCCAGGAACTAAACAACCAACATCATTATGAAGAATTTGATGTTGCCGATGATATCTATGCGTTTACTAATAATGTTATTCATGGATATGTAACAGAAAATAGTAGTTCCACTGTGGAAATTGTATTTGAAAAATTTGATTCGGCAGTCATTGGTGGTAATAGACCCCGCTTTCGTCGCATGTATTTCAATTTGGTCAAAAACGCTGTTGATGCGATGCAAAACACACAAAATGGACAATTGATAATCAGGGTATTTAAAGAGGGCGATTATGTATATTTGAGTATTCAGGATAATGGTACCGGCATGACTAAGACGGAGGCACAGAATTTATTATCTAAAAAACAAAGTTTAGAAGGGAAGTTACATTTGATTGGTTTTGTATTTGTCCAACAAACCATTAAAATGTTTAATGGAAATGTGTCTATAGAAAGTAATCCCGGTAAAGGGGCTATGATCACTCTTGGATTCCCTTATCTGGAAGGAAAAACCAGACCTAAAATAAAAAAATCCAAATGTGAAAAATATTTTAGTTTTAAGACAGGCAATGCGTCGGAAAACATGAATATTAAAATGTTGGATAAAACGGGTAAAATTAATATATCCAATGTCTGGAATTCATATCCGATTAAGCAATCAGTGTACACGCATCAACCCGATTCAAATAAGGACAGGCAGTGTGGTCTAATCATTTATAATGACTATAAAAAATCTGAAGCATCCGTTCCCGGTTGTGTATTTGCAATTTCTGTGAACTATAAAAACACCCTCGATTTTTTTACTCACAAGCCATATGAGAAGGATTGGGAGCTCAGCCACGAAGATTTGAGTCCAACGTTTTTTGAATCTACCATTAGAGGACGTTTTGAGAACAGTGATCAAAAAAAACTAAAAGTTATCTTAAAAGCGCCCTATAGTAAAAAAGATTTTTTTTATTTAAAAGATGTGACTCCTGATGAGCGAAGTACCAATAAGTATAAACAATTGATTCACGATGAGTATATATTGATTGCCAGAAAATTTATAAATAGCGGAATGCCATCTTTTGTAGATGTTCAGATTTCAGATCCTGATAAGTTTTTTAATAATCTTGATTTAATTTCAAAATCAAATCCCTTTCCCATTGAGATGTTAGCGGATCAGAAACTATCCATTGAATAGTCCTATTTGCAAAGAAAATCCGCTGTTTGCTTTATTAAGTCCTGATTGTATTGGAGAATCAGACTGATTTGTTCCCCTATAATATTATCATAGTGCACACCTGAAATAATGATGATTTCATCTGTTACTAATGGTGATAATTGGCGATAAGCCTCTTTAACCAATGTATCTTCTTTATGGTGGGTAAGCGTAAAACTGAAATTTTCATTTTGGGTTTTATTACTACAACAAAGGGAGCCGATATGGGATTCCCCACCCGCAATCAAAATGATCCAGTCTCTTCCAATTTTACCCACCTGATATTGAAGAAAAGTATTGGAATTGCTTGTTCCCTTTTGGCATTGAAACAGTGTTTCTATCATTGCGAAGTTGATCAGAAAAGAAAATTATAATTTATATCCAATCATCCTTAAAAATTCCTGCCGCTTTTTAATATCTGGTTCTGTCTCTATTCCTTTAGATGAAAAACCATCAATGACACCCATTATACCTCGTCCCTGTTCAGTTTCTGCAATGATGACCTCAACCGGATTAGCCGTTGCGCAAAAAATTCGACAGACCTCAGGGACCTGTTTAACTTGATTTAAAATATTGATCGGAAACATATCTTTCATAAATATAATAAATGCATGCCCGGCAGACAACTCCTGCGCGTTTTTAGCGGCTAGGTCAATCAATTCCTGATCAGTGCCACTTAAACGAATTAAGCAAACATCAGAGGCTTCACAAAAAGCTACTCCGAATTTTGCCCCTGGAACAGTGCTAATAATTGTTTCATAAAGGTCTTCGATGGTTTTGATAAAATGTGATTGCCCCAGGATCATATTAAGGGATTCCGGGTTTTCAATTTTTACAGTTTTAAGTTCCATTTGAATTATCCTTTTTTTGTGATGAGCTATTTTTAATTTTATGGATTTCAAATTACGCACTTTAACTCGTATTATCAAGGGGTAATCAAAATCAATTTATTTCTGCTATTTCAAAAATAAATTTTCTTATGGCAAATCAATAAATTCAAGAGAGCAACGAAAATCCCGATGACAAAATCATAAAGATTCAATCAGAAATCGAAGCCTGGAACAAGAAAGTTGAATCACTATTTAATGAAAAGAAACATTCGACCTTTATAAAGTAAAAAAAACCATTGAAACCAATAATACGATTCAGCCCATTCAAAAATCAGAAAATAAGGCTACCATCGGAAAATCCTTCCCTGATAAAGATCAAGCTGGTGAAATTGTTATGGATAAGGATGTCACATCAAGAGATAAGGCAATAGTAAAGGCGGGTATGGCACCATTAGAAAAAGTAAAACCATCTGAGGTGTCATCCAGAAAAGAATGACATGTTTATGGCGACTGCTATAAAACACGAATGACTTTATTTTTTTTGAGAATAATTTTTCGATTTGGATATATCCACTCAACTAGGTCTTTTTCTTCGGTTTCGTTAATTTTTTCAGGACGTCCTAATGCCAGGGAAACATGTTTGCTGCTGAAACCAACTTCAATAATTCCAAATAGAATTTTTTCTTCCATTTTTTTTGAAAAATTTTCTAGAGTGAATTTTTGATTAATACTATTCAACCATGCTGCATCCCTATCTGGTCTGTATATACCCGCCCAATCAGCTACCCATAGATTCATCGGGAAATCAGTTTTATAATTCACTTCTCGCCAGTCCAGGAAAGGGTAACTGTCCGACTTTTCCTGGCGCCCGGTAAAAAGTAGTTGATCTTTTGGAACTAGTACAAATTCATTCTGTCCTGTTTGAATTTTCGGTAGCCTGGAATAGACTTTTATATTTTGATGATCTGATTTATCCAACTCTGTTTCTGTTTCAGTAATATAACCACTGCCATTTACGAGATTCGTTTTTTCCGGGACTGTTATTTGAAATAATAAATTCTTTTTTAAGTCAAATTTCACCTGAACAACATCATACGCTTTTTGTCGCCTTGTTAGGGTTTTCCCTGTTTCTAATCTGGCATCTTTATATAAATAAACAGATTTCAGAATAAAAAAAGAACCGAACTCAGCATAAATCAGTGAACTGCTTAAACTAAAAATTAGAATTAGAATTAGTTTTTTCATATCTTTAAAGAGGGTTAATTTGTACTAAATGGATCTGGGTTTTACTGAACTTTTTTGCTTTGATGATTTCAAAATTTACCGGATAATCAAGTTCTGTTTTTAAATCAGTTTCCAGCACAATGACACTATCATACATAGCCACACCTAAAAGGTCTAATGTAGATATCGTTTTAGAAATTAGATCTGTTTGATAAGGGGGGTCTACCAAAAAGAGCTTTTTTAAATTACCTCGGGTATTTTTCTTTAAAAACTGAATCGCATCTGAATATATCGGAGAACAAAAATCTGAAATATTGAAATGCACAATATTTTTTTTAAGGAGTTGTATCGCAGTAAGATTATTTTCTATAAATACCACTGAATTTACTCCACGGCTGTATGCTTCAAACCCCAATGCACCACTGCCAGCAAATAAATCTATGGCCTTAAACTGATCAAGGTCAAATCGACTCATCAACATATTAAAAATGGCATCCCGTGTTTTACTGAGTGTTGGCCGGGTGTGTTTTCCCTTTTGCGTAAATAACTGTCGCCCTTTTAGTTTTCCACTGGTTAATCGGATCATAATTCAAAATGACGGACATATTGTATTTCTGCTCCAACAGCTTGAATCGCATTTTGTTCCGGGATCACAACGCCTTCAAATTGTCCTCCTTTAACGACAATATGCGGTTTTATTTGCTCAATAAGCTTAGAGGCGTTCTCATCATCAAAAATAATCACCCGGTGCACATTTTCAAGGCTGGCCAATAATCTAGATCGGGTTTTTTCATTTAATAAGGGTAAACACCCTTTTTGTGATAAAATAGACTGATCACTATTAATCGCAACGACTAGTTTACCCTCGATTTTACCAACTTCCATTAAAAACCGTAAATGTCCAGCCGACAACTGATCAAAATAACCATTGGTAAAAACAACCGCTGTTTTTTCCAATTCCAATTCTTCTTTTAATGCTTCTAAACTGATTAATTTGCGACTGATACCATCTTGATTGAGTACCTTTAAAATCAGAGACCACGGAATAGCAACGACGCCCATATAGGAAATCTCAATTCCAGCAGCAACATTTGCCATCTGAATCGCCAATTCCGGGGAAACCTGGTTGGACAACAACGCAATAATAACACTGATAACCGTATCACCGGCTCCGGTAACATCATAAACCGTTTTGGCTTCGGTGGTGATAAATTGATAATGATTCTGATTCTGGTAGTATAAGATACCATTGCGATCTAAACTGATACTGAGAAAATCTGCGTCACATTTTTCCTGGATAATGGCTGCTGCTTTCAGAATACTTTCCTCCGTATCCAATTTGATGCCAGAAATTTTTTCTGCTTCGAGTCGGTTGGGTTTAATCGTTGTTACACCTTTGTAAGAAGTAAAGTCCACACCGTTTCCGGGATCACAGACAATTGGTATTTTTTGAGACTTAGCAGACTTAATTAAGTGGGTTAGTAGAGATTGATTTAAGACACCTTTCACATAATCTGAAATTACGACACCATCCATTTGAGGCAATATCTGATCGATTTTTTCTTTGAGTTGATTTTCAAATTGCCCATCATGGTAGTCATTGGACTCATAATCGATACGCACCAATTGCTGTTCATCTGTTAAAACACGTTTTTTAACAATGGTTTTAAAACTATCCGTATTAATGATTCCCTCAACAGGAACCTTCATGTCTTTAAATAAACCCATTAATCGCTGGCCTGAAATTCCGTTCCCGGTGACACCAATAGGATAAACATCACACTCCAGTGCTTTTAAATTATAGACAACATTAGCGGCACCACCCAACCTGAAATCCTCTCGTTTGACTCTTAATATCGGAATCGGAGCTTCAGGAGAAATTCGATCGACTTCACCCCAGGTATATTGATCTAACATCAAGTCACCAATAACCATTATTTTTTTGCTTTTAAAATCGTGAATGATTTGGGCAAGCTTATTTTTAACGATTGGTTCCATAATTGAGTTCTTAAGTGATTAACAATATTTATGATCGTTTTTGAAATAACACTATTATTCTTACGAAGGATCCGCTTCAATTGTAGTTTTTAATGGATTTTATACCGTTGATCACAAAATACCGTCAAATACTTTCTGTTTTCAAATGTGAGTGAATAACTATTTTAGATGATATCAGGAGGTATGAACGACAGTTTAATTACAAAACGATGCAGGTTCCGGTAATTTTCCGATAGGATGATTCAGGTATCCATTTTTATAGGATACCTGATGGAACTGTTTAGCGGGGGTTGATGACTCCCAGCTGTCCAGGCATATATTTCCTCAAAACTTCAGGTATGACAACGGAACCATCGGCCTGTTGATAATTTTCCAGAATCGCAATTAGGAACCGAGGAGAGGGAATGGCTGTATTGTTCAACATGTAAACAAATTGCTTATTGCCGTCAGCATCTTTGTATTTGACGTTTAAGCGGCGAGATTGCCAATCCAGAAAGTTCGATGCAGAACCGGTTTCGCCATAACCATCTCTACTAGGTATCCAGGCTTCCAGGTCATACATTTTGTATTTACCGGCACTCATATCTCCGGTACATATTGATAATTGCCGATAAGGAATATTCAATTCTTCATGGAGTTCTTTAGAAATATTGATCATCTCATCATGGAGTCGTGTCGCTTCTTCAACATCTGCTTTACAAATACAAACCTGCTCTACTTTCATAAATTCATGGACCCGATAAATTCCGGCAGTATCTTTTCCATGGCTTCCAATCTCACTGCGATAGCACTGTGAAAATCCACAAAATTTAATTGGTAATTGTTTTTCGTCTAATACTTCATTTGAATAATAGGCCAGCAATGACGGTTCTGATGTGCCTACTAAAAATTTACTCTCTTTCTGGGCCTTACCACTTTCATCCAATTCCCGATTAGCAACTTTATATATTTCATCCACATCCGGATCAAATGTTTTCCCTGAAAAATAACCACTGCCAAATAATCCAAATTCACGAATTAAAGTGGGCGGTATCATCGGTGAAAAGCCTTTTTGGATTAACTTCTGTAGTGCATACATCATTAAACCTAGTTGAAGACTGACGGCTTCATTTTTAACATAATAACCACGATATCCGGCGACTTTAGCACCTCTTTCCAGGTCCAGAAGATCCAGGCTTTCTCCCAGCTCAATATGGCTCTTGGGTTTGAAATCAAATTGTCGGGGTTCACCCCATCTATAAACCTCTATATTTTCACTTTCGTCTTTTCCTACTGGTGTATCTGCCGAGGGAATGGTTGGCACTTTAACCATTAAAGCGGTATATGCTTCGTCAATGCCACGATTTTTCTCTTCCAGTGTTGAAATATCAGCCTTGAGCTGTTTCCCCGCTTCAATCTGCTCTGGTGTCGGACGTCCCTTTTTTCCTGCCTGAGCCAGATCATTTCGTTTCGCTCTGGTTTCACTGATTTGTGTCAGAATGGCTTTACGTTGATCGTCCAAATCTAATAACTGATCAAGATCAAGAGTGATATTTTTATTAATGATGGCTTGTTTTATGGCATCAACATTTTCGCGTATATATTTGATGTGAAGCATGTGGATTTATTTGTGGTGGTTAATATTCCAGATAAAAAAAAATAAAAAAGATTATTACTACTTATCCTATTCGCCTGGATTTCGTCTTAAACAATGGGGTTTAAGCCATAAAAAGAATAGGGAATAACTAAGAAATACTAAGTATTTGTTCATTGTTAGTCAATTAATTTGATGGGCACCTTTTTTCAAATCAGACCATCTGATCCTTAAACACTTTTTCCATGGCGATGGACCATATGTTGACTGACAAATTTTTTGAAATAGTGATTTAATTGCAAGGACTGCTCAATTTCCTGATTTTGTTGCAACAGGTCAATCGCTACTTCAACAGTACAAAAATGATGATCTTCCGATGGCCGTCGCAACTGGTAAATACTTTTTTGCTCAGAATTAAGAGATAGGATAGGAAGGTGATGCAAATAGGGGCTTTTTCGAAAAATTTTACGGGCCTGTTTCCAGGTGCCATCCAGTAATATAAAATGTGGATTTTCCGTCGATAATGGATTGGAATGAACCGTAGCATTGGTTTTTGTTTTGTATTCTTCCGGAAATACTAAAAAAACTTGTTGATTATCCTTTATCAAGTTTAGGAGTCTGCGCGATGGTGAGGTCCTTTCCCAAAAAATAATTTTGGATTGGTGAATGCAATCCTGAATAATTCTACCAGTATTGGTTGGTTTGTCGTATTCGAACGGGTGCATCAGAATCCAGAAAGTAGCTTTGGCCGTTATTTGGGGAAGCAAAGAACAGATACAAAGATTTGCAGGTAACTGACATCCTGGGCATCGTTGATCTCGAAAACCACGGGCAGATTTAAGCATAAAGTTTAATTATAATATAATCGTTTTTAAATAATTTGCGGAATCTAATTACCCTTGATCGAAAATGTCTGGGAAACAACCAATTTCTTTGAGATTCAGACAAATCTATCTTTTCAATAATAATATTTTCAGGTAAAAGGGTCTAGAATATACAATACTAGGATCTCAGAGGATGGTAATAGATCTATTCTTTTTGAGTTTTCTTACTTAAAAATTCAGAGCGTAAAACGATTCACTAAATAACACAATATAACATTCTGAAAATTTGATACATTAAAATACCCTCTTTATCTATTAGGATGCTATCCGGAGGCTGATATGGCAATATTTAGGTTTGGTAGGTTCAAATCGAAACTGAAAAAAAAGATGGAAAACCCCTTACCTCAAAAACCAGATAGCATAGCAGAAGATAACACCTTGGAAGATACTGGAAACGAACGAGATGCTGAAGAAGAAATAGTAGACCAGGTGTTTACACAACCGCCGGTACTCTCTAAAAGATTGTGGCAGTTTTTTATTACCAGAGAAAAAAAAGATACCACTACCAAAAGTGTTGTTGAGGAAGTGGAAATCATTCCAGATAAGAGTTTAGTTACCGGTTATACGATCAGATGGAAGATTATGCTGCTGGGATTTGGCATCGGTCTCTTCACCATCGTGCTAATTAGCGGCGTATTGACATGGTTAATGGTTGCAAAAACCGATTTCGATCTCAAATATTTCAAGCAACAAACCATTAATCAAAAAAAGAAACATCTTCGTGACCTGGTTACAACCACTTATACTGCTGTTGAATCTGAATATAATAGTTCTCTGGAAAATCAAAAAATCATCAGTGAAGCTCGCCATAAATTAAAATCGAATTCGAGAATCATACAATCTTACCTGCGTTCACAATATCAGCAGTCTTTAACTGCAAAAAACTCAAAGCAAGCTAAAAAACGTGCCCAACAAAATGTTATAAATTTTATTAAAAATATCAATCAGGATGTTGATCAACCTGATTATGCATGGATCAATACCTTTTCGGCCCGAAATACTGGTCAGGTTCGAATGATATTTCATCCGGATATGATAGGAATGGAAGGGAAAAAGGTGGCGAACTATAAATATCACAGCGGACCACGCAAAGGTCAGGTCGTTTTTATAAAAACCGGTATAGAGCAGGTTCCGATCTTTCAATATGTTAATCAGCTGGTTCGAAATCAGGATGAAGGAACTATTTTTTATGAATGGGCCAGAAGCTTATCTGAAGGGTATGTGAAACTGATTCCAACCATGAGTTATGTCAAACTGTTCAAACCCTGGGGTTGGGTAATTGGAACCAGTACTGAGAAACCAAAGGAGTCCTCAGACATTAAGCAGCGCATTATTAATATGGTTCGTAATTTACGATATGGCCCTGCAAATACTGACTATTTTTGGATTCATGCCTTTGCCCCTAAGGAAAACCTTTCTTTCAAAATGATAATGCATCCCACAGAACCTGTCTTAAATGGTAAAGATATAAGTAATTATCGATATTCTAAGGGTGCCCGAAAAGGAGAGGTCGCCTATGCCACAGGAATTTCTGAAAAAACGCCTTTCTTCAAACAGATGAACACGATAGTGGGTCGTTATGGAGAAGGTCTAGTTGAATACAACTGGTCAAAACCGACTTCAATCGGCTTAACAGAAAATGAATCAAAAATCAGCTATGTCAAATTATTTAAACCATTGAACTGGGTAATTGGTACCGGAACGTATGTCAGTGATATTGAGTTAGAAATAAATAAACGCCAGAAACAATTAACAGAACAATTGATCGATATCGGGAAGGTTGTTTTAATTTCATACCTGATCATTTTGATTTGCACTATCATTGCAATTATCATTGTCAGTCATCGAATTACTAAACCCATCAAAAGTAAAATTTTCTTTTTAAAAGAAATTGCCCAGGGTAGAGGAGCGCTCACTGAAGAAGTGGAATCTGATGCTAATGATGAAACAGCGGAACTGGCCCATTGGCTTAATGTTTTTATTATAAGGGTCCGCTCTATCGTAACAGGTATAGGGAAATCCAGCACCGTGATTAATCGCGGCAGTGAAGATTTGACAGATTCTATTGATAAAATATCAAATACTACCCATAAACTCACTCAATTAGCTGCTGATCAATCTTCTGCCACTGAAGAAACTTTGGTAACGATGCAGAAAATTCAATCAGGAGTTGAACGATCAGCCAAATATTCAAAAGATGCTGATAAACTGTTCACAGAAGCTGAATGTGAATTACAAAAGGGTGTTGATGCATCTGCTAAAATGCGTCAAAGTATGAAACGCATCAATGAGGGGGGGCAGGAAGTCAATAAATTCATAGCACTCATTATTGATATCGCAGATCAAACCAATATGCTTGCATTAAATGCCGCTATTGAAGCAGCCAAAGCGGGTGAACAGGGAAGGAGATTTGTAGTGGTCGCCGATGAAATGAGACGTCTGGCTGAAAATTCAAGTAAAATTGTAGAGCAAATCAACGATATTATAGATGCAAACAACTATAGAATTGTTGAAGGTGAGCAGGCGGTTAAAATGATAGATCAACATTTAGATGTCATAAAAAAGAAGGTAGATGAGACCTCCAGACATGTTAATCAGATCTCTATCACAACCGCTGAGGAAACAATTGCTATCCAGGAGGTTAATGTAACGCTGTCTAAATTAGGTGAGAGTAGTTCAGATGTTATTGATGTTGCGGATTATATCGATAAAACCATTGCGGTTCAACTAAAAGTAGCGGGGGAAACCACCAATGAATCACAGAAATTAATGAATCAAATCAAACAATTTA
>Ga0307989_1001618_pt1 | contig 11764 bp, 14 predicted proteins | sample EllFjometagen185_FD_203164 | JGI IMG/M metagenome (GOLD analysis project Ga0307989, IMG submission 203164) | Marine microbial communities from Ellis Fjord, Antarctic Ocean - #185 | ecosystem: Environmental > Aquatic > Marine > Unclassified | place: Southern Ocean | collected 2014-10-08 | reverse complement strand
CGTTTACATTCCAGTAAGTTAGTAACAATATTTGATATGCAAAACCTGTTAGTAGATGCGAAGAACATGATTGTTAAGAAGTTAGAGGGCGCCAAAGGTGTAACAGACACTTTCGTTAGAACATCAAAAGGATATAAAGCTACTAATGTTGAAGGATTCGTTGCGATAGATAGTTTAGGGAAAGCAGTCAAATTGGTTGATCGCTTAGAATTTTCACAAAATAACTTCAACGCTGCAAAGGCGTGGAATAAGTAATATTATATTAACAAACATAAAGGATAAAACAATATGGAAATTTTGAATATACTGAAAAATTATGTAAAAAAACTATTCGGCAACCACGAAGAGATTATTGAAGAAGCTGCAAAAGCTGTAGACACAGCAGAAAAAGTTGTGGATACAGCAAAAAAAGTTAAAAAGACTGTCAAGAAAGCAAAAGGTCTTGTTAAAAAAGCTAAAAAGAAAAAGGAAAGCAAATGAAGCATTTTCAAGAGTTCAATGAAGGTATTTTGGATCTACTAACTAAAAAAGGTAGAGAAAAAAGAGGTGCGGAAAAGGCTGACAAGAAATCAGCAGAGGTCGCGAAGAAAGCATCAGACAAGAAAGCTTCGGATAAAAAAGACCAAGAAGATAAAGATTATGAAGCGTGGAAGCGGTATTCAAGTAAATCAGCAAGTCCCAGAGGAACTGCAGACGATAATAAAAAGGCAAAAGATTTGGAAAAATTACCTCATGTTAAAGCCAGAGTTAAAGCTATGAGAGACAAAGCAAACGCGTTTAGAGGACAGAGTAGACATTGAAAACATTTAACGAATATATTTCCAGAGGTGGAGATAAAACATTTGGTCACGAAAAAAAACTTGACAAAATTGTTAGCGATGAAATTAAGAAACGGAAACTTGCAAAATTTCCAGTTAATGCTACCGATGATTTTGAAATGATGAGGAAACCCAACAAACCAGCATTCACATTTCCTTCACCAAATAGTGATATGATGATTCAGGTGTTTCTTAAAAAGATGCTTCCAAGCAAGGGACAACCAAAAGGAATGATGGCATTTAATTATCAGTTTGAGGACAAATAAAATGAAATCCTTTAAAGAATATGCGATGTCCAGTCGCCAACAAATTGACCAAATACAGCATTATTGGGGAAATCTTAGACCTTTAAGTACTGGTTCTAAGAAGTCGGTAGATGATGCGAAAAAGAAATCATTGGGCACAAAGTTTGGCATTCAGGATATTAAATTAGATAAAGATGGTAAGATAATATCATATAAAACCGATAGGGGCCAATTAGTTGCTGGTGATGAAGAGGTAGACAATTAATGAAAACATTCAAAGGATACTTAACAGAAGCACCAGCATGGACTGAAAGTTTATCTACCATGTTATTTGATCTACCAAGAGTAGGTTTGAAAGATGTAAAGATTCCTTTATCTCCTTCAATCATGAAAAGGATATGGCCAAAGTCAATTCGTTCAAAGGCATTCCATGTAACTAATGATGACGGTGTTAGGAAAATGAAAAAATTGCAAGGAGGAAAAAGATCAATTTCTGCATTTTATAATATACACCCATCAATGATAGGTGGAATCAAAACAGAAGGTGGTTATGTTATAGAATTGGAAGGTGATGTTCTTGTAGCTGCACCAGATGATATTTCAAGTCAACCAGACAAAACAGGTAGAAGGTGGTTGACTTTTAGTTCACTTATGAATCCATCTACTGACAGTGATCCTGGCTTGGGAGGTAAAGCAAAACTCAAGGGAATGGAAAAAGATATAGAGGATATGATGTGGAAAATTATTAACACTCATACAGATTATCCAAAATCCATGGCGGAGATGTCTATTAATGCAGCATGGATAGAGCTTCAGTCTGAAAGAAAACTTTATAAAAAAGTTATGAGTTTTATCATTAAAGATTATATGGATGGCATAGAAAAGATTATGAAGAAATATTCCAAACCATTGAAATCTTTATTTACTGATTATGCATTTGACAAAGAACTCGTGCCCGATCCAGACAGTGGAGATTACGCATTGTGGGATGAAGTAGTAGTTAATAATTTTAAGGTTAAGAAAGTTCTTGTGAGTGCACAATTTTCACCCGACTTTGAGGGCGATGATCCGTTAGAAAATAGTGATTTTGGATGGGACGTTCCATTTGAACTGTATGATGATGACGGAGATTTAGTAGATTACATTGCTAGGGCAAGGAACTAATGAAATCCTTTAAAGAATACTGTGTAACAGAACATCCCAATCTCAGGACAAGAATTAAGAAAGCGATTGATCCAAGAGAGATTTTTCGTGATAAGATAGATAATTTAAAGAAAATGCCAGGAGAGTTGAAAGATAAAGCAATAAATAAATTAAAAGACAAAATAGATACGTTAAATCCTCTGAGTGCAATTAATGCAGTTGGTAATAAGAAAATCTCTGCTAACATTACAAAGCTAAGAATTAAAAAGAAAGCGTTGACGACTAAAGCTAAGGGAATAGGGAATAAAATTAAAACTTTAAAAGCGAAAAAGACACCAAAGAAAAAGACATGAAAACATATAAAAGTTTTATGACAGAAGAGAAGGGAGATACTGCTATCTTCACTTTTGGTAGATTTAATCCCCCTACACTTGGGCATGAAAAACTTGTTACTGCCGTGGCGAATGTTGCTAGAAGAGAGGGTGGAGAATATTTTGTGTATCCAAGTCATTCACAAGATGCTAAAAAGAATCCTCTGGATCAAACCACTAAGGCCAAATACATGAAAATGATGTTCCCAAAACACAAAGGAAACATCGTCATAAGTTCAGGAATTAATGTTCTTGAAATAGCTTCAGAACTCCACGATAAAGGATATACAAACTTAGTTATGGTGGTAGGGAGTGATAGAGTTAAGGATTTCCAATCTTTATTAGATAGGTATAATGGAGATGAAAATAAAGCTCATGGTTTCTATGATTTTGATACAATCAAGGTAGTTAGTGCTGGAGAACGAGATCCAGATGCAGAAGGAGTTGCGGGAATGTCAGCTTCAAAGATGAGACAGTCTGCAGTTGAAGGAGATTACAAGACTTTTCGTAGTGGTATTCCATCATCATTGAACGATAAAGATACTAAGAAAATGTTCAACGATATTCGTAAAGGTATGCGGTTGAGTGTAGTAAAAGAAGGCTCAAAGTGGAAAAATATTGATTTTACTTATGAACTTCCAGAAGAAAGAACATTGAGTACAGAAGATCAAATAATATTTGAAGATTACACTACTAAACATGCTCACACATCTTATATAGCGTATGATTTTTTCGATGAATTGTGTAATGGAATGCACATAACAAAAAGTAAACATAGATTTTATATAAAAGAATCTTTAATGATTACAGATAGATTCTTAGAAATAAGAAACAAAGCACTCCAAGAAAAGAAGATAAATCAATATGATTTCCATGAATTAGAAAATTTAGGTAAAAAACACTTTAAATTCACAGAAAATTTAGATATTGACCATCTTGACAATTCGTTTATTTATAAATATATTAGTGAGGTGAAAGATTATCTGGAATGGGGAGAACCCAAATCACTTAAAAAATATAAAAAAGAGACTCCTGGCCAGGTAATTGAAAACAAAATTGATAAAGTTATTACATGGCTTGCTAGTAAATTGAACACTACTTACTCTGTTGCAGAAGAACTTGTAACGCGAGCACAGAATAAAGGTATCAATCCATACACGTTACAACAAAAATGGAACATTCTTTCACCAACATTAGTATCTTTGGTTGCGGAATATAAACCAAAAAAACAGAAACCTCAAGGAGATTAAAATGGCTGATGTACTCAGCGTCATAGCAGACGTATTGAATCAAGATAAAAAACAGAAAAAAGAACAAGCAAAGATGATGCGCGAAGTTCAAAAGAAATTGAAAGAAAAGGATTCTGTAGAGGTTGCTGAAGAGCCGGGCGACAAAGAAGATTATATGAAATTCTTTGCTGGGAAGTTGAAGAAATACGGTGTGAAAAGTCCAGCTGAACTCTCCGATGAAGATAAGAAGAAGTTTTTCAACGAAATTGAAACAGATTGGAAGCACGACAGTAGTGAAGAAGTTGAGGTTGAAGAGAAGGAAGAAAATTTGGGTAAAAGAGTAAAAGCTCGTATGGAAGCTGAAAATGAAGAAGAAGATGAAGATGATATTGGAGAATTGCCCGATGAAGATGAAGATCCAGTGGGTGATAATACAGATACAGATACAGATGTAGTAAAAGGTGGTGAACCATCTGAAGAAGAGTTAGAGAAACTTGCTGACTTAGTGGTTCAAAAAATCAAGGACAAGGCTGATGATGAAGAAGATGAAGAGGAAGAGCCCGATGCAACTGAAGCAGAGAGTGGTAAAGAAGAAAAGATAGACATCAATCCAAAAATGGAACAGGTAATAAATCCTCATTCCAGGCAGAGATGGGAAGAAGCGCTAAGACAAGTTTACGCAGTTAATGAAGAAAGTGTTGAGGTCAAAGAAGCTTCAAACACTTCTTGGATGGATGTTCAAGCTAAAAAAGTTGAAAGTAAATGGAAATCTATGAATAAATCTGCGAGAAAGAAGTGGTTGTCAAGCATGGCAGACATGGCAGCAGATGAAAAAACAAAACAATCCGTATTAGATGATGTGTTAGATGATTATGGTCTAACAGAGGCTTACACGGACTTGGGCGGTGATGGTGAAGACGGAACAACAACTTCAGACCCCGATAAAGACTATGGACTTCACCAATTCTCAGACCCAAAGTATGTTCCTGCGTACACAGATCAGTCCTTTCAAACTGTACCAGACAACACAGGAATAGGTCAAACCCCCAAACCAACTCAGTCTGGAACTCCTAATAAAGCAAAGGGGAAAGCGACTGCTGCTAAAACTCCAGCAAAGGTAGATGCAAAAAGCGGTCAGGAAAAACCAGCAGTTGGAACAAAGTCAGATACACCAGATAAAGCAATAGGAAACGCAGCTTCTGCTAAGATTGCTGCCAGAGTTACTACGAAGGCCGGTGTCGCTACACAGAAGGAAGAAGTTGAAATGAAAGAGGCCCCCAAGTATTCTAAAGCTGAACTGAAAATGATGGCGAAAATGGATTCTGTAAACAAAAAGCATTCGGAGACACTTCTAGGATGGATAGCATTTCATCCAGATGATCATAGGAAATTAGAAATAACAACAAAAGACGCGGATTCCAGTTATGACGCTCAATTATTCGCAATTAAAAAGTGGAAAGTTAAAAAGTCGTCACAACACGCGGTTGCAGTTCGACCAGCATTCGAAGCAGTTGAGATTGGTGAGGGAAACTCAGGTGAAGAAGTTGCCAAAAGAATGAGCAAAAATAAACAACTTCGCCAATGGGCAGCGGAAGTTAAAAAAATGAAAACTGTTACAAGGAAAGATTTGAATAAACTATTACCATCTTTTATCAGCGGTAAAGAAATCGCAAAAGTTCTGGAAGAAGAAATTGAGATTGGTGAAATAATCACAGAAAAAAGAAGTATTGCTTTCGCAAGAAAATTCTATCAAAAGGAGAAAAATAATGTCTAATATATTTGGAACTAACACCACTTCCAATTTGATAAGTGTCGCAGAAGCAGCACAAAAAGTCATGCAAGGTAACTTACTCACCGAGGATTGGCTTGAAGATGAAATGAGAGAAGTTGAACACAGATGGCCAAAGACGAATCTGAAGATAAAAATTAAATGGTTAGCCAGGATTACAGACATGGCCAAAAAAGATGGTATGGATACAAGTGCTGGTAGTAAGTTTGAAGAAAGACTTGATGAGTATGGTTTGACAAAATTTCCAAAAGACAAGGTATATTCTGCAGCCGAGAAAATCAAACCTAAGTGGAAAAGAATGTCTACCTCCGCGAGAACTAAGTGGTTAGACAATTTGGATGATCTTGCTCGTAAACACAATACAAGTGATCAGGATGTGAAAGCAATTCTTGATGACGCTGGATTACACATGTCAGAAGAAGTTGAAGTTGCTGAAGCAGTTCTTATTGACAGAGACTATGAGTATGACGGAAAAGTAATAAAGATTTCCAAAAAGAATTTTAGTAAGGTTCACAAAGATTTCAAGGGCACTACTAAGGGTAAAGAAACGATGTTGACCTATGACAGTAAAGAAGGAACAGTTTTAGTTCCAGTTGAGTTTACTGAAGAAGTTCAGATTGATGAAAAAGGAACTGCATACCCAGCAACCATAGACACTTTGAAGATGATTGTTAAAGACAAACAAAATCAAACTGTCATGTTCAAGTCAGGTCAAGCAATAGTTGACACATTTACTGCATCAGCAATGGTCGCAGTGTATGACGCTATGAAACCAGCCACCAAGAAGAAGTTTGAAGAAATGATTAAAGATAAGGGTGGATTTATGAAGACTCAAGCGTTTGCAATGAAAATGGTAGAAGATGTTAAATGGCATGACCGTATTAAAGAAGACCCATCATTGCTGGAATCATTTGAAGAAGTTCAGATTACCGAAGCCGTTCATGACAAGAAAAGTACATTTACAATGGCACCCTTTGAAGATTTAAGGGGTGTTGCAGATGTAGCATTAAAAATTATGCAAAGACAACCTCAAGAAGTTAAAGAAGAGGAACAAGAAGTTACTAACGAGGAATCACCTCAAAAGTTGACAGAGTAATAAGTATAAATAAGTATATAAACAAATTAATTTTAATAGGAGAGTAAAATGCCACTTTGGAGCAGTTCATTAGCACAAGACACAATGGAGTATGAATTTGAATCCATTGAAACGGTTAGCCCATTGGAATTCGGTATTCACGATAATATAATCCTGAATAGCACGGATGGAGCGCCATTAGCAGATGCAGGATTTAGACTCCTGTTAGAAGAACAAGTAGAAAAAAGACCATCATGGCTGTCACCAGATGACCAAGCCAATTGTTTTGCAAACAATGAAGGTTGGTGGTTACGACATAACAAGAATTCTACTGGTACTCAGTATTGGGATGAAATGCTCGTAGCTATTGGAGATCTTGCAGGAACGAGTTTAACAACCGGACTTGGTGGAGCACAAATCACCCACGTTTCGTTTGAAGGACTTACAACTGGTTCACAAAACAATGCTCCAACATACTCTGTTGCATCAGGTGGAACAAATACTGCAGCTTACGTAAGAGTTACATGGAACGAACCAGTTGATTTTGTAGTTTCAACTTTGCCAACTTTGGTTGTTACTAATACAAGAATTTCCAATGGAACTGTCGCAAGTTACACTGCAACAGCTGCTACTGGTAATACTACAGTAAACACAATGGAAGCCGTTGGTACAGATTGGGATACAATTCGCATGAACAGTACTGATGGTGCACCAGCTACAGATGCTGGAGATCGTATTATAATGGAAACCGCCACTCAATCTGGTGACGGAGATACAGATCACATGCAAATGGAAAAACAAACAACTGGTACACAGATGAATTTCTACTTTACCATTGCCGGTTCTGACCAAGCAGGTCTATTATCAGTTGGAAGACAAGCAATAACATTAAATTCTTCAACTTTTAAAGAAGCTGGTGATACTGAAACATCTGACACTGGTATCATGCAACAAGTTGCTGCAGAAGTTATTGAAGCAACAACAGTTATTACTTAATAACGAGTAATCGTTATTACCTATATAAATATGAGTAAGTGATTTTATAACTCGCGTCTAAGACGAAAACTTTCGCATCGTGCGCAGCGGAGTCTTAGCGTATTTTAACCTTAACGGTGACGAGTCCCGTTATATAGCCTAAAGGAAACAACATGGCCGATAAGAAAATAACCGCCCTAACAGAGAACTCTGCTCTGGCGTCAACAGATCTGTTCCACATTGTGGACAGTCCTGCATCAAATCCTTCAAACCAGAAGGTAACTGTTAACACAGTCTTTATGTCTATTCCTGCTCCTCTTGCTTTTTCGAGCATTGAATCTGTAACTACAGCAACAGCACTGAGTCTGACAGCTGCTATTACAGGTCTAGGGCCAGCAACTGCTCTTGCTATGACATTGGCTGCTGGTGCTGTTGGACAGTTTAAGTTTGTTACACAAACAACTGCTTCGGGAGCAACTCTTACTCCAGCTGCTACGGGTGGAGCATATATTACAATCGCCTCAGGAACTGTAGGTGAAGCTTATACCTTATTGTATCACACAACTGTTGCTACAGGTTGGTATAACATTAGTGCAGCCAACGGTGCTGCAGCTGCTGCTGACGGTGGTTCAACAATTATCAAGGCTGCGTAAGTAATCCTTGACTTTTGTGCGGGGAGCCTTTCACGGGGCTCCCCTTTTTTAATATTAAATTAATTATTGGAGTTTTATTATGTCTATAAGATTAGAAGAGTTGAATACTGAAAAAGAAAGATTAGAAGGAGATCGTAAAGTCCTTTTAGAAAGATTGCAAGAGTATCAGCAAGGGTTAACCCAAACTCAACAACAAATTCAAGCAATCGGTGGAGCAATACAAACCTGTAACTTTTTTATAGGAAAAATCCAATCACCACAGGAATCAGAAGATACAAAAGAGTCCAGTGATGATGATTCATAACGGAACTAATTCATGGCGGACGTAAAATTTTCAGAATTATCTACATTAGCCGCCGCAGCAGTGGCAGCTGCAGACGTATTAGCAATTGTAGACACCAGTGAGACTTCCTCTAAAAAACTAACAATTGACAATCTATTCGGTGCAGTTCCAGTTAATATAGCTGTAGTTGACACCACAGACTCCACAAGTAACACAACAGGATCAATTACCACCACCGGCGGCATTGGTGTTTCAAAAGCTGTCACTGTGGGTACAAACTTGATTGTACATGGTAACGCAGATATTGGCGGTGCTGTACAAATTGATGCTGCTGTAACAGTCGGTGTAGATGGTACAGGTCAAGATGTTACGTTTTATGGGGATACTGCAGATTCAAATATATTGTGGGATCAATCTGCCGATGCGTTAGAGTTTGGAAATTCATTTATAACAATAACTGATGCAAGAACAACTGGTGCAATGGATGTACGGGGCCTCACGATTGATGTTTCAAACAAACTTGATACTGGTTCTTCTAATGATCGAATTGGTATTGATGTTGATGTTATTGGAGATGTTAGCGGTTACACAATCAGAGATGCTGTAGCAATAAGAGCAGTATCCAGACAAAGTACAGGTGCTGAAGTTACACGATTGAATACTCCAATTCATTCTGTACTTGACATGGCCAACACGGCTTCTGCAAACAATACAGGAACTACTCTAAGTGGTGCATACGGATTAGCTATTGACCACGATGATACAATAGCAACAAGAACAGGACAACCAACAGCATTTATTTCATTTGGAGAACTTTATATTGGCGGAACAGAAAGTATTGAAACTGCATATCTATTTGATATTTTTCCAGAAGGTAAGACAGGTGATGCAACATACGGTACTGCAGCTGATGTAGCATTTTATAATGACGGTGCTCAGTATGCAACGACAAGAGATATGATGTTACTTAACAGTACAGATGGTGCACCCGCCACAGATGCTGGTGATCATGTAATGATGGAGCCAGATGCATTTGACTCATTGATTTTAAGTGAAGTTATACTTACTGGTGGTTGGATTGCATTTGAAACTGGTCATCATGTACTAAGTGAAAATGAATCTGAGTTCATACAATCTGAAGATTTCACTTCTGAAGTAGATAGTGGTTCTCTTCTATTAGAAGATTATAATGAACTGGTATTAGAGGATGCATCTCAAGACAATCCAACTGGATTTGGCAACTTTATTCTCTTTGAAACTGGTGCACAAGACGCAGATGGTGTTCTTAAACTTAGAGTTAATGGAGAAGACAAATATATTCAACTCTATAATTTGGTTTCTTAATAATGAAATAGTGGTATAATGATTTTTGATGATTTGAATGAGAAGAATTTTCTTCTTTATGCAATGAAAGAATATAATAACCCACAATGTACAAGTATTGACGAGTTTAATGATGATTTGAAGAAAATCAAATATATCAAAAGACTACTCAATCAATATGTATCAGAGGGTGTATTGAAGGAGAGATTGCTCCTCAACCATATTATAGTTTTTTATAATGTATTCCCACCAGCTGCGGCCACACGGATTTTGTTTTTTAAAATAGAAGAAAAGTTTTGGCCGATGTTAAAACCTTTTTTGTTTTATTTAAAGTTACTGCCGGAAAATATGATAGAATCTATAATGGGAAAAGAGATAAGAACAGGTGATATTTCAATGGATCAAGGTGTTGTAGATAGTTTAAGAAAATTTGAACGAGAGAGTTAAATGTCATTAAGTAGTATAATTGGACAAGCATCAAGAGGTGCTGATTTATATTTTGTGTTTAGGTTTTTACGCCTTCTCACCATGAAGTATGAAAGTACTGATGCATATAAATTTGGTATAATTGATAAAAAAGGTAAAGCTCTCAAGAAGAGTTCTGAGTTAGAATCCACCAAAGAAAAAGCTTCATACACCATGCTTCATCGTATGGTATTCAAGATACGAAGATTGATGGAGAAAATTCCAGGCGGTAGATTTGTAAACTATGCAGCAGCACTATTTCTCTTGAAAGAACAAAACAATACAAGAGTGTGGACTGATGATGTTTACATGAAGACACAATTATTGGAATTCCTTGAAACTGATTGGGAATCTGATGCTAAATTTCTCAAAGAAGAGGTAGACAACATGGACAAGAAATCTTTTAAATCTTTCCTATCAGAGAAGACAAACTTAGAGGAAAGTCAGAAATTACAAGCCATGATGGCATTGGATGATGCAGGAATAGAGGCAGTCGTTAATAAAAAAGGTCAAATAGTTATAAACAAAAAAGATTTGAAGAAAGCAGAAGCAGCTTTCAAGAAATCATTCAGAAAAGGTGGAGCTCCAGAATTACAGACAGAAGAAATGGATCCGCGTGATCATGTACAAGAAAAAGATGGTAAGTTTAATGTCATTTCTCCAAGTGGTAAAATGGTTTATAGTTCAGAGGATAAGAAAGAGGCTGAAGCTTGGGCAGTAAAGAACCATGATACTCTTATGAAAGAAGGTATTGATATTGAAAAGTCAGATATAAAGGATGTTATCAAAGATTTTCAATCATCCGATGCTCCACAGTTTAAAGGTAAGTCAGACAAGAAAAAGAAAGAGATGGCGATTGCTGCTAAACTTTCCAAAGAAGAATTTGAGATTGATGAATCTACAAAAGAATATGCCAAATCTCTTGAGAAAATAGCAAATGATAGAACATTAAAATCGCTTTCTAAATCCGAAAGAGAAAATCTAAAGAAGATTGCAGACTTACTTGCTAAAGAAGAAGTTGAGATCAAATCATTTTCTGAATTTGACCTTCTTGGTGAAGCATCAAAGTTGCCACCCCATCTTGCAAAGTTCTTTGACAAAAAAGGTAATCTAAAACCAGAAGTTGCAGCTCGTATTGCAAAAGGTCAAGAAAAATTAAACATCAAGGATGTAACCCCAAAAGGTTATGGCCCGAAAGAAGAAGTTGAAGTTAGTGAAGGTATCCGAGATTTTAAAAAGGGAGACAAAGTAAAATTTATCAATGATGACAGTAGAAATTTTGGAGAAACCGGCAAAATTACTTCTCTGAGCGGAAATGGAATTTCACAAAAGGCCACAGTCAAATTAAACAAAGGTGGTAAGAGTGTTGATGTTTTCGTTAAACTCGATTTGATC
>Ga0307989_1001617_pt1 | contig 11767 bp, 12 predicted proteins | sample EllFjometagen185_FD_203164 | JGI IMG/M metagenome (GOLD analysis project Ga0307989, IMG submission 203164) | Marine microbial communities from Ellis Fjord, Antarctic Ocean - #185 | ecosystem: Environmental > Aquatic > Marine > Unclassified | place: Southern Ocean | collected 2014-10-08 | reverse complement strand
TTTATTGGTGCAGGTAGTACTATAATACATGGTATCCGTATAAATAATTGTAATTTTATCAAAGCACATAATCTTGTTAAGGCAAACATAATATGAAAGTAGCTATTTTTTCAACTTCCAGAGCTGATTTTGGCATATTTGAAGCTTTACTTAAACATAGCAACTTTAACGAATACCTCTTGTTTGTAGGTGGAATGCATTTATTAGATAATCTAGGGAAATCTTTAGCTGATACTAAATGTTACAATATTACAGAGACTTTTGATTTTTTGAGTGCAAATGATACAGCTTCTGATAAAATTAATAGTCTTGCGAAAGAGTATATTCTATTAAGAGAGATATTTCAAAAGTATGATTTTGATGCAGTTATGATATTGGGAGATCGATTTGAACTAATACCTATTGTGCATACTGCTTTAATATATAATAAAGTAATTCTACATCTTCATGGAGGGGAAATTACCGAAGGTGCAATGGATGAACAAATTAGGCACATGATAACTAAAGCAGCGCATTTACATTTTGCGGCATGTGAAAAGTATGCGGAAAATATAAAAAAGATGGGTGAAGAGTCCTGGAGAGTTCATAATGTTGGAGCATTGGGTATGGATAATATGCTTTCGATTGAGCCAATCACGAAAACAATTCTATTTAATCAGCTTGGATTAGATTTGAAAAAAGAATTGGTAATTTGCACTTATCATCCTGTTACTTTAGAATTTGGAATTACACCACTACAACAATTTGAAAACATGATGTCTGCTTTAGACAACTATAAAGGACAAATTTTAATGACTGCTCCAAATATAGATTTGTCATATTCCCAAATATTACAAGCGATTGAATCTTATTCTGACAAAGGGATTGCAATATTTGTTAAACATCTTGGAGTTCAACGTTATTTGTCTCTTATTTCTCATTCTGATTTCGTTATTGGCAATTCGTCAAGCGGGATCTTAGAAGTCCCATATTATAAGATTCCTACAATAAATATTGGGGATAGACAAAAGGGGAGAATCAGACATAAAAGTGTTATCGATACTGAATACACTGTTGAATCAATACAAAAAGGAATGGAAAAAGCTTTGGATCCTACCTTTAGGAATTCTATTAAGGATATGGAATACAAGTTTGGTGATGGACATACAGCTGAAAAAATAATTGATATTTTGAAACATGTTAAAATTGATCAGAGATTATTGAGAAAAAGATTAGTATTTGGAGATTAAAATGTTGGTTGATAAAGTATTTATCATAGCTGAGGCTGGGGTTAATCACAATGGAAGTATTGATACTGCTTTCAAATTAATCGATGCAGCTAAAAATGCAGGTGTTGATGCGGTTAAATTTCAGACATTTAGTACAAAAAGCACAATTTCAAAAAATGCGCAAAAGGCCGATTATCAAAAAGAAGCCACAGGTAATACAGAAAATCAGTTTGAGATGATAAAAAAGCTGGAACTAACCGGGGAAGATCATCTTAAACTAATTGAATATTGTAAGAAGAAAGGCATAGAATTTCTTTCAACTCCCTTTGATATTGAAAGTATTAGATTGCTTGAGGAACTTGGGATTACACTATACAAAATACCTTCAGGAGAAATTACTAATTTACCTTATATTAGGGAAATTGCTAAATGTAATAAACCGATAATAATGTCTACGGGTATGTCATCGTTATCTGAAATAGAACAAGCGCTGGATATTCTTGTAGAGAATGGAATTTCGCGTAACAATGTAACAATCTTGCATTGTAATACTGAATACCCTACCTCAATGCGTGATGTGAATCTTAAAGCTATGAATACCATTAAAAACTCCTTTCCTGGAGTAAAAGTTGGTTACTCTGACCATACCTTAGGCTTTGAAGTTCCCATAGCTGCCACTGCTTTAGGTGCAACAATTCTAGAGAAGCACTTTACGCTCTCTAGAACCATGGCGGGGCCTGATCATCGAGCTTCGCTTGAACCCAACGAACTTAAGGATATGGTAAATGCAATTAGGAATATTGAGATTGCCATGGGTAGTGGAATAAAAAAACCGTCAGCATCTGAATTAAAAAATAAACCTATAGCTAGAAAAAGTATTGTTGCCAAATTTAAGATAAAACAAGGTGATGTCTTTACTATTGAAAATTTAGCTATTAAAAGACCTGGTAATGGGATCTCACCCATGAGATGGGATGAAACATTAGGAAGAAAAGCTATTCGTGATTTCGAAAAAGATGAGTTGATTGAGATATGAAAGAATTATTAATTATTGGCTATGGATCAATTGGTAAAAAGAAACATGCTTATTATGCAAAAGAAATTGGCTTACAACCTATTGTGTTAACCCAATATCCTGATAATGATAAAAAAGTGAAATTTATAAAAGATATTAAGGAAGCAGAAAATGTAGAATACGCCATTATTGCTACTCCAACTAATCAGCACTTAAAAAATTTCAAAGATTTATTGAAAAACACTAATTGTAAAAATGTATTAATAGAAAAGCCAATTTCTTCAGATTATAAACAAGCTAAAGAAATTTTGATTCTTGCATACAAAAATAATATAAATGTAAAAGTAGCTTACTGTTTAAGATTTATCAATGCGATAACAAAGTTAAAATGTTTAATAAATGAGAATTACAACGAGATAAGATTAGTTAACATTACTGCTGGACAATATCTACCGGATTGGAGACCTGGGACTGATTATAGAAAATGTTATTCTGCCCATAAAACAAAGGGGGGAGGTGTTCATCTTGATTTGTCACATGAACTTGATTATGCATTTTACATTTTTGGATACCCTCTCAAAGTATTGTCTACAATAAAGAATAAAATATCCAGTTTAGAAATCAATTCGATTGATTATTATCAAACTAATTACAAATATGAATCATTTATAATGAATATCCAGTTAGATTATTTTAGAAAATCTAAAAGAGTCATTGAAGTTATCGGAGAGAATGATAATATTGTTTACTTAGATTTCGTTAACTCAATTTTTAGATATAAAAATGAAGACATTCAAGAAGAGGATTTATTTGACATTCCCAACAACTATAAATTACAGCTAGAGGATTTTTTAATAAATAGTAAAAAATCAAAGTTGGCGACTTTGGAGGAAAGTATAAAAATTATGGAGTATTTGGAGAATTAATTATGATCAATAATAAAACTGTGTTAGCTACAATATGTGCAAGGGGTGGTAGTAAGGGAATAAAATATAAGAATATCAAAAAATTACTTAATAAACCTCTGATCCTATATACCCTTGAATTGCTCGAAAAAAGTAAGTACATTGATGATTATGTCATTTCAACAGATGATGAAAATATAATAAATATCTGCAAAAGATATGGATACAAAATAGATTTTATCAGACCTGCTGAATTAGCTAAAGATAAAATATCAAGATTGGATGTAGTAAAGCATGCAGGTAAATGGAAATCATTAAATGAAAAAAAATATGATATAGTTGTGGATTTAGGGGTTGCCACGCCATTTAAAACAGCTATTGATGTGGATAGTGCGATAGAAACATTGGTTAATTCAAATATGAAGAGAGTTACAAGTGTTACTATTTCGGATAGGAATCCATACTATAATATGCTTGAGAGAATAAATGGTAACATTAGACTATCTAAGGAAATACAAATGTTTACAGATAGAAGGGATGCACCTGAGGTTTATGACATGAATGACGGGATAAATGTTTGGGAATATGATTGGCTAAGCAACGTAATGTTAAATGACATATACATAGATTGTGAGGTATATCAAATGCCAGCAATAAGAAGTATAGATATTGATACACCATTTGATTTCCGAATAGCAGAGTTGATTCTGGAGGGAGGATTATTTGAAGTCTAATATTCTTAGCAATAAAGTTATAATTATAGCCGGTGCTTCGGGGAGGATTGGTGAAAGTTTTGTTAGAGGGGTATTTGAACATGATGGAATACCTATATTGGCTGATTTTGATATGTCAAAGTCGAAGAAAATTCTTGAAGATCTTCAAAGAAAATACCAAGTTGAAGTTGGTGAGGTAATAAAATTTAATGCTTTAGAGAAAGAATCAATAATGGATTTAATAAAACACGTCAGCGATAAATATGGCAAAATTGATGTTTTGGTTAATACAATATATCCTCCATGGAAAAAAGGTAATAGAGTTTTTGAAGACATGGATGTAGATTTATTTAATGATGGCGTTTCTAAACACTTAGGATCTTATTTCCTCTTAAGCCAACAAATTATTAACTACTTCCATACCCAAGGTTACGGTAATCTCATAAATATTTCGTCAATACAGGGTGCTTTTAATCCAAAATTTGATACATATGAGGGAGTGGTAGTTAACGGCATTCCAATGTATAGCCCAATAGAGTATTCCTGCATAAAGTCTGGCATAAATGCCCTTACTACGTATTTATCAAAATACTTAAAAAACACTAACATAAGATGTAATCTAATTAGTCCGGGCGGAATTAAAAGTGGTCAGCCAGAAAGATTTTGTAAGCAATACAAACAATACTGTTCAACTAAAGGTCTGCTTGAGGGTGATGATATTAGAGGAGCTTTTATCTTTCTAGCTTCAGATATGTCTAAGTATATAAATGGTCAGAATATAATTATCGATGATGGTTGGAGTTTGTGAGACATTTTACTGATTTATTAATTTCAAGAGACTGTAGTATTAAACAAGCTATAAAAGCAATTGACAAAGGAGCTCAAAAAATTGTTTTTATTGTCAACAAAGAGAATATTTTATTGGGCTCAATATCAGATGGAGATATTCGCAGGTGGATACTAAATCAAGGTGATCTTGAGGATTCTATAGGTAAGGTTTATAATAATAATCCTAAATATGCACACGAAAGCCATTCAAAAGAGGAAAATAAAAGTAAATTTAAACAATACTCGATTAGTGTATTACCTGTAATAAACTCTAGAAAAGAAGTGATTGATGTGATTTCGCGTGATCAATATTTTGGAGAGGAAGAAGAAGTCGTTACCCAGATTGATCTTCCTGTTGTAATTATGGCTGGCGGTAAAGGTACTCGAATGGATCCATTTACCCGGATCTTACCCAAGCCTTTAATTCCTATTGGTGATAAAGCAATGATTGAAGTTATTATGGATGAATATGCTAAATATGGGATGAAAAATTTCTACATTTCCATAAATCATAAAGGTAAAATGATTAAAGCCTTTTTGGATGATCACGATAGTGATTACTCTTTTAGTTTTCTCAATGAGAATAAGCCGCTAGGCACTGCTGGTGCACTGAAATATATGGAAAATAAAACAGAGAGTCCTTTTTTTGTCTCTAATTGCGATATCATTATTAAGGATGATTATGCTAAAATATTTGAATTTCATAAAAAGGATAATTATGATCTCACTATTGTCGTATCTATGCAACATCATATAATTCCATATGGCGTATGTGAAATTGAAAATGGTGGAGAACTTAAATCAATTACCGAGAAACCACAATATGATTTTTTAGTAAATACTGGGATGTATCTGTTAAATCCGACAATATTAAAATATATTCCTGAGAATGAATTTTTTCATATTACGCATCTAATAGAAAAACTAAAACAAAAGGGCTTCAAAATAGGTGTATATCTAGTATCTGGAAATGCATATGTTGATGTGGGACAATGGGATGAATATAAAAAAGCAATTAACAAATTACAAGATGAATAATATGAAAGTAGTAATTTTAGCCTGAACTTTTTAAATTAAACCTAAAGGAAAAATAATTATATGAAAAAAATTTTAACATCACCATCCTCCTTCGGGAAAATAAGTAATGAACCATTTGAAATATTGGAAAAAAATGGGTTTACGGTGATTAACAATCCTTACGGAAGAAAACTTACAGAAGCGGAAGTAATTGAAATTGCTTCAGATTGTATTGGAATTGTAGCTGGTGTAGAACCCTTAACAAAACGTGTAATGGATGCTTTGCCACAGTTAAAATGTATAAGTCGAGTAGGTGTGGGTATGGACAGTGTTGATCTGGATTACGCAAAGCAAAAGGGTATTGTTGTTGTAAATACACCAGATGGACCTACACAATCTGTTGCAGAGATGACGATTGCTATGACATTTTCGTTATTAAGAAAGATTCCCCAAGCTGATGCAAATATTAAAAATGGCATATGGAAAAAGGAAATTGGGAATTTATTATATGGTAAAGTCGTAGGTATTATTGGCCTGGGAAGAATTGGTAAAATGGTCGCAGAGATGTTTATGAAACTGGGAAATTCTGTAATTGGATTTGATCTATATCCAGATAGAAAATGGGCCGAACAAAATTTTATTGAGCTTGTAGAGCTTGATGAAGTAATGAGTAAATCGGACATCATTTCTTTACATATACCACCAAGCAAAGATAATAATGCCATTTTAGGAAGTCACCAACTTCAACTAATGAAGAAATCGGCATTTCTAATAAACGCAGCACGTGGTGGAGTAGTAGATGAAATAGCCTTGTTTGATCAATTACAGCAAAACAAAATTTCTGGAGCAGCAATTGACGTATTTTCTGAAGAACCTTATACTGGTCATTTTACAACATTGAATAATGTTGTTTTAACTCCCCATCTAGGTTCATATGCAGCAGAAGGAAAACTTCGAATGGAAATTGATGCAGTGAATAATTTAATAGAATCACTTGGGTAGGTTTTTATGAATTTAAAAATTGGAATAATTGGTTATGGCAAGATGGGGCAAATTCGACATAAAACCATTATGGAGAATAGTTGTGGAGATGTGATAGCGATTTCTGAACCTGCGTTAGATAAGACATTAATAAATGTCCCCCCAAATGTCTCAATAGACGACATTATTGATAATGAGAGTATTAAAGTTATAATTATCTGTACTCCAAATTATTTGAATAAACTATTAACAATTAAAGCTTTAAAATCTGGAAAACATGTATTTTGTGAAAAACCACCAGCATTTACTGCAAAAGACATTGAAGAAATCATTCAAGTAGAGAAAGCTTTTCCTGAACTGAAATTAATGTATGGTTTTAATCATAGACATCATGACAGTATAATGAAAATGAAAAGTATTGTTGATGATAAAACATACGGGGATATTCTCTGGATGAGAGGGCGATATGGTAAGAGTGTTGACAAGGATTATTATCATAATTGGCGAGCAGATCCTAAGAAATCAGGAGGAGGGATTTTAATCGATCAGGGCATTCATATGTTAGATTTGTTTCTCCATTTTGCAGGAAATTTTGATTCAGTTAAAGCTGAAGTCTCAAATCTATATTGGAATATGCCGATAGAGGACAATGTATTTGCAATACTGAAGAACTCTGAAAGTGGCGTTATTGCTTCGTTGCATTCCACGATGACTCAATGGAGACATTTATTTTCGATTGAAGTTTTTATGGAAAAAGGATATATGGTTCTTAATGGCTTAATTACTTCTTCTATGACTTACGGGGAAGAAGTTTTGTCTATTGCAAAGAACAGAACGAAAGCCCCAGCTGCAACTTGGCGGGATGAGGAAAAAGAAACATTTACATTCAATAATGCTTGGAAGTATGAAATGGAACACTTTTTTAATGGTATTAGAAAGGATTTACCAATAACAATAGGTAATTCAAACGATGCCCTTAAGCTAATGAAAATAATTGATGAAATTTATGAAAAATAAGGAAGAAAAATGGAACAAAAAGATATTTTAAAAAATTATGTCGTTGAGTATAAAGAGAAGTTGAATAGGTTAATTGACTCAATAGATGTTGATATTCTCCATGAAATAATTGAAACAATGGTTGAAGCTTTTAAAAACAATAAAACTCTATACATATGTGGAAATGGCGGAAGTGCTGCTACAGCTTCACACATGCAGGTTGATATCGGTTTTTTTGTGCGATATTTTGTAGAAAAGAGACCCAAAGTAAGAAGTTTGACAGATAATACACCATTTATTACAGCAATAGGCAATGATAACGGATATGATGAAGTTTTTGTTGAGCAATTGAAAGATAATCTTGTAAAAGGTGATGTGCTGTTGGCTATCTCTGCAAGTGGAAACTCTATGAATGTAGTGAAGGCCGCTGAATATGCCAATGAAAATGGTGGAACTTCGATTGGATTTGTTGGATTTCAAGGTGGGGAACTCAAAGATGTAACGAAGTTGTGCCTATATACACCAAATCCCAAAGGTGAATATGGTCCTATCGAGGATCTTCATATGATACTTGATCATCTTATCGTCACCTACTTAGCCAAACATAAGGAATTCCTTAAATTTGGCAATCCCAAAATAATTAGGCAAAATCGTGGCTGTTGAAATAGATTTATCCGGAAAGCTTGCATTAGTAACCGGTGGTACAATGGGTATTGGGGAGTCAATAGCAGATGTGCTCCATAATGCAGGTGCAAATCTGATTGTCACAGGTGTTGAAAGCCAAGAATCAATTGATGAATTGAATAATAGTGCAATTCAGCAAGGAATCCACAACATCAAATATCTTCATGTAGATTTTACTGATCAAACTTCTGTAGATCAATTCTTTAAGATATTGGATCAATCTGATAAAATTGATATTTGCATAAATAATGCTGGAACTAATCGAAATAATACCATTGAAAATATTAGAGATGAAGATTATAACTTACTAATGGATGTAAATTTAAAAGCACCGTTTTTAGTTACAAGATATTTAAGTAAGAGAATGAAACAGAACAATTATGGTAGGATTGTAAATATTGCATCTATTTGGAGTGTAAAATCAAGAGAAAGAAGAACAGTCTATACAATGACAAAAGCTGGATTAGTTGGTTTAACTAAAACTTCTTCTATTGAGCTGGCTCCATATAATATCCTCGTAAATGCAGTGTCACCCGGTTTTACTCTTACCGAACTAACAAAAAAAACATTACCGGAATTGGAATACAGAGAGCTTTCAAACATTGTTCCAATTAAACGGTTTGCTGAACCAGAAGAGATAGCAAAGACGGTTCTGTTTTTAGTTAGTGACCTAAACACGTATCTTACAGGACAAAATGTGATTATAGATGGAGGATTCACAAATGTATAATTTTAATATAAAATCAATTGTTCATGATTACGATGTACAGTTTATTGATAATTTATCCGTTACATTAAAAGAAAATTTAAAAGATGGAGATTTTATCATTATTGATAATAATGTTAAAAGACTTTATGCAGACGATGTTAACGATTTACTTGTACAGTATTCTCATATAGGAATAGATGCTAATGAAGGACAAAAAAGTTATCAAGGAATTATACCTATAATTGAAAATCTTATTGAGAATGGTTTTAGAAAAAATCATAGATTAATAGCAATTGGAGGAGGAATTACACAAGATATAACTGCATTTGTATCATCCATAATGTATAGAGGTGTTAGTTGGGTGTTTTTCCCAAGCACTCTATTAGCTCAAGGAGATAGTTGTATAGGTAGTAAAACATCAATTAATTTTGGTAAATTCAAAAATCAAGTTGGGGGATTTTACCCTCCAATAAACATTTTTATTGATCTTAAATTCTTAACAACATTAACAGACAAGGATATAAAATCAGGACTAGGAGAAATGTGTCACTATTATATTGTGGCTGGTAAAAATGATTTCTACAGATATAAGAAGGATTACCCACAAGCACTTGTTAGTAATGATATAATGGCTGGCTTAATTGCCAGAAGTTTGGAGATCAAGAAATCCTACATTGAAATTGATGAGTTTGATCAAAAAGAAAGGCAAGTTTTTAACTACGGACATTCATTTGGTCATGCAATCGAATCTTTAACAAATTATAGGGTTCCTCATGGAATAGCAGTCAGTTATGGAATGGATATGGCCAACTTTGTATCGGTCAAATTAGGTTATATTTCGGAGCAAACTAGATTAGAAATAAGAGAATTTCTTCAAGAAATATGGCGTGGCTTTCCAATTGCTGATATTGAGCTTGAAACTTTTAAAACAGCATTAAGTAAGGATAAAAAGAATGTTGGAAAAGAACTAAGACTAATTCTTAATAAAGGTTATGGACAAATTTTTAAAGATTCTATGCAAATGGACGACCAATTCACTTCTTGGATGAAAGAATACTTTGCCAATGAGCTTTAAATTTCCTAGCAATTATGACCTTCTTAAATTTAATCAGCTAAATAAATTTTCAAATCGTTAATAACATTTCTATATATGAATAATACTAGTAGGAGCAGCAAGTTTGGAATAAAGATTGATTTTGAAAAAAGCCATGGATCCATGCTATATGATAAAATCACCAAACGTAAGTTTATAGATTTTTTTGGGATGTATGCCACCGTGGCATTAGGTTATAACCATCCAATTTTTTCATCAGAAGAATTCAAAAACAGAATTACAACAGCAGCAAAATGTAAAATTACAAACTGTGAAATCCTATCTGATGAAGCAGAAAGATTCAATCGCAATTTTACAGAATTTGTTTCTTTAAAAGGTAAATACACGCATTTTCACTATTCATGTACAGGCGCTTTAGCAATTGAGGCTGCTATAAAAACTGCTTTCGATTATAAGGGATACTCAAATCCCCAAATTATTTCTTTTAATGAAAGTTTTCACGGAATTAATGGTTATGGCGGATTTTTAACTACTCGTCAAGGGGCAGTTGGTGAACGCTTAAATAATTTCCCAGGTCCTTTTTGGCCACAACTTGATAATCCAACAATTACATATAAGAATGGCATTGCTGAAAAAAACATCCCAGCAATTGAAGCCACACTAAATGAGCTTGAACAAATTATTAAATCTGATAATTCACAAGTAGCAGGAATTTTAGTTGAGCCCATCCAGTGTACCTTTGGCGACAAATATTTTGCTCCAGAATTTTTTGAGGGTCTAAGAAGATTAGCAGATACTTATGACATCCCTCTAATATTTGATGAGATCCAAATTGGGTTTGGTGGGACTGGGAAAATCTGGTATTTTGAACATTTAGGTATTGAGCCAGACATTTTAGTGTTTGGAAAGAAAGTACAATTGGCTGGAATAATGGTGAAAGAAAAATTTTCAAAAATTTTTGATACTGCAATAAGACTAGAGGTAACCTGGGATGCAGATGTAATTGACATGATACGATCTGATTTTGTAATTGAGGCATATAAAAAACATGATATTCTAAGCAATGTCGATAAAATGGCTTCTTTATTAGTCGAAGGTCTTAAATCCTGCAAAAACCTTAAGAACCTTCGGAATAAAGGCCTAATTATTGCTTTCGATTTAGATTCTGAAGAAAAGAGAGACTTTTTTGAAGAAAATCTATTTGATAAGGGGATAATTTGTAACAAATCAATGAGTAAAACAATACGATTTCGACCAAATCTTAATATTAATAAGGATGAAGTTACTAGTGCCTTGGAGATTATTTATGACGTCGATAGAGCTATTAACATTAAAACATGGTAACATGAAAGATATCCTTAATAAGGTTTTAAATAGGGGGGTAAGTATAATCAATCATTTAAAAGGATTATCTGGGTATTATAATTTACATTATCGACAAAAAAAATGGACTAAGGTCGCTATTAAAATGAACTTAGGTAATGAAGTCTCTTGGGGTGAGCCAACTATCGAAAATGAAATGCTTGGTGATTACATTAAAATTAAAGATCACTTACTTTTACCGAATATCAAGGGTAAAACTGTAGTTGAATTAGGGTGTTTAGATGGGAAGTGGAGTCAACACATAGTGCCTTATGCTGGCTTTACGCATTTAGTA
>Ga0307989_1001616_pt1 | contig 11769 bp, 12 predicted proteins | sample EllFjometagen185_FD_203164 | JGI IMG/M metagenome (GOLD analysis project Ga0307989, IMG submission 203164) | Marine microbial communities from Ellis Fjord, Antarctic Ocean - #185 | ecosystem: Environmental > Aquatic > Marine > Unclassified | place: Southern Ocean | collected 2014-10-08 | reverse complement strand
CAACTTACCGGTTCGTTTTGGGTGGCTTCACTTACGATTATTTCGATGTTTGTTATGCCCAGATTATTTGGGCAAGCGTTTGGAAATTTAAAAGATATTCCTTTTGCAACTGGATACTCGGCAAGTATATATTTCATTATTCGCTTTGTTAAAGAGTTGCCCAAACCAAAATGGACAACTGTAATTTGCTTGAGTACTTCCATTGCTTTTACCAGTTCGGTGCGCATTGGAGGATTAATACTTTTCCTTTATTTAGGTTTAGCTATTATTACCTATATTTTTTTAAAGCCTTTTTTTCTTAAACAGATAGTTTCGACTAAACTTCACTTTGTAAGGTTATTGGGTCAGGGTTTGACAATTGTTATTGTCGGCTATTTTTTTGCCTTGCTTTTTTGGCCCTTTGCCTTGCAGAATGTTATTCTCAACCCATTGGAAAGTTTGAGTATGATGGAACATTACAAAGTAAGTATTCGACAGATTTTTGAAGGCAATTTAATTTGGAGCACGGAACTTCCATGGTATTATTTACCGAAATGGCTGGCAATTTCTACTCCTGTATTTATTTTAATGGGATTCTTTTTTTATTTAATGTTTTTACTAAAAAGTGCGATTGCCAAAAGCCAAAAAAATATTTTTTTTGATTTATTCGTAGTATTTACACTTTTTTTTCCTTTGGTTTATGTGATAATTATTGGATCAAATTTATACAGTGGAGTTCGCCAAATGCTTTTTGTAATACCAATTCTTGCAGTTATCTCATCGGTTGGAATTTTCCGGGTTTTTAATTCTAATTGGAAAATATGGATTAAATTCTCGACTCTAAGTATCTTTTTTATTTTATTATTATTTCCGCTAAAACATCAGTTTAAAACTTTTCCGGCAGGCTACATTTATTTTAATGAAATTTCAGGTGGAAATAAAAAGGCCTGGTCTAACTATGAATACGACTACTATTTTCATGGGATAAAAGAGTCGTCGGAATATTTAATCGAACTGGTTGGTAATGAAGAAGTAATTGTTGCAAGCAATTGTAATCTTTCGAATTATTTTGAAGATGTCCCAAATGTTAAATTTCAATATACACGTTATTTGGAAAGAAGCTCGGCAGATTGGGATTATGGTTTGTTTGGGGTGAATTATATTCATCCTTTTCAGTTGAAAAATAATTTGTGGCAGTCATCTCAAATTGTTAAAACCTTTTATCATCAAGGTAATCCAATAGCTGTACTTTTAAAACGTTCAAACAAAAATGATTTTATTGGGATTTTGGAAATACGCAATGGGAATATTGAAAAAGGAGAAGAATTATTAAAACAGGCAATTATTTCTGACACAAAAAATGTTTGGTTATTTGTACATTTGGCAAAAGTTTGTTTTGAAAAAAATGAATTTGCGGAGTTTGATGGATTCTTGGAAAAAGGATTTAAAATTCATCCGTATTATGAACCGTTATATTTATTAAAAGCTCAAAAATTATTTGACGACAAAAAATACAATGAGGCCTTGGAAACAATACAAAGTTTAATAGAGATTAATCCGCGTTATAATAATGCGGCACCTTTATTTAAGGCTGTAAAAAATAAATTAAAAATTGATAAAATTTAAATGATGAAAACAGTAAAAGGTTTATTTGCAATTATGGTGCTGGGTATTTTAAGTCTTCCATATCTATTAATGGCGCAAGATGGTGGTACTTATATCGAGAATCTAGAGGTTCAGGATAGTTCATATATGGAACAAGACTTATTAGCAGGTGCCGAACAATCTGGATCAAATGCAATTATAATTATTGTAGTAGTTGTGGTAGTAGTTGCAGTTGGGGCATTCTTAGTTTTAAAAAAGAAGAAAAAATAGAAAAGCTGTGTCTAATAAGAAAACCTGTTTTTTTAAGCAGGTTTTTTTTGCTTTCATTGGCTGTAAAAATTGGGCATAAAAAAAGAGGCAGCTTCTACAAGCTGCCTCAAAGCCATGAAAACAATTAAACAATGTTCAGAAAACAGAAAACAATCTTTATATAGTCATAATATCTTTTTCTTTAGTATTTACCAAAGATTCTATTTTTTCTCCAAATTTATCCGTCATTTTTTGAACTTCTCCCTCTGCATCTTTTTCTAAATCCTCGGACAAACCTTCTTTTTCTAGTTTTTTTAAACTATCGTTGCCGTCTTTTCGGGCAGCTCTAACACTTATTTTTGCGTGCTCTCCCTGCTGATGAACTTGTTTTACTAAATCTTTTCTTCGTTCTTCGGTTAAAACAGGAATATTTATTCTAATTATTTCTCCATTATTGTCTGGGTTAAAACCCAGATTGGCATTCAAAATGGCCTTTTCAATAGCTGAAATTAATCCTTTTTCCCATGGTTGAACTGCAATTGTTCGAGCATCGGGTGTACTAACATTTGAAACCTGATTCAAAGGTGTCATACTCCCATAATAGTCAATCACCACACCATCTAACATAGTTGGTGAAGCTTTTCCTGCACGTATATGCAATAATTCTTTGTCGAGGTGCTCAATTGCAGCGCTCATCTTCTCTTCAGTATGTTCCAAAACAAAATCTACCTCTTCTTGCATTAAGTTAAGCCTGATTTACCAACTATCAACTGTTAGCAAATATAGAAAAAAATTAAATAATTGAAATTATATATTAAAAATATTAGCACCTCTGTGATAAAAAAAATTAAATATGAACAATAGTTCCGATATTTTCACCGTAAATAACCTTCTTCAGATTTCCTTTTTTATCCATATTAAAAACCAGAATTGGTAAATTATTTTCTTTGCAAAGTGTTGCAGCGGTTAAATCCATCACTTTTAAGTTCTTTTCATAAATCTCGTCAAAACTAATTTTTTCGAATTTTGTAGCTTTAGAATCTTTTTCCGGATCTGTTGTGTAAATTCCATCAACACGTGTACCTTTTAGCATTATTTCGGCTTCAATTTCTATTCCCCGAAGTGCACTTGCACTATCAGTAGTAAAATAGGGGTTGCCTGTACCTCCTGAAATAATTACTATAGTATTGTTTTCCAAAGCTTCAATGGCTTTTTCTTTTGAATAGAATTCTCCTATCGGCTCCATTCTAATTGATGTAAAAACTTTCGTTTTGGCATTAATGGCTTGTAACGCAGAATTTAGCGCCAGACTGTTTATTACAGTAGCCAGCATTCCCATTTGATCTCCTTTTACCCGGTCGAATCCTTTTGCAGCTCCGTTTAATCCTCTGAAAATATTTCCCCCGCCAATAACAATTCCAACCTGAACTCCTTTGTCAATTAATTCTTTAATTTGTTCGGCATATTCATTTAATCTGCTGGTATCAATCCCATAATTTTGAGTGCCCATTAACGATTCACCACTTAGCTTTAGGAGTATTCTTTTATATTTTATCATGTCGATATATTTTCTGAGAAGTACAAAGATAAAACAGTTTTTAACAAAAAAGAGCCACCCGAATTAACGGATAGCTCTTTTAATATTATTGAATTTTCAGTTAAGCGTCCAACGAATATCTGTCGAATGCAGTAACTGTGAGTTCATTGTCGTTTTGTTTCAGGAAATCATTTATTGTAATCTTGCCATCTTTAACGTAAGTCTGGTTTAACAAAGTTACTTCTTTGTACCATTTGTTTAAAGAACCTTGTGCAATTTTATCAAGCATTGCTTCTGGTTTGCCTTCCTGACGGTATTTCTCTTTTGCAATTTCAAGTTCTTTTTCAACTATTTCAGAAGAAATATCATCTTTAGTAATTGCAACCGGAGCCATTGCTGCTACTTGCATAGCAACATCTTTGGCAACTTGAGTTTCGACATTTGCTTTGTTAAAACCAACTAAAGTAGCGAGTTTGTTTCCAGGGTGGATATAACCAATTGTAGTTTCGGCATTAAAACTTTTGTAATAAGAAAGCTCTAATTTTTCGCCAATAACTCCGGTTTGTTCAGACACCTGGGTTTCAACTGTTCTTCCTTCGAAATCGAGACTTTTAAGTGATTCTAAGTTATCTGCTTTATTTGCTAACGCAATGTTTAAAATGTTATCAGTAAAAGCAACAAAGTTGTCGTTTTTAGCAACAAAATCGGTTTCGCAATTTAATACTACAATTGCACCAAATTTATTGTCTTTGGCAACTTTTGCTAAAACAACACCTTCTGCAGCATCTCTGTCTGCACGCTTGTTTGCAATAAGTTTTCCTTTCTCGCGGATTATTTCCAGAGCTCTGTCGAAATCACCTTCAGCGTCTTTCAAAGCACCTTTGCAATCCATCATCCCTGCACCTGTTAATTTACGTAATTTAACTACGTCGGCTGTTGTAAAAGACATAATGAAATATTGTTTAAATGTTTTATAATTAACCTTGCTTATTTATTCTTCCACCGATTTGGTTTCGGTATTTTCTGATTTGGTTTTAGCTTCTTTTTCTGCGGCAGCTTCTTCTCTGGCTTTTTTCTTAGCCTTTTTGCTCGCTGCAGCATCTGCTTCTTCCTTTTCTTTCTCGAATTTGCGTTCGTTTAGTCCTTCTCGAATTGCGTCAGTCATTACACCTACAATTAATTTAATTGATTGTGATGCATCATCATTAGCAGGTATTACGAAGTCTATATCTATCGGGTTTGAGTTTGTATCAACTATTGCAAAAACCGGAACTCCTAACCTTTGTGCTTCTCGAACAGCAATTTTTTCTTTCATGACATCGACTACAAAAAGTGCAGCTGGCAAACGAGTAAGGTCTGAGATAGATCCTAACATTTTTTCCAATTTGGCACGCTGTCTTGTAATTTGTAATTTTTCTCTTTTCGAAAGATTATCCCAACTTGGTTCGTTCGCCATTTTATCAATAGAAACCATTTTTTTAACGGCTTTACGTATTGTTGGAAAATTGGTAAGCATACCTCCAGGCCAACGCTCAGTAACATAGGGCATTCCTACCTCTTTTACGAGCTCAGAAACTAAATCTTTAGCTTGTTTTTTTGTTGCAACAAATAAAATTCTCCGACCTGATTTTGCAATTTGCTTAATAGCAGCAGCAGATTCTTCGAGTTTTACTAATGTTTTTTGAAGATCGATAATGTGAATTCCGTTTTTTTCCATGAAGATATAAGGTTCCATGTTGGGATTCCACTTTCTTTTTAGGTGACCAAAATGAGCACCTGCATCTAGTAATTCTTGGAAATTTGTTCTTGGCATCTGTTTACTTTTTTTATGTTCCTAAAAGCAACCATTGAGTAGTCCGTCAGCCGACGGAGTCACAATCGTTTTAGATCCATATAATTTAAAAATAATATTAACGTTTTGAGAATTGGAAACGTTTCCTGGCTTTTGGTTGCCCTGGTTTTTTGCGTTCCACTTCGCGAGGGTCTCTTGTTAGAAACCCCGCTGCTTTCAATTGAGGTCTATATTCCGGATCGATGATTAACAACGCTCGAGATATTGCCAAACGTAAAGCTTCTGCTTGTCCGGATGGGCCACCACCGTCGAGGTTAACTTTTATATCGTATTTATCCTGAAGTTCAAGCAAGTTTAATGGTTGCAAAACAATATATTGCAAAGTTGTAGCAGGAAAATATTCTTTCAGTTCCCTTTTGTTTATAGTAACATTACCTTTGCCTTCGCTAAGGTAAATGCGTGCTACAGCCGATTTTCTACGTCCTAATGAGTTTACTATTTCCATATTGCTTACTTAATTGTATTTAGATCAACAACTTTTGGTTTTTGAGCCTCGAATTTGTGCTCTGCACCAATTACTACATGCAGATTAGTAAATAACTTCCTGCCTAGTTTATTTTTGGGTAGCATTCCCTTAACTGCTTTCTCTACTAATCGTTCTGGGTATTTTGCTAAAATATCTGTTGGCGTTTGTTTACGTTGTCCACCTGGGTATCCAGTATGTCGAATGTAAATTTTGTCCGTCATTTTATCTCCACTAAGAACAACTTTTTCTGCATTTATAACAACAACATAGTCGCCACAGTCAACATGTGGTGTAAACGATGCTTTGTTTTTCCCTCTTAGGATTTTGGCAACTTTACTTGCCATACGTCCTAAAACAAGACCTTCAGCATCAACAACAACCCACTCTTTGGTAACTGTTGCTTTATTTGCCGAGATTGTTTTATAACTAAGTGTATCCACTTTAAATAATTTTTTGTATTAACATTTGTGATTTAACCAGAAGAATGAATTTTATTGCAACGGAATAATATTAATAAAAATCTTTACTCAAAGAAAATCAACTATTTACACTCCTTATTCATAAGGATAATAATCGGGACTGCAAAAGTATTCCCTTTTTCCGTATTTCCAAAAAATAATAATTAATTTTTTCGCTTATTAAGTGCTTGTTAACTAAAATTCCTGAATGTCTCTTCTTTCATGTAATTGGTGATATTTGTTGACAGTTAAATTTGATTTGATAACTAATGTTTTTGAATGGAAATATTACCTTTTATGAACTTTTTTTGTATTTATCTTCACCTTAAATTTATTTACATTTGTTGCCGGTGAATAGTAGTTTTTCACTTTTGTTTTTAAACATGGCAGAATTACAAGCAAAAAAAATAAAAAGACGAATTTTTAATTCGTGGATTACTTCGTTAATAAGTATCACACTTGTTTTGTTATTGATTGGGATGCTTGGCTTAATTATTATTAATGCAAATAAACTTTCTGAATATGTTCGGGAGAAAATTGGTTTTACACTGGTTCTTCACGATAACATGAATGAGGCGGAGATTAATCGTATTCAAAAAATATTAAATGCTAGCGATTACATAAAATCAACACATTACATAAATAAAGAAAATGCGGCTATTGAATTAACAAAAGATTTGGGAGAAGATTTTACCGGATTTTTGGGTTACAATCCACTTTTTGCATCGCTCGAAGTAAAACTTTATGCAAAATATACTCATCCCGATAGTTTATTAGTTTTGGAAAAAGAATTTTTAAATTATCATCAAATAAAAGAAGTTTATTATCAAAAAAGTTTGGTTTCGCTTATCAACCAAAATGTGCGCAGTATAAGTTTTGTGTTACTTCTTATTAGCGGATTGCTAACATTTATATTTGTTGCCTTAATTAATAATACCATTCGAATTATGGTTTATTCCAAGAGGTTTTCGATAAACACAATGCAAATGGTGGGTGCAACTAATTCATTCATAAGGAAACCATTTTTACAACAAAGTATATTTCTGGGAGTTTACGGCGCACTTATCGCCAATGTAATTCTGTTTCTGGGGTTTTATTCATATAGAACAGAGATTTTGGAAATTATTTCTGTAAACGATTATGCAACATTTGCTTTTGTTTTTTTGCTGGTATTAGTTCTCGGAATAATCATTTCATTCTTCTCGACTTACCTTGCAGTAAACAAATTTCTAAGATTGAAATTCGATGAGTTATTTTATTAATTATCTTTACCGCTTCAATTAAAGTAAAATGGCTAAAAAAGAAATAAAAGAAACCGGTTTTGCTCTTGGAAAAGAGAACTATAAATTAATGGCAATTGGTTTTGTTATTATTGTTGTGGGATTTATTTTAGTTTCAGGTGGCGGGAGCGACGACCCAAATGTTTTTAGTGAAGACATTTTTAGTTTCAGAAGATTAACTATCGCTCCAATAGTTTTACTTGCAGGTTTCGTTTTCGAAATATATGCCATAATGAAAAAGCCTAAAGGCGATAATTAATCCTTCTTTTCATGAACGAGTTTCAAGCACTTCTTCTTGGAATACTTCAAGGTCTTACTGAATTTCTTCCGGTTAGCTCAAGTGGTCATCTTGAAATTGGACACAAGTTACTTGGTATTCAAACAACCAACAATCTACTTTTTGCAGTAGTTGTACACGTTGCAACAGTTTTAAGTACAATCGTAGTTTTCAGAAAAGATCTTTTTATTTTAATAAAAGATTTATTTGCACTCGAATGGAATGACTCTACTATTTATGTTTCGAAACTGCTGTTGTCTGCTTTCCCCGTTTTAGTGTTAGGTTTGTTTTTTAAAGATGAAATTGAACAGCTTTTTACAAGTAATTTAGTACTCGTTGGAAGCATGTTGTTGTTTACTTCTTTACTATTAGGACTTACATATTTTGCAAAAAAAGCAGATGGGAAAATAACTTATTTTAAAGCTGTAATAATTGGTGTTGCACAAGCAATGGCGGTTATTCCGGGTATTTCCAGAAGTGGCGCAACTATTGCTACTGGTCTTTTATTAAAAACAGACAAAAGTGAAATTGCCAGATTTTCTTTTTTAATGGTTTTAATACCAATTTTGGGTGCAGCTTTTCTCGACATTGCAAGTGGCGAAATTACATCTAACGAAAATATTGGAATGCTTCCATTGGTAATTGGATTTGTTGCGGCTTTTGTTTCAGGTCTTTTAGCATGTTCGTGGATGATAAAAATTGTAAAACAAGGGAAATTAATTTATTTTGCAATTTATTGTTTGGTTATTGGTGTTATTGCTATCTTTGCAGCCTGATTTTTTGCAGTTATCTTAAATCGTTGAAATATAGAGTCTTGTAAATGCCCAATTTCAAAAAAACTTATGATTTTTTAGCTGGAGAGGTTTTGTTATTTGACAAAGACCTTGATTGGACATCTTTTGATTTAGTTCATCGTGTGCGTTATACTTTGTGTAGAAAACTGGAAATTAAAAAGATGAAAGTAGGACATGCCGGAACACTCGATCCGCTTGCCACCGGATTAATGATTTTGTGCACGGGTAAATACACGAAAAAAATTGAATCGTTTCAATCGCAAGAAAAGGAATACACTGCAACTTTGAAATTAGGAGCTACAACTCCTTCATTCGATATGGAAACCGAGGAGGATAGTAAAAAAGATGCGTCATTCGTAACTAAAGAGTTGGTTGAAAAAGCTATTCAAAAATTTCAGGGAGAAATTTCTCAGATACCTCCGGTTTTTTCTGCGGTGAAAGTAAAGGGTAAACGCGCATTTAATTATGCAAGAAATGGAGAAAAGGTAAAACTTCAACCAAAGAAAATTGTTATAAGTAAAATTGCAATTGAATCGTTTATTGCTACCGAATTGAAAATTAGAGTTGCCTGTAGTAAAGGAACTTACATTCGGGCACTTGCCCGGGATATTGGTGAAGAATTAAAATGTGGTGCTTATTTAACTGAATTAAGACGAACGAAAATTGGTAATTATAATGTGGAAGAGGCATTTAATGTTAATTATTTCCTTGAGAATTTAAATTTAGTTGAAACATTCTAAGAAATCTGACGTAAAATGAACGCTTTAAAATAATACCGGCAAACTTAATTACCTTTGTCGATTGCATTTAAAATAATTATAAAACAAAAAATAGTATCATATGAAATTATCGAAGTTCAAGTTTGAATTAGATCCGCAAAAAATTGCTCTACATCCAACAGACAACAGGGACGAATCCAGATTAATGGTATTGAATCGGAAAGATAGGACAATAGAACATAAATTGTTTAAAAACGTGCTTGAATATTTCGATACCGATGATGTATTGGTGTTTAATAATACTAAAGTTTTTCCGGCAAGACTACACGGAAATAAAGAGAAAACCGGTGCCGAGATTGAAGTATTCCTTTTGCGCGAATTGAATAGAGAACAAAGACTTTGGGATGTTTTAGTTGACCCGGCAAGGAAAATTAGAATTGGGAATAAACTTTATTTTGGCGATGATGATTTATTAGTAGCCGAAGTAATTGATAACACCACTTCGCGGGGAAGAACATTGCGGTTTCTTTTCGATGGACCATACGATGAATTTAAAAAAACACTTTATGAATTAGGTGAAACCCCACTTCCTAAATTTATAGATAGGCCGGTTCAACCAGAAGACAAAGAACGATACCAAACCATTTTTGCAAAACACGAAGGTGCTGTAGCAGCTCCAACTGCAGGATTGCATTTTAGCCGCGAATTATTAAAACGTTTGGAAATTAAAGGGGTAGATTTCGAATACATTACTTTGCATGTTGGTTTAGGGAATTTCCGAAGCGTTGACGTGGAAGATTTGACAAAGCATAAAATGGATTCGGAACAAATTTGGATTAAAAACGAAGCTTGTGAAGTTGTTAACGAGGCTAAAACAAAAAAGAAAAATGTTTGTGCAGTTGGAACAACTGTAATGAGAACTTTGGAGAGTTCGGTTTCAACACAAGGATTTTTAAAACCATATGAAGGCTGGACCAATAAATTCCTTTTCCCACCTTTCGAATTTAGCGTTGCCAATTCGATGATTACAAACTTTCATCTTCCTTATTCGACTTTATTGATGATGGTTGCCGCTTTTGGAGGTTACGATTTTGTTATGGATGCATACCAAACTGCCATAAAAGAAGATTACCGTTTTGGAGCTTACGGCGATGCAATGTTAATTATATAACGAACTGAAATTTAGTATAGTTAAACCACGGAATCAATTATTTTCGTGGTTTTTTATTTTAATTTCTTTCAATTAAATTAGCTGTTAATTTTGGTAATTCAGGCACAATGTAACTCAGCCTTTATAATTTTAAGAAGAGTTACTGCAAGGTATAATTAAACAAATCTCCGCTTTTACCTCCCACAATTAAGTTTAAAAAAGGAGAGCTTTTTGACAATTTACCTACACTAAATTCACTATTTCCCTGTAACGGAAATCCCTGGTGCAATTTCCCGGCAGAGTCGAACAAATGAATTCGATTGGCAGTTGATTCTACCACACCAATTTTTTTCATTTTTGAAGGAAATGAATAAATATTGGGACGATGTAGAATTTTATTTCTAAATTTTTCTGAAAATAGTTTTTTCCCATTTTCATCCATCACTTGTAGTTCATTGCCATCAATAAAAATAAAATCCGGAATTCCGTTTCCATTAATATCATCGACAGTAAAAAAATGCTTGTCGCTAAATTTTGCCGTTTTCTTTTCGGTATATTTCCCATTAAAATAGAGGTAGAAAACTTTGCCGGCTTTATCTGTAGCAACAATTTTTGGAGTACCATTTAAATTCAAAATTAATGGATTGTTAGAGTTCTCGAATTTTGCGGTGCAATTAACTCTTGTCTCTCCTTTTCGGTTTTGAATATAAATTCGCGACTGATCTTTAAAAACTATATAGTCTTTGTTATTTACTCTAAAATGCTGAACGGGAGAAGAAACTGGAAAGTCGGTTTTCCCAAATTTCCAACCGCTAATAATATTTCCTTCTTTGTCGAATGCATATACTTTTTTGTTTTCGCACGCTACAAAATAACGGTAATTTCTGTTAATGTCGTAGTCGAAAACACTAATTCCGTTGGTTGCAGGCGAAGGAAATTCCACAGGAAAATTTGCAACATTGTTTCCTTCCCTATCAATTAAGTACAATTTGTTTTTGGTATTAAAAAGGTATTGTAATCTACCATTTTTAAAATAATCAACTTGGTGAATTTTACTCAAAATTGGTTTATTGATCGACTTGCTCCAACGAATTCGCCCATCGTTTGTTAGTTGATGCAGTTTATTATTTACATCGTACAAAATTATTTCGTTGTTAGCAACATCTTTATGGTTTTTTACAAATTGGGGTTTCCCGCTAATCTCGTCGCCAACATTACTTTGCCAGGTTGTTTGTGGTTCTTCTGTTGAATTCTGATTCATGGATAAGATAACCGAATTAAATGAAAGCTCTTTTTCGCATACTACTTGCCAATTTAAAGCTTCAAATTTTCGCAAATTCTCTTTGTAATTTTCAATGGTTTTGGCAACATCGGTATTAAAAACCTCTTGTTTCATCCCAAAA
>Ga0307989_1001614_pt1 | contig 11775 bp, 4 predicted proteins | sample EllFjometagen185_FD_203164 | JGI IMG/M metagenome (GOLD analysis project Ga0307989, IMG submission 203164) | Marine microbial communities from Ellis Fjord, Antarctic Ocean - #185 | ecosystem: Environmental > Aquatic > Marine > Unclassified | place: Southern Ocean | collected 2014-10-08 | reverse complement strand
CCGATACATACTCCTCATATGATGCCCTTTCCCCAATTTTAGATTTAATTTCATCAGCAATCACTTTTCCAAACTTAAACCCTACACAACAAAGCATTGAGCCTAATCCTGGATATGCACCACGATCAAGCCACACTTCATTCAATCGTTCATGAGTCCAATCACTACATTCTTGCCAATTCCCAGGTATACATTCTTTAATAATTTCAAGAGCTTTAATTGTTTGGAGTAATACATTGATGACTGCATCATATGATACATGCTCAGTTGCATATGAAAATTCTTCAAAGAAATCATCTTCTGAAATTACAGTTACCGATTTAATATCAAAATCAGGATGAGTTTCTGCATAATCCATCATCTCACGATAAGGCAGAAGAAATCCATTCTTTCTATCATTTCGTATAGAATGACCAATCATCGTTTCCCAAAGAATAGATCGTAGCGAACCCGCTTCAGTATGCTTATGTTCAGGAGGATCTACCACTGATTCAACATATCCGACTCCCATCACAACGCGTTTTGCATCATCTAAGAATGGAACTTGTTTAGCATATGGTAAAACAAGAGATTTTGTAGGTATTACATGTTGATAGAATGTCTTAAAAATCGCTCGTTGGTTTTCAGCATCCTGTACCCAGTTTGTTGGAAAACCCAATTCAGGCTCTCTAGATGCATCATAATTAATATTATACTGACTAATTAACCGTTGAATATTTTGATCCCCTCGATCATCACCTTTTCGGAGCATAGTCCAAGCAAACGGTCTTGCTGGTAAGGAGAACGGACGAAACATCAGTTCTGTATCAAGAAAATGGCTATGAGTCATTGATTTGGGACTTCTGTATGGATGAATTGTAGTTTTTTTGTGGGTGTTTTCAGACATGAATACCCCCCCTTCAGAAAGGCAAGGAATCTCTTGCTCATGTCCAGCTATGGGTTTCCCTTTAAGAGATTCCTCTAAATTATCATCTCGATTAATTGATATATTCTTTAACCTCAAACAAGAATTATTATAACAAGGTTTATCACATACCAATCCACTATACCCATTATCTTTCCAGGGAATCCTTATAGAAAGATGCTGTGCCATTATATTTAACCTCCACTTATTTGTCAGTTTGAAAACTAACTGTAGTTACCAATTTATGCAAAATGCCTTTTTATCAAGACTTAATTCATAATCTAGGACTCAACCTGAGAATCTCATTATCAAGGCTATATCTAGAAACCTCTACAAGATCACTGTTTTGAGCTATATATTCACCTGTCATGCTTTTCATGTGAAATGGAAAGAATCCAGGATGATGAATGATTGTTTCTAATGAGGCTTTTGCTTCAGGAATTGTATGTAGGAATGATTCAAATAATAAGATTGACTGTTTTGGATCATCAATCAGGTAAGGATCTGCTTTATCATATACTCCTCTAGCATCAGTATCTTGTAATATACCCCATGCAACAAAAGATCGTATAGTGTAACGAGCATTTCTTGCTACAGTTTCTCTGTCTCCATATTGTTCTTTCAATCTACTAAAGACCTGGTTCTTAGTTATCTTCTCTTGAAGATTGAAGAGTCTTCCAGTCTGTTTGGCTGTATTCAACCAGAAAGGATAGGATGCTGAAATCACTGCCCAATGAAGAGGGAGCCATCTGTTATCTGGAAGATTTTTTGCCAAACCTAATGCTTTGTCTCTTAATGGGATTAGGTCGCTATCTGGTGAAAACCATGATGAGAGTAAACTTATTGCCATTCCATAGGTTTTTTCCCCTCGCTCACCAGTTCCACCACTCTGTTTCTGAGTTGAAAGGTAGTTATCTAGTTCTGCACGGATTTCTTTCTCTGATAATCCTGCAAGAAGCATATTCAAGGTATAATTCATCCATTGTTTCTGAATTGTCTGTTTAATACCTAGTTTGTTATATCGTTTATTCATTTGTGTGATATCCTTTCGATTTTAATTAACGGGACTATGACTTCTTCAAGTGAAATTCCCCCATGGGCAACAGTTAAAGCACCATCTTTGATAAATGCATAATTCTTGGCTGCTACTAATGGGAAGAAATTATCTGGTAGTCCTATAGGGTTCCAAACACGACTATCTATGGAAGATTCAGCTATATGGTCTCTTAATTCAGTACTGGGATATAGTCTTACACGCTCTCCTCGACTATCAGCAATTGATCCTTCAGAGATTCTCCCAATTCCATGAGCTTCAATATTGCCATGATCTGAAGTTAACCAAACTTCATATCCATTTCTATCAAGATAGTCTAAAGTTGTTTTTAGGTATCCTGATTCACACCATTGCTCAATTTGATTATGCATACCAGGAGCACCAAGCTGCATCCCATGCATGATTTTATCGACTTTATCAATAACCAAGCCTACGATTGAAGTTTTATTTTGATTTAGTACATTATCAATGCTTTCAATAGGATCTCCATCCCCAAGTCCTTTCTTGTAGGTAATATTCTGTTTTAAGACCCCTTGGTCTTGCCAAAATTGTTTCCACAGTTTCTCTTCACTGCTTGTGGAATAAATGGATTTGGGGAAATAGATAGGAGGTTTTCCAGCAAAAATTGCTTGTCTAGAAATAGATGTCAATGTCGGTATCCAGGCAAATACTGCAGAGTCACGGAAAAGAATGCTTCTATCTTGAGACAGAAGTGAATACTTCATAGTAATCCACTGATCTAATGATAGACCATCAATGACGATTAGTGCGATTCGTTTCTTTTCGCTTTCTTCCATTTGCCTTGCAAGAAAACGAGGAATATGATGGAGCATCACTGGGTTGGATGGTGATAGGTTGATGAGATTAGCATAATGATTATCCAACCATTCTGAAAAGCTTGCGTTTAATTCTGATTGAAGAGATGAATATCTTAATTTCAATGATATTTCAGTTTGGTTATGGATCAAAGCAGATAGTTTTCCCCACTGTATAGCAACTGATATCCAATCTTTATATCTTGTTTGAGTATTCGGGGTATTTGAGGTTATGAGATCAAATAGACGATCAATTCTGATTGTCTCACTATTCCCTGAAGAATTTTTAATTCCACATGATATCCATGAATTTTCAGGTATTAGATTTTTTGAATATTCAACTGGTGAAAGTTTTCCTTCAACAAATAGGTTGTCAATATAGATTCTGATATCATGATGATCAAATGGCAAGTGAATTGGCCCTGACATCTGTAATCCATAGGAGGGAAGTGATTCCATAACTTGATCTTTCTGATCATAGTTTTCCAAGAAGATTGGCCAACGCTCTTGGATAAAAACATAGAAAACTTCAGAATCAGTAACAATACTATCAAGAGGCCAGTCCTTAAATGTATGGTTTTTACTTATGAGATCTATCAATCTATCTGATAGAGTAAGAGGTATTTCAATGTTACTATAATGCAATCTGAGCAATGATCTGAGTAGATCAACTTCAGTTTTTACCAATTCTGGAGCAATGCTATAAACATGGTGTAGTATGAAATCTTTTGTACCATTATCTCCCATGATACCTGGTGAAGTTTCTTTTTGTGCGCTATATAGAAGATCGAACGTGTTTTGATCTAAGCATTCAAGAATTGGATAGCTGAAACTTGGGAAAATATCGCCTAAATTAAAGGAAAGAATTCTGCCCGCCTGAAGAAGATCATAAGGGAGAAATGAAATCTCTGAATCTTGAACTTGAAGGATTACTACGAGATCTGTCTGCAAACCTTGATCCCAGATAGAACGATATTTAGATTCATATGCATATCTGAATTCTATTGAGTCATTAAACTCAATAAGATCGAAACCTTTGCTTCGAAGTTCAGCTGATAGTATTTCTTCTGATAATAAACAATCAGGATCTGCAACTAATGTGAGTTTGGAAATGTTAGGAATGAACTCTTTTAGTATTGTATCTCTCCAACTACTCACTGTTCATAGCCCTCTCCAACATACAATAAAAGCAAAGGTCTTATATCTGGAATAATATCTCTAGCTGTTTTAAGTTCCTTTTGCCATTGAAGTATATCTTTTTCTAGTTTATTTAACCGGTATTGTCTTACTTCTGGTAACCCTAATTTATAAATTGATTTCCTTCGAGAAGCAAATGATGTATTGCCTCGTTGTTCTTCTTGATGAAGTGCTTTTTCGTGTGAAGCTTTCAGTTTGTTGAATACTTCTTGACCTGCAGCTGTAACAGCATTGAATAGGGTCTCATAACAAGAAATTGTTTTTTCTCTAGATAACATCTGGATAACTTTAGGATCAATTGTTAATAGCTGATCCCAAATAAATCTTGCAGTAGGTAGGAATGTTTTTCCATTGTTATTAACAAAAACGCACTGATACCCCTTCCTTTTAAAGGGAATACGAATTTGCTTGGTATTGTTACTATTAATCGAACTCGTAATTTCATAGAGTCCCCAATAGCCATTTACTGTTTTAGGAATTCCTTCTAAAGATATTACAGGTACAGGTTGTCCCGAGTACAACTGGGGGAGATTCATTACTAGTCCACGAATCTTGGGATTTCCCAACGATAATTTCAATGAGTCTGATGAAAGATTATAAGATTGGAATACAGCACCTGTAATTTTCTCCCCATCAGGCCAAACGAAGTTCCAACCTAATAGATCTTTTTCTAGGGGGCAAGCTTTCATCTTTAAATAGTTGAGAGTCATTCTTTCCACCCAAAAAGGGAGTGGGTGTGTTTTTATTTTAGCAGCTGCAGATGGTTCTGGGTCTTCTGATATCCTGTATACAGCACACTTTTTTCGTTCCTGTGTTAAGTCATATTTTATAGTACTTACGGTTCGCTCAACTTCTTTATCGGGATCTGCCTCTTCCATGATGATATGTGTCATCATTTTTTCAACTATTTCACCAGAAAGAGAAGTGTCAAGAATATCATTAGCTTTATCAATTCCCATCTCCTCGAGAATGATTGCTAATTTGCTCTCAAGCACTTCGCGAACTCTGCTCTCAACAGAATCTTCGTATACAAAGTTAATGGCCCTTACTATGTTACTCTGTCCTATACGATCAACTCGACCAATTCTTTGTTCAATTCTCATTGGGTTCCAAGGTAGATCATAATTAACAACCACATGACAGAATTGGAGATTCAAGCCTTCTCCTCCTGCATCTGTAGCAATGAGGATTCTATTACGATCTCTAAAATCTCTTTGAGCCTTTCTGCGTTCTTCCATACTCATAGAACCATTGATAATTGAGCAGAGGAAGCCTCGTTCTTCAAGATAAGTTTGCAGCATAGCTTGTGTTGGTACGAATTCTGTGAATACAATCACTTTCAACTGATCGTCATTCTCTTCTCCCTGTAGTTTGAAGATAAGATCCATAAGCATATTTGTTTTTATATCAGGTCCAGCCATCTCAGCTGATTTTGCCAGATCTAGCAAGAAAGAGACTTCTTCAATCTCATTATTTCTACCAGTTTCATCAACTTCGACCAACAAGTCTAATTGCATCTGGCCATCAAGATCAACAAGTTCTTCCAATTCTTCTTCAGAAAGAGATCTTTTAGAAGAAGTTAGATTTTCAAGAACCCCCAAACGTCGTTCAAGAGTGCAGCGAATTGCATGACTACTTGATGTGACAATTCTTTGCAATAGGACCATAAGAAATCCTATATGTGGTTTTTTGTCTTTTATTGCACGATTATAACCTAATCTAACATAATCAGTAACAGCTTCATATAAAGCTATCTGTGAAGGGTTTCTATGTAGACTAACTCCTAGTGTTTGTGTTGTGCGAGGTCTGAACAGAGGGTCCCCTTCAGCTGTTAATGCTTTTCTCTTTTCTGTTCTAATAACAAATTCAGATACCTTTTCTCGGGTAACACTATCTTGATCAGGAAAAGACATTGGATCAAGAAGGCTGATCAAACGATGAAATGCATCTGATTTCCCCTGATGTGGGGTTGCTGAAAGCAATAATAGGTAAGGTGCAGCTTCAGCCAAACCTTGCCCTAATTTGTAACGGGATACTTTATCAGTGCTACCACCTATATGATGCGATTCGTCTATGATTATCAGATCCCATTGTCCTTGAATAAGTCGATCAAATCGATTCAGATTATATTTGTGTACTTTTTGTTGGGACCAGCCTTTTCTTCGTTTTACTGGTTTTACAGCATCCAGCGTTACAATGGCTTGGTTGAATTTCAACCAGGGATTGTAATCTGTTTGGGCTTCATCGCCATTTCCATATGAGGATGGGCACTCTAATCGTTCTAAGGCATCAAGATCTCCTGGGTTGATCAAAGAAAAGGATTCATTAAAATGTGTATCCATTTCTGCAACCCATTGCATCGCCAGGCTTTTAGGAGTAACAACAAGTGTTCTGCATACTAATCCTCGAAATTTGAGTTCCTGCATGATGAGACCAGCTTCAATAGTTTTTCCAAGACCTACTTCATCTGCAAGAAGATATCGTACTCTATCACCTGAGATTGCTCGTGATAATGCGTGAATCTGATGAGGAAGAGGAATAACATTGGATTCCATTGGAGCTAAAAGAATAGTATTGCCATTATTATCTTCAGCTGTGTTCTCTAACAGCTCTGCTACTTTTGCTGCTGTAGCTAAATATGATATCTTGTACTCTTCATGATCAGGGACCTGTTCTGATTCTAGAGGATGTAAATCTGATTGTGCTACACGAACAATAGCATCTCTATTTGGTAACCAAATACGACAGATGGTTTGATCCCAAAGAGTTTGGATATCAATTAACTTACATATGCTTTTGTAATACTCAATGAAGTACCAACTTCTATCTTCCATAGATTTTCTACTCTTCCATTCTTGTTATTGCCTGATCAAACCACATCAGTAGCTTTGGATCTTCTTCAAGGATATTGTTTGGTATTTTCTCAGCAACAGTTATGATAGTTTGATAGTCTCGCTCCTGCCATGCTTTCTTAAATCCTGTACGAACTGCTTCAAGACGGAATATTTTGAGCTTTTTCTTAGCCTGTTTGTATTCTTCAAACTCTTTGAGCAGAGCTTTTTCACGCAGCTTTTCCAGGTCACCAGCTTTATTAGGATCGGGCACATACCAGCGACCCCTGGCCTTTGCGATCAGTGCAGGATCGTCCTTGGCGAGGTTGCGCATGTCCTTCCAGTTCGTGGAAAGATAGCTGTGGATCTGCTCTGGAACGAGCCCCTTGCCGACGTAAGGTAGAAAATTCTGCTCCAGCAGGGTGGAGAGTTCCAAACCGACTTCGTTTTTATTCCATGCTCGTTGTGTTTCCTGAATAAAGCTGGGATATATATCTTGATAAGATTGCGGTTTTTCGCGAAGGGACTGCCGAAGCCATTGAATTGCAGTAGCTTCATCTGATACGAAGAGTGACAATTGTTGAACCTTCTCTACAGTCATTCTTTTTTTGTCATATTCCGCCACCTGTTCTGGCAGGAAAAACATCCTGTCTCGCTCAGAGTACCTCTGAGAAAGTCCTTCATAGAATTCCGCTGAAGAAATTGGGAATGTCATACCTCTCTGCACGTGAAAGGCAACCATCCTATCAAACAACAAGTAATTTTGGCGCTCTGCTACAACAACTGCAATTCCCTCTTTTTTAATAAATACAGGAAGCTGACCAAGGTGATGCTTGATGAAATCCCAAACACCCGCATCGGTGCCTTGGTCTAGATTAAATTGCCTTTCAAACTCGACTCCCGGTTTATAAACAGTAATTGCTAAGTCCTTGTCCACAGCTGCAGCATTGTGATCTTGGTGGAGCGTAGAGTGTACTTTGTCGAGAACGTCAACTGTTGAAACAACGAAACCAGCCACTTCCAACGCTTGCTGAATTGCAGTCCAGATAGTGTTTGATGAATTATGAAATTCAACAACCATCCACCTTCCTGGCTTAAGAACACGATAGTATTCTTTGAAGCATTGAGTCATTAGTTCTTGGTATTCATTAACGCCCTTATTCTGAACGCTGTTTGTTATGGCTTCCTTCTGGTTGTTTGTTGAAACTTTAAGCCACCACTCAGCCAAAACATTCTGCTCTGAATAATTAATATTTCCCCCAAAAGGAGGATCAGTAAATATAAAGTCAACAGAGTTCTCTTGAAGCTGCAGTAAACTGGTCGCGCTCTGGTTTGATACAATAGAGTGAGTGTTATGCCATTGCCTTTTGCATTTAATAATGTTGCTAATTGTTCCTAGTATCTTCTTTCCTATATTTGTTTCAACTTGAAGCGTGGGAACATAGAGGGTATTAGATAAAGGCCCTACAGGAGAGCCTTTGGGACGGCGTTTATCCACATAGAAACGGTTTCTCCTTGTTGCATTATTTTCTAAAATGGTTAGCACGCAAAAAAGAGCAAGCTTTCTATTTTTTTCATTATTAATATTTACTACCTTATCTAGTGCGATATAGTTTCTCCTAGAATAAAACTGGTGTATGAAATTAATTCCCCAATATAAAGGAAGGTTGTTCCTTTCATGAGTCATATGTGTGTATTCAAGCTTTTTGGGGCTATAGGAAACAGGGTTCTTTGAAACCTGCTCGTTCTTTGTGGTATCAAATTCTGTCACATCACCACGATAGGCCCTGTTACCCTTTCTATTCGAAATTAGTACCATGCTGGTTTTTGCAATTTCAACAATTTCCCCGATCCACTCATCATAGAAAGATGTAAATGCTTTTTTCTGATCCCTTGATTTAATTGTTGTGCCACATTCTGGGCATGGATATTCAGCAAGCATCTTCTGGTTTTTATAATCCACGACTACATCATAAAGTCTGAAAGATGCACCACAATTTGGGCAAAGCCCCCAATCGCTCCATATCGCATAATCAAAGCTGGTTTTTACACCATTAAATTCGGTTTCATATAATGGGAGAATTTCTGCTTTGATGAACTTTGCCAACTCGCCTTTCTCTCCATCATTTAGTTCTGGCATGAGGGGACTGTTCATTATCGAAGCTGTGAACGCAGCTGCTGGAGATAAATCAAAGAGAATCGCATGCCTAGTCCCATAATTTGGCTTTTTGACATCTTTACCAAGCTGCAGACAGGCAACTCCAGTCATCCCTGTTCCGCAAAATGCATCGACTACGATATCACCCGGCTCAGTATAATGAAGAAGATATCTTTCAATAGCCTTTGGCGGTACTTTTGTATGATAAGATGGTATCCGATAAAGAGGATCGTTTTTCCCTTCACTCACGTCTGTGGCAAAGGGTTCCCGGTGATAATGATAATCCGCAGGCTTTTCCGGTTTCTGGCTTTCCCATTCTTCAATGAAATCTGCTATCCAAGGGTTTGGACAAGCTGTGTAGTAAGGTGGATCACTTACTTTAAGGATGTCTTCATCTTTTCCGATAGGGAATCCTTCAATCTTCCTGAATTCAGGATTTTGAAGTTCCTTTCTGAGTTCTTCAGTAAAATATGTTCGTCTTGCTTCATCATTCTTGAATTCCATACCAAGACAAACTACTGGTTCCTTATTATCAATAATTTTTTCTTCAAAAAGTTTTCCAATGCTGGGCTTCCCAGGAGTTAGTTTTGATGTAAATAGGTCTTCTTGTTTATTCATAAGTGTTATCCTTTTATCTCTATTCCATTACTATTCGAACTTTAGCTTGATCCTTACCTTGTGTGAGTTTATCGATATACTCATCAAATCTTTTTTTCATTTCTGTTGGAGTAGTGGGTCCTTTAGCAAGTTGAAGTGCTTCTTGTATATCTTGAGATGTTAAAGAGACCTTAATAAGACCTGATAAGACTTCTCGTAAAGCCTGAACAAAATTAGAATCAACAGAAAGAGGAAGCTCTCCAGTCTGAATAAATTCATCTACACTCTTCCTGGCTTCTGTTTTTAAGAGATCTAAGTTTGCTTGGGTGATGGGATCTTCAAGATTCCCTATGAGCGTTTCTGTCCAATTTTCTACTAAGGTATCTAATTCAGCATCTAGATGATCAATCATCAAGAAACTATTTGCTGAAATTACTTCATTGATTGGCCAATATCCACAATTAGGACAGATAGGTGTTGACTCTAAATCCTGTTCAGCTAAGTTAAAACAACTCTTTAGATTAGCGAGTTTTTGTTGATATTCTTTAAGTTGTTGTACTGGCATAAGATCAATACTTGCTAGTTTCTGTAAAGATTGTAGACGTTGATCAGACATTAACTTAGCTTTTTGCCTGTCCTCATTAATCCCTAATCGAGCTTTTGTATGCAGATCAGAATATAGCTTGATGAATTCTTTCTTGAGTTTGTTTAAAGATACTTCAATTGACTGAGATAGTTTTTTTATATCTTTTGGATCTGATTTTTGTAAAGCATCAATTATATCCTGTTTAATTGTATGTAAACGGTTAACCCATTCGTGTTCAGTTGGCAAGATCCCTTCAGCTGTTGTAAGCCAAGATATAATAATGTTTTGTGATGCAGCAAAATCTTTAATAGCTTCAATGTTTTCAATCTCTCCAATTGATGTCTTCTTGGCATTAACCTCATCCATGGTATAACGAAAGTTTTTTAATTTTCCTGGTGATGAATATACTTGAAGTGATTCTACAAAGACTTTGACTTTTTCAAGATTTTCTAAAGAATTAGTGTTGAGCATTTCTTTAAGAAGGTCCTTTCCCCAAAAAAGAATTCTGTCTCTACAAGTTTGTTGTAATAATACAATACGATCAACTAATGTCTTTACTTTTTTTTGCATCTCTTGAATTGGTTCACTGTTACCTTGTGTTACTAATTGAGCCATTCCTGGTGTGAGATCTAGTAGTTCAAACATAGCTTTCATTGCAGGAAGATTCCATTCCTTTGGCTGCTCCAAATGTTTGAAGTTAATGAGCTCCTCCATTGAAACTGCAGCAAGCTGTTGTACGCCAGTAGCATCAAATTTCTTTGCTGGTATTGCTAATATGATATCCCCTGAATATACAAGAGCAGCAATAATCACAACAACCCAGTCTGGTTCAAGACGGAGATGGGAAGGATTCATAAATGCTAATCCATAATCTTCAGTGATTATTTCATTCTTATTTATAACTTGTCCTTGCCCTTTGGCTTTAACAATATCAAGGATGTATTTAGCATATAGAGAGCTGTATGGATCTAGTCTTTCACCATCAAGCAATTCTAATGCATCCAATACAGCTTTGGCTTGTTTGGTGCTGTTTTGCCCGCCAATGGATCTAAGAGCATCTTTAGCGGCTTGAGCTCTATTACTTCCTGTTATGAGAATAGAAAAAGCTGGGTAGCCTGGAGCCTGATTCTCAAAATTCGGTTCTAAACATATACCTGCTATGGTATTCACATGATCCCTGAAGTTGATGGTCTCATTAGGAGAAATACCAGAGAGATCTCGAATTGATTTCCCTTTTACCCATTCTAGGATTGGTTTTGAACGTCCCTGATAAGTAACAGTGAAGGCATCTGACATATGGTTCTGAAGCCATTGAACTAGGTTCCTTAAATATCCCATAGCTTTATCTTGATATGATGCTTTTGCATGACCAGAAGAAGTAGTCATTAAGTCCAATGCAGCTGCGTAGTTTTTTAGATTCAAATTAAAGTCTTCACTTTGATCTTTTACAGGTTTGAGTTTGAAGAAGATCTCATCACTTTTTTTCAAATCTTGGAAACGTGGAGGATCAAAGGGTTGTAAGAAATAGATATAGAAATCTCTAGTTGGTGTGGCTGTGGATCGCTCATTTGGAGCCCCAAAAAATAGATAGCCTGTTCTTGCTACTTTATGGCTTTGCCATACCAATTCATGT
>Ga0307989_1001613_pt1 | contig 11776 bp, 9 predicted proteins | sample EllFjometagen185_FD_203164 | JGI IMG/M metagenome (GOLD analysis project Ga0307989, IMG submission 203164) | Marine microbial communities from Ellis Fjord, Antarctic Ocean - #185 | ecosystem: Environmental > Aquatic > Marine > Unclassified | place: Southern Ocean | collected 2014-10-08 | reverse complement strand
TTTTTATGGCCCGAATTTCCGAAGATCCCTGGCTTCTAGAAAATGCTGGAGTGCTATTATTCGACAATGGAGATGTCCCAGGGGGTAGTAGACTAGGGGTGGCATTGACAAGGGATCACGGTTTCTGGACGTCTGACAAAGGATGTGCCCATCTGAGGAGTTCATCGGTGAGAATGTATCCAGTACAATATTACTGTGAACATTTTTTTAATGGACAGATAGGTCCAGGAGCAGCCAGTTAACAATTCACAAATGCCAATCACAATACCAGGTCTAGAAGACACGCAAACACAAGAAGTCGTAGGGAAAATAAGAGACGCCCAACTAGGGGAGTTTCGCCATGAAGTGTCTGTCAAAATATTTGAACTAAAAGAAGAAATACTAAGCGATATAGACGAAACAACCTTTGGCCCAACATACAAAATAGATATAAAAGACGGAATTCCTCTTGAGATAGAAACAATCTCAATCAGAGATCCAAAAACATCGTGTGTGAAATATCATCTCTCTGCAAAAACTCCCTCTCAAGGGAGTGTTGGGCGAGCGATTATGATTTTTGCTCCCACAAAAATACAGGGTTTGGACACAGGCTGCGCAACGCTAAGAACTGCCACCGTAGCTGGCATTAGAGGTGCAGGACTAGGAGTTATTATTGAGCTAGTTATGCAAGACATGATTCAAAGATACGCAAACAATAACAGTAGATCTGTAAGCAGAGGCGAACACAATCAGAACGCAGACGCAGTTACGAGATTGCAACCATCAGCAGACATAGTGAAACGACATCACGCTTACGGCAACTGCGAACTACACCTGGGAGATATAATTGTACTCACAAAAGAAGCCTTGGCTATAGCCGAACAAGCACGATGGCAACACATCTGGGGCAACGACGGAATAGCAGGTTTGACAAATGGTATCCGATCATACGAACCAACTCCCGAACTAGCTTCACATCCACAACCAACCTCTCAAAACTCCCCACCAATATCGCAAATCAAAACGATAACAATCAAAAGAGGCCTAGTCCCCGGGACCAACCAGATGTGCCCAATAGTCACCTCACAAGAAACAGTCCCAGCCGCAGAAGAATCTGCATACCAAGCTCAACGCAGGGGTAAATTTTTGAGATATTAAAAAAGAACCAACGTCGAAATGGAGCCACAAAGTTTTCAACTTATTTTATGTTCGTCTTTTGGTTTTTCAGGAAGAATAAGGGGTCGGTATCAGGAGTGGAAGGGTGTACGAGCGTGGGGAAAAGTGGTATAATAGTAGGATGGACAATTTAGACATTACAATCAGAAAATTGCTCAAAAACTCATTATTTTTGGGTGTGTCCAAAAGAAATAAACTCGAATCTCTTTTGCCGAGAATTACAATAATAAAAAAAGAGGGACTTTTGAAAATACTACAATCAGAAGAAGAGGTTCTGAAAAAAGAGATAATGGGGTTTTTGGCACATGGAGGGGAGGAAGACGAGCTGAATAGGATTTTTTCATATCAAAAAGGCCTAGTCTCAAATGAACTAGAAAAGGAGGACAGGGCGAGAGAAGATAAAAAAATGGAAAAAATAATGTCAGAAATAGATTAATCAAAAATAAAAACAAAAATGGCAGGAATGGAAAATGTAAAAAAGGAGGTTGCGAGAATTGACAAACTGGATTCGAAAGAAGATCAGAAGGTCTCTGTTATTGAAGGTAAAGAAGGGGTTCTAACAACAATTTATATAAAAAAAGTGGCAAATCTTTTGCCAAAATTGGATAAAATTCAAAATGAGAAGGCAAGGGAAGGGACGAAAAAGGAAATATTTGAGAAATTAAAAAGTATTAACAGGGAAAATATTGAGACAGAAGCAAATGCCTTCAACGAGGAAATAGATCGATGGACGAAATCAGCGGAGGAGGAATGCTTAGTAAATAGCGAGGTAGATTCTGCCAAAACATCGATTGAAAATGATCTTGAAACTTTAATCGCACTTAAATCAACAAGTCCAGAAGAGGCTTACCGGCAAGCTATTCTACTAAAAGAGAAAATTGCGAGGGGAATGAATGGAGATTTCTCAAAATTAAAAATAGACGAGGTTTTATTGAAAGAATTCCCAGAACTCAAAAAGTCACTGGAGGACTATTTTAAGGCAGCGTTTAGGGTGCTCACAGAGACAGCTCAAGAAATAGTCTCACAAAACAAAGATGTTTTACAATACAGAGAAGATGCATATGTTTTTTATGGAAGAACAAAAGGGTACATAGCAAGTTTGAAGGTGCTATTTGGGCAAATCCAAAATGGGCAGACGCCCAGTGAGATGTGGGTCGCGCAAATAAGGAAAGAAGGAGAAGCAATCCTTAATGGTCCTTTACTAAAATCTTTGCAATTTAGTCCTGCCAGAAGATTTATACAAAACTTAAAAATATTTGATGGAAAAGATGAATTTGAAAAGTCGTTAAATATTATTTCAACGAATTTCAAAGAGAGTGAGAAAATGACTACAGGGTATGTCGCCGATGTGCGAAGAACATGTAATAAAATATCAAATACAACAGGAGAAAGTTGGAAAACTGATGCAATCAATTTTGGGAAAACAGTACTAATCACAACGGCAGCAGTGGCTGGAGCAATAGCAACCGGAGGGCTTTTTGCTGCTGCTCTTGGAGGAGGATTGGTAGTTGGGGGCGCAGCAGTTGGAGGAATAGCAGGAGTCGCTGCGAACATAGGGGCAACATCGATTGTTACAGGGTTTGGCGCAATGTACGGAGGAAGGTTAGCGAATACCGCAATAGAGGGAGATGCAAGAATATTAGAAGACAGAGCAGGGATGATGAAGGAGTGGACACAAGGCGCCGCAATGAGTGGAGCTGGTCGGGTGGTTGGTATGGTAGGAGGAACAGTGCTTGGGAAAGGGGGCGCCGCAATTGCAAACGCAAGCAAAGGTGCCTTGGGTAAAAAAGCAGCTGAATCAGTGGCGAAATATGGAGAAAAAATGGTAGAAACCTCATTCAAAATGGGGAATGCGCCAACGATGGGATTGAAGGCTAAATTAGCTCATGCCGCGAAAAGTCTGGCCGAAGAAACACAGGAAGAATTAGTGGAGGATACTTTGCAAAAAATTGGAGAAGGAATGGCCCCAACAAATCCAACTGCAGGTTTTATGCTTTCGATGATTCCATCAATGTTAAGACAAAGTCGCACCTCATTTACGAAAGGTATGGGAGATTTTAAAGTTAATACTAACATTTCCGGAAAAGTGGGAAGTGAAGGAGTGGAATTTAAGTACACAGACAAAGCATCAGCGATATCGTTCCTGACAGACAAAGGGGCTCCAAAGGAGGTTGTCACAGCACTTGAAAAAGGAGTCGTCGTGGACGTAACGGTGAATGGAGTCAGGATAAAAATGGATGAGGAAGTAAAGGCTAAAGAAGAGGAACCCTCTCAGCAAACATTCTCTCAACAGCGCGGTGATGTGGAAGAACAGGGTTCTAAGGGGCTGAAACCAATAAATGAATCAGATGTTGAAACAGACGAAGGGAGAAAAGAGAGTGGCTTTATTCATCCATCGTTGCTAGTAGATAAAACAGGTGGAGACAGAAGTGCACAAGCAAAGGTTCCATTTAAGAGAATTGAGTCGATGGCGGCAGTATTGAGGAATGCAAAAGCAATGGATCCTGAAGAGTTTAGGGCATTGTCAGTTGAAAAATTATACCAAAGAGTCACAGGAGGTTTGGCATTATCAGGAAATCAGGCGAAATTAGCACTGAAAAGAATAAAGCAGCACAAACTGCTTATTGAACAGGGGGATGTGATTTTTGATCACGTAAATTCATTAGATGCAGAAGGAAGAAGAGATTTTGCAAAAATGTTAGCTGGAAAAAATTTAGAAATAGAACATGACGTAGAATTCAGAAGAGGAAATCATCCGGGACACGTAGTCATAATAGTGGAGGATACTGACTATGTAAGATTTATGGAAAATAAAACAATTGTATCGTGGAACAATTTAACAGAGAGTCAAAGAGCTGCTCTAAGTGAATCAAGCGGTGCCGCTGTGAATTTGGATGTTGGAATGGGAAATATCAGTCTCGTAAAAAGGACGGTGGCGGATAATGAAATAGCTTATGATGATCTTCTTACACATGAAGAAGAGCATTTTTTAAACAAAACATTTGAATTAAGACGGGAAAACAAAGAATTGCACGACGTCGCAAAAGGATATTTTAAAAAAGGGGAATACGGTAAGTACTTGGAAACAAAATTTGCTGCGCAACTAAATTGGATGAAAGATGAAATATTAGCCTATAGGACGGACCATGAATTTAAAGACCCAGATGTGTTAAGAGCTCAGCTGGGGTGGGACGGCATATATGGGGCTGAAATAAGGGGGGGTATACAAAGAGTTGCTGAAGTCACATCTTCGGAAGACACGGGAACGCTCACGGCCGAATATAAAGCAAAATATGAACAAGCTTTAGATCAAGCCTTAGCAAGTATAAAAGGTTTTGATAGTGACGAAATGTTCACAGTTACACCAATAGAATGGTGGCCAAAATTAAACATTAAATTACGAACAGATAAAGTGGCGTCATTTTACGCAACTCCGCTAATGAAGCATCTTGAATCAACTTTTGCAGATGAACAGCTCTCCTTGACCCCAGAGGTGGAAGCAAAAATAAAACCACTTTTGGATCAACAGGAACAAGCTCTGAAAACAGCAGAAAGTATGCCAATACAATACCAAGAAAAAATAAAAGCTGCCGTTTCTAACTCCATAGGACTTTCGACCAACATTGACAATCCAAGAGTAAATATTGATGTGTTATTAGATAGCTTCAATTCAGAAATAGAGTTAATAAACGACACTCACAAAAGGGTCTCAGTTTTAAGAGAAACGGCCTCAAGGATGGATTTAGAACAAAGAATAGATGCGGAAAAAAAGATTGATATAGCGGAAGCTTCTACATTAAAAATGGGATTAGACTTTGATCTGGTGAGTTTAGAAGAGGAAATGAACGCACCTGTCTCCGAACTCTCTTCTCTACGTGAGGAATTCGATGCAAAACAAGGGAAAAAATTCTCCGATTTTACTCCAGAAATTGAAGTTCGGGTTAGACAAAAATTAGAACAACTGACAGCTATGGAAAATGAAGCCCAGGCCCTCCCCTCGGGATATAGAGATATAGCACTAAGAACGATCCAAGCACATAGAGAAGAGACAATTACAAATATCCGGAAAATGCTAGGAAGAAACAGCAGGGTATTCGATGCGGCAGTGAAGAAGGGGAAAGACCTAGTAGGTCCAATAACAAAAATATATACAGAATTTCAGGATCTTAAAGTTAGAGCAGAGGCATTACCCAAAAATATAAGAGATTTTATTGAAATCAGAATTGTTAGTGAGGAGAATAGAATCTTTGACACTTACGAAAGGTCCCGCGATTATCAAGGAGCAACACGGCCTTTACACTCGCTAATATCAAAGGCCGAGAAATCCCCTGAAGCATTTAGCTTTGCATTAGAAAAACTAGATAGAGAATCAATCGAGGTAGAGGAGGTCCTAGATCTCATGATCGAACATAAAGAGGTCGTTGGAGTTCTTGAGCCAGTAATGAATCAGTTTGCGGAGAATGAATCTCTTTTGAGAAGCCATCCTCAACTAAGCGGGGAAGGCGCAGGATACAATGGTTTAAATGGTGCAAAGATAGACATTTATTCTTTTAGGACCAGAGAATTACAGGCTGCGTCTGACGCATTGGTTGAATACAGAGCTTTAGATGAACGATTAGCAAGTGCAAAATCGAAAGGGGAAATAGAAAAAATATTGAGAGATGCAAAGGCAATTAAAGGAAGGCTGGGAAGGTTGGATTATTCTAAAAGTATCGATAGAATCAAAAATTTTGACAAAAGAGTGATGCCAATAACGAAAGCAGAGAATGTGGATGGAGTTGCTTCGATGTATAGACGTCTTGTCATGAGAGGGGAAATGTCTCAGGAAGACTTCACTTCAAGACTAGAAGCACTTAACGAAGTTCGAGAGAAAATAGATCTACCAGCATTACAAAGTGAAGGAAGGGTTGTTGAAGCAAAAAACATTCAAGAATCATTGGATAATTTTTTAAGGGAGGAGGTTATAGAAAGAGGCTCAGATCCTGAGCAACTCCGGCAAGAAGTCGAACAAGGATATGAACAGGTTAGATCAACAGCCAGAATAACCATAAACGTTAACCACAAGGCTTTAGTACAAATTTTCAAAGACGGTGAATTCAAAACCTATTCTGAAAATGGAGATGGACGTAGAGATGGAAAAAGATCTGACTACACAGGGAGAAGAGCCAAAGCGGACGAGAAGCTAGGATACGAGGAACGATTCGTAGTAGGGGCACTGTCTAGCAGCAATGGATTTGATGAATACCTTGGTGCAGCACCATTTTATGGACATGGAGCTATTGAACTAGATTCGGCCAAGATAAAAGACAGGATCGTATTCGTCGAAGGGGATTCGATGACTCCGGGTGGAACTATTTTTGATGTTATGCCGGATTGGATAATGAGAAAATGGGAAAATGTCGAATCAAGAAAAATGGATTTTGAAGGGGCAATGCTTTCAAAGGCTTTGATGGATTTGTCGTTAAGACATAGAGGCCTTACTCATACCAATAATCTATACGTCGAAGCTCATATTTTGGGAGGAGTGAAGGTAGGTGACATTAAAGGAATTTCATATGCGACGATGGGTTCCAGTCCAGAAAAAGTGGCAATAATAAAGGATGTTAATACTCAAATTCATAGCATAGACCCTTTAGCCCCGGAGATAGAAATCATGGAATTTAATGGTGACATAGCAAATAAAGAACAATCGGGTTATGGGGAAAATGGCCCATCACACGAATCATTAATCGGGGATGAAGGATTTTAAATCAGAAAATGGAGCCACCCATCGGATTCGAACCGATGACCCATCGCTTACAAGGCGATTGCTCTACCAGCTGAGCTAGGGTGGCTACTTACTAAAGCACGGGCATTTTAGGTAAAACCCTCTCTTATGTCAATTTTATTTTGACATTGATTTAAAAAAGTCTAAACTCTATCACCAATCTCAATTAATATCCCAAACACTATGTCTGATACAGAAACTTCTCGTACTTATGAAGTTGGCTCACAATGGTTTGTAGAAAACCCATTCACTACAGATAGAGGCCTCAAACTTGAAGAAGGAGCCTTGGTAACAGTAGACTCTATCCAGGAAGATACGGTTTGTTGTGTTTTTCACAAAGATAAAGGAATGGAGGCAGGTTTAATAATGCGCCAACCCGTGAGCCCGGAACAATTAGACACTCACTGCCAGCCAGAACGAAGGACACCAGGGAGCAGATTAAGAGAATCTCTAAATAGCCCGGAAGATGCTATCAGAGAAAATGCATTAGAAAGATTAAAGGAAATAGTGAATCTTGGAGAGGACGCTCCTACAAGAGAAATAGACGGCACCCTCGACACAAAAGGACTTTACTCAGATGCATACGGAACAGCACTGAATGAAGCTATGTTCGCCACTGATGAAGCCTAATCCCAACTTCCCCTATCCTTCAAACTGATTTTTAGATAGATTATTAGTTGATGAACAAAAGCACAAAATCACAACTCAAAGAACTCCACCCACAGGTGAAATTCGACGAACCCCTCTCCCAACACTCGACCTTCCACATCGGAGGCCCAGCCGACGCTTTTGTCGAAATCAAAAACTTCACAGAAACGCCCCCTTACCAAAACCTCAAAGACCTCATAACTTTCTGCAAAACAAACTCTCTCCCCTACCGAATAATCGGAGGAGGTTCCAATATCCTATTCCACGACAAAGGTTTCCGAGGACTGATAATCAAGCTCACAGCAAACACAACAACGATCACCAAAAACCGACTCACAGCTGAGGCCGGCACACCCCTCGCCCTAGCAATAATCAAAGCAGAAAAACAAGGCTTCCCAAACCTCACCCCACTCAAAGGCATCCCCGGAACAGTAGGTGGCGCAGTCCGCGGCAACGCAGGCGCACGAGGTATGGAAATCAAGCAAGCCCTACTAGAAGCCGAAATCTTCAACCCGAAAACCAACCGAATCACCACAGCAACCCCGGCCTCTCTCCAACTTTCGTACCGAAGCTCAAAACTCAAAACCGACGGCAGAATAGTCCTCAAAGCACACTTCAGACTTTCAAAACGCAAACCAGCTCTCGCAGCTGACCCAATATCTTGGCGTCTCCAAAACCAACCAGGCGGACACAGCGCAGGCTCATTTTTCAAGAACCCAGCGCAACCGGCAAACGCCGATCACCCTTTCTCTGCAGGCTACCTCATCGACCAATGCGGCCTCAAAGGCCACCAGCTCGGCCAGGCAAAAATCTCCGACAAACACGCAAACTTTTTCCAAAACATTGGCACACAAAAATCTCCAGCAACCCAAAAAGACGTCCTTGCCTTAGCCAAACTTGCCAAAAAACGCGTCCAATCAAAATTCAAAATCACCCTAGAAGAAGAGGTCCAGATCATCCCACAAAAATAAGATATATCAACTCAATCCCCGCCACATATTGTTTTCTTACCCTGTCGGCTGCTATAATCTGTAAACAGTAATATAAAAATAACCTAAACCCTATGGAAACCAAAAAATTCCTCAAGCAAGGTTTGATCGTTCTCGGTCTGATGGTTGGAGCAATTGCTCTTCTCAACATCGTTCCGATCGCATTTGCGGACTTGATCAATCCAAGCGACCAACCTGATGTCCTTAGATCAGCAACTGGTGGAGAAGGATCAATCAGAGAACTCGCTTTGAGAATTGTTAACTACTTCCTAACATTCTTGGGAATAGTTGCAGTAATGATGATTATCTTTGGTGGTGTGACATACGTTACAGCAGCAGGTAAACAAGAATCACTCGACAACGCAAAAAAGATTATCCTATACGCAATACTAGGTATATTGGTAATCCTACTTGCCTTCGCTATCGTAAACACTGTACTTGGAGCTGCAACAGGCGGCACATCGACAGTCCAATAGCGCAAGTAAACAGACCATAGCAAAAGACCGTACGGCCCCGTCAACTCTTGGCGGGGTCTTTCTAAATCTCGCCCCCAATTTTCACGGTTGATCGGTACATTCTCCCAATCAACCCCAAAAAACCGAAGCGACATATCAAACCGCCACGCCCACACCCATCAAGCCATCGCAACATCCGCCCCAGCCTTCTTCTCCTCAGCAACCCTTGCTTTTACAGTCTCCAAATCATCCTTCACGATCACACGATCAGCTTGAATCTCCACAATATCTTTGTATGAAATAATACGAGAATCATATTGGACCATTCCCAGCACACTCTTCCCCGAATAAATCTTCTTCAAAACAAAAGCCTTATCATCAATAACAAAATCACAAACTTTTCCAAGAGACTTTCCACCTTCAGTCAAAACCTTCATCGCCCCCAAAGGCTGAAATTTCGAAACAACACTCTCAACTCGCAAAACCTCATCAATATCCAGAATGTCATCAGCATCCCGCAAAAAAACTCCATGCTTCACAGCCACAATATCTCTAGGGGTAATAATCTTCCCTCCCCTCCCAGAGACAAACAGCGCAAGAACCTTCCCATTCTCAGGATCAACCAAAACATCTTGCACTTGAGTAACAGGACGCACGTTCTCTGGCACGTACACAGGCATCCCAACAATCTTTGAATATAGTCTTTCCATAAACAAAATATATCACAACAGTCACAGAAAGCCGAAGGAGATTCTGTGACCAAAGCGAACGAAGTGAGCGCCATATAAATCAAGCTTCCTACCAATTTAACCTTGGCAAACTGAAATAGAAGTGTAAAATACGCCTGCAGTCACAGAAAGTTTAACGATTCTGTGACAATTACATGTCGGGGTGTAGCTCAGTTGGCTAGAGTGCGCGCTTTGGGAGCGTGAGGTCGGAGGTTCAAGTCCTCTCACCCCGACCATTAGTTCAAAAAAGACTAACTGCTTAACATTTTAGAGATTATACTATTAATGTTTTTTGCAAATTTTTCTTTTGAGAACTCAAAACTTTTATCATTTGCATTGAGACTCATACGTGCCATTAACGCAGGATCACTAATCAGTTCGGTGGCCTTTTCAACCAGCTCTTCCAAAGAGTTTATCAAAAACCCATTTTTGGCATTATCAACTATTTCTGGATGGCCTCCTTCGTTTGAAAGAATGGGGACACATCCATTATTCATAGCTTCAACATTAGTTATCCCAAAATGTTCTTTTTGATAAGGATTCTCCTGAAAAAGACCACAAACATGCCAGTAAATCTTGGCCTTCTTGTAGTATTTGCGCAACTTTCTTGCCGAAACATTTATTCTAAATTTTATTTTACATCCAGACCCTTTAGCCAAAGCTTTAATATTTTTCAAATAAGGATTAATCTTCCCGGACCCCCCTACTAGAACTAATTCCCAATTTTTTTTAATGGACTCATCTGTATCACAAAGACGTTTAAATCCCTCAATAATCAAGTCTTGTTGTTTAAACCCCCATTCGTCAAATCTTGAAACAGACAAAATAATATTTTTCTTTTTCAAGTCCATATTTTTAATTACATTTGTGTTAACGGGAGGGTAGACATGTGGAATATTCTTTATTCCCCAAAACTTTTGTGTCCACAAAGCTCCATATTTAGAATTTGTAATTAAGTGATCATATTCATTAACATGAAAATAATGTTGATTAACAGAAGGATACGGAGATGGGAAATGACATATGAAGAGCGATTTTTTTGATAAAGGTTTAATGCTTTCATTTGAGCCTGCATTTATGAATAAATCATAATTTTTTGTCTCCAACGATACCTTCCCAAAAGGATTTATATCTTTGTAAAGATCAGCTCTGAAATCATAAAAATCAGGCCCCTCTCTTTCAAAACAGTCAATTTTTATAACTTTAAACTTACATTTACTAATATCAACGCCAGCAAATTTTTCAAACCTTTCTCTATTTATAGGTCTGTGGGTAAGGTAAGTAACATCAAAATTGCCCTGTAAAAACTCAGCTATTCTGGCTTCATAAACCTGTGCTCCACCGGGACGATGCAAGGCATGATCATATATGCAAATCTTCAATTTTCCACAATGGCTATCTTTATACATATCATAATTAGATTACAATTATCTATAGCCTATCAATAATGTTTTGTAAACAATCCTGATTCAATTGACTCCAACTATCTAAACAATATAATGTGACAACATGGCAATAAAAAAACATAAAAAAAAACTAGAAAAGTCTCTTTTGCGAGATTTGGAATTAATGAAGTTGAATTAATCGTTATTAAATAGTATTTATAATGAAAATTTTTCAAATTACAGAGTTCATTAGTTATGGGGACGCTATTGGTAACAATATTTTTGCTATAAAAAAATACTTAGATAGAAATGGTGTTGAAAACGATATCTACACCCTAGGTTCAGACAAAAAAATTGCAGAAAAAAGAAAAGACTTATCCCTCCTTTCATCAGTTAAAAAAGATGATATTATTTTATGTCATTTCTGCCTAAAACCAGATGTGGCAGAACAAATCAAAAACTTGAATTGTAAAAAAGTATTTATATATCACAACATAACACCCCCGGAATTTCTCAGGGACTTCTGTCAAAATCTAAGCAGTGAATGTTCAATAGGCCTTGATGCGTTAAAGCCTCTTTCAAAGTATTTTGATTGTGGGATTGGGGATTCAAAATTTAACACATCGGAATTGAAAAATTTTGGATTTAA
>Ga0307989_1001612_pt1 | contig 11778 bp, 15 predicted proteins | sample EllFjometagen185_FD_203164 | JGI IMG/M metagenome (GOLD analysis project Ga0307989, IMG submission 203164) | Marine microbial communities from Ellis Fjord, Antarctic Ocean - #185 | ecosystem: Environmental > Aquatic > Marine > Unclassified | place: Southern Ocean | collected 2014-10-08 | reverse complement strand
AAAATTTCACGCCAGAGGTTTTGCAGAAATGTCAGGAGATGGCGCAAAAAGTGACGGATAATCTTGGTGGTCGCGGAATTTTTGGGGTGGAGCTTTTCATCGCTGGCGATGAGGTGATTTTTAGCGAAGTCTCTCCGCGTCCGCATGACACGGGTTTGGTGACTTTGCTGAGTCAAAATATGAGTGAGTTCGAGTTGCATGTTCGCGCGATTCTGGGTTTGCCGATTCCGGAGATCGAGACGATTAGGGCGGGTGCTTCGCGGGTAATTTTGGCGGATACAAATTCTACTCGGATTAAGTTTGAGGGAATTGCTGAGGCTTTGGTGGAGGAGGGCACGACGATTCGGCTCTTTGGCAAACCTTCCTCGCGTCCGAATCGTCGGATGGGGGTTTGTTTGGCTTTGGATGTGGATGTGGAGAATGCGCGGGGGAAGACGGGGAGGATGTTGGAGAAGGTTAGGGTTTTGGAGGAGTGAGTTAGTGTTTAATTTTTTTTATAAATGAACACTCGTTTGTTGGTTTTAGTTTGTTAATTTGATTATAATTAGGGCATGTCAACGATTCAATTAATCGCGAAAAGGACTGCAAAAGATGCAGTTGTTGTTGTGCCTTTGCAAAAATGGGAGAAGCTTTTGTGTGCGATGGAGGAATTAGAAATTACTCAAAGATATCACGAGGCTTGCACGGCGGCAAAAGGCGAAAAGGGTATTTCACTAAAACAGCTAAGGAAAAAGTCCAAACTCTGACATGCCAAATTTAGTGGTTTTTTCTCGGGCAGAAAAAAATTTTCTAAAGTTCTCAAAAGTGATTCAAGAACAAGTTTGGAGAGCTTTTGATGAATTAGAAAAAGATCCTTTAAATCAAAAAGTGAAGAAGTTGCGAAACAGTAAACGTGGTTATCGTATGCGAGTTGGAAAATATCGAATATTATTTACGTTTTTGAAAAAAGAAAAGGAGGTTCAAGTTGTGGATATTTTTATGAAGAAAAGTCCAAACGACTATCTGCAGAGAAGAAAATTAATCTTTTAGGTTTTTTTTGCTTGCTCTGTCTCTTTGGCAAACCTTCTTCGCGGCGGAATCGGCGGATGGGGGTTTGTTTGGCTTTGGGTGAGAATGTTGAAAGCGCGCGGGAGAGGACGGGGAGGATGTTGGGGGAGGTGAAGGTTATTGAAGAGTAGAAATGGGACTAAACCATATCAATCATTTCTTTAAGAATGTCATTCTTTCGATATCCTGATGTAAAGCCCCAGCCTGTAAATAGCTCCCAAATAAAGTGCCAAAGAATTTTTGCCTCGTCCTCGCTGAGGTTGGTATTTTTCAATGAATGAATTGTAATTTTTAATCTTTTTAAAAAAGTAAAAACATTTTTATCTTGTAAAGAAACATTATCGATAAATAGGTCTATTTGTTGAGAAAAAATTTCAAACTGAATTAATAAATCATCAAATTTGTCTTTATCAAAATTATTGATTAACCCATCCCATCTGTCCTGATTGGCTGCAAAATTTTGTTTGAAATATTTTTTAAATTCCTCCATCTCGGAAAGTCGCTCTGTTAAATCAAAGTCGCAACTCAAACCAATGGTAGATAAAAAGATTGATATACATCTTTGCTTAAAAATTATGTAATTTAATTTGAAGTTCTTCTTGATTATGGCTTGTCTTCTTTTTTCAGGAATAAAAATCTGAAAGAAATAAAATATACTTGCTGCTATAGTGGCAAGAGATATTCCATATAGAAAATCCATTAGTTCTTTGCCAAACATAAAAATTTCAGGAGTCCTGTTTGTTAAAATGTAGATACCTGAAAGGATAAGAGAAATGACAATAGCGATTAAAATCATTTTATTGTTTTTCACGAGGGGATTTATTTATATTATTAAGTTAACTCAAGTTAATGGTTGGTATTTTAAATTTCTACTTCATTGTTGTCAAACTTTACATTTCAAACTCAACTTTACAAAAATATTGAAAAGTTATGCAAATTAATGTAAAATTACCAACGATTTTTAACTAAAATCACATGAGTAACTATCTCCTCCGACTTCGCAAAGAAGCGCGTATTTCGCAAGAGCAAGTTGCTCAGCGACTCGGCATCTCACGCCCCACCTATCTCGCCATCGAAAACGGAAAACGCGAATTGAAAGCTAGTGAAATTAAAAAACTAGCCCAGATGTTTGATCTGTCATCAGAAGATTTTTTGGCAAAAAAAATGCCAAATCAAAATGAAGTGAAGATGAGCAGCACTGCGCAATCACAAAAATTTAAAGAAGTATTGCTCTACATCTTACAAAAAGTCGGAGCGCGTCCGAATGTAGGACAAACCGTGCTTTATAAATTACTCTATTTCATAGACTTCGATTACTACGAAAAATATGATGAGAAAATTTTAGGACTTACTTATCAGCGCAATCATCATGGACCCACTCCGATCACTTTCGCCAAAGCAGTCGAAGAGATGAAACGCGATGGTGATCTCGAAGAAGTGAAAAGTAAATTTTTCTCTTTTGATCAGAAAAAATATTTACCTCGCCGTGAACCCGATTTGAATAAAGTCAAACTCACGGCTCGTGAGCTGGAAATGATTGACGAAGTTCTGAGAAAATACGGCGGTAAAACTGCTAGTTGGTTGAGCGACTATTCTCACAAAGATATTCCTTGGGCTTGCCACAAACAGGGTGAGAATATTAACTACCAAACTGTTTTTTATCGCAATGACCCTTATTCCGTAAGAGATTACAGTGATGATGAACTTTGATGAAATCGCTGAATTCACGAAGGAATTTAAGAGGCTCGCTAAGAAATATCCTACGCTACCCAATGATTTAGAGGCTTTTAAAATGACTTTATCTCTGTTTGAATTTGAAAAAAACAAGAGCTGTACAGTTCTAAAAATAAAAGGAGCTCAAAAAATAGTCAAAGTTCGCTTGAAAGTCGAGTGCTTAAAAGGCGTACCGAAAGTGAGAGTGATATTTATTTTGCGAATTAAAGAAAATAATGCCAGCTTCCTAGAAATTTACACGAAGAGTGAAAAAAACAGAGAGGATAAAGAGAGGATTGATTTTTACTTGTAATTTTTTATCAATACGACAAAAAACCTAATCCTTAAATCAGTAATCTAGACAACAAAATCTCCTAACGCTTCGACCACTGCGGAGCTCTCCTCGCCCTCTTCAAACCCGGTTTATTCCTCTCCTTCGTTCGCGAATCTCGTGTGAGAAATCCAGCCTTACGCAAAGCACTTCTGCGAGCCTCGTCTTCTTTTACCAATGCGCGAGAAATCCCATGCCGACAAGCTTCCGCACCAGCCGAAATTCCCCCTCCCACAAGTTTGATTTCCAAATCATAATTTTTGTCGCTCGTATCCACAATTTTGAAAGGCGCCAGGAATGAGGAGACATCTATACCGACAGTAAAGTAGTTCTTCAGTTCCCTTTTATTTATGAAAATCTCGCCCTTCCCTTTTGGAAAAAGTTTCACGCAAGCAATCGCCGTCTTACGCTTTCCTACAGCATAAACATAGGGCTTAGATTCTTTTTCTAGATCGTCTTTTTTGGTAGCTTTAGCTTCCATTGAGGAAAAGTATTAAAGAAGGTGGTTAAAGTTTCTAAGGTTAGTAACGTTACGAACCTTCAAAGCTGAATAGTTTCTGGTCTCTGTGCTTCATGCTGATGATCATTACCCACGAAAATTTTCAAACGATTCAAGCGAGCATCTTTTAGTTTATTTTTTGGCAACATTCCACGAACCGCTAATTCCAAGATTCTCTCAGGTTTTTTCTCAAGCAGTTCTTTCGGAGTTGTTTCTTTCAAATGTCCACGGTAACCAGAGTGAGTACGATAAAGCTTGTCTGTAAACTTCTTACCAGTAAACCGGATCTTCTCCGCATTCACGATTATCACACCATCTCTGAGATCGAGGTGAGGAGTGAAATCAGCACGATGCTTACCAGTCAAACGACGTGCTGCTTCAGTCGCTATCTTGCCTGAAGTCTGGCCATCAGCATCGATCAAGTACCATTTTGCACTTGTGTAAATTTCAGCGATCTTTGGTAAAGCAGTTTTCATTATTATACTCAATTGTAATTATAAAGCGCATAATGCCCTGAAGCCTTCTCTGGAATAGTGGCGAAAGGGTATTAGATTAATTCTATTTGAACCTTTAGAGTTGCATCACCTTTCTGAATCCCAATCGGGGTGATCCTCGTAAATCCAGATTTAGTGTTTAAATATTTTGGCTTGAGCTCTAGCAACATCTTTCTTTGAGCTTTTTCGTCTAAAATAATTCCTTTCAGATAACGAATCGCCTCTCTGTCGTCAACTTTCTTTTTCAAATTAGTAATAATTCTGTCGAAGAATGGCTGCAATGCTTTTGCCTTCGTCACACTAGTTTGAATTTTATCGTGAAGAATTAAGCTTGTCGCAAGATTTCGGATCAAAAGCTTGCGATGATCCGCTTGTCTGCCAAGTTTCGGGATTTTTTTTACTCTGTGGCGCATTTCTAATTTCTAATTTTAAGTCCTCATTCTCACGAGGACAAGCTTTAAAACAATTTAGAATATTCTAATTTCTTAATGCTTTAAACAACTATTAATTGAATTTGATTAGATTTAATCTTCGACCTCAAGTTCTAGATTTTTTGTAGCTAATTTTTCCTTTACCTCGTCGAGAGCTTTTGAGCCAAATCCACGAAGCTCGGCAATTTTTGCCGGATTACATTTCATCAGCTGCTCTACACTACCGATACCACCGTTTATAAGCGCGTTCAAAGTTCTCGGTGTGAATTGTAAAGTTTCGATCGGAGTGTATTTTTCCGTGCTTGCTTCACCAACTACATCATCTACTCCTCCGATGAGTGAAACTGTTGCAGGATCCTCTTTGTCTTTAATCGCTTTCGCAGGATCGGTTAGGAATTCCTCTTCGATAGCCTCTTCTTTTTGATTGAAAAGATCGAAATAGGATTTCAAAATATTGCTAGCAAATTTCACTGCGTCTTCTGGAATCATCGAACCATTCGTTTTTACTTCAAGCTCTAGCTTATCGAGATCAGTCATTTGTCCGACACGAGTATTGGATACGTCGTATCTCACTTGTTTGACTGGAGAAAACATCGCATCGAGATAAATCAACCCGACTTCCTTATTGTTTTTCTGTCTCTCTGCTGCCGGTAAATAACCAACATTCTTCTCAATAACAATCTCCATTTTTAACTCATTTTTTTTATCAAGAGTCGTGATCACGAGATCTTTATTTAAAATTTCGACATCGGCATCTTTTGTAATATCACTTGCTTTTACTTCACCAGAATGATTTTTCAACTCAAGTTTCAAAATTGTTGGCTTTTTCGAATGTTTCTTGAGGCTTAATTGTTTGAAATTCAAAAGCATATCAAGCACTGAATCCTTTACTTTATCGAGTGCTGTGTATTCATGAGTTGCACCTTTAATCTTTACTGCCGCAACAGCAGCTCCCGGTAAAGAACTCAAAAGCACTCTGCGGAAAGAATTTCCGAGCGTCATCCCATAACCATTTGGCAAAGGAGCTATCGTAAAAAGAGTGTGATTATCCCCGACCTTTTTGGCAGTAATCTTCGGAAGTCCAATTTCTTGTTGGATGATGTGCATAGAGGTGAGAGTTAAGAGAAATTTTAAATTGCAGCTTTTTTCATAAACTAACGTGAGTAGAATTCCACGACGGTTTGGGTGTCAATTTGTTCACATTCTGCGAATTCTGGTTTGCTCATTACTTCCGCGACCAGCTTAGCCAAATCAACTTTTAACCATTTTGGAGAAACATCTTTTTGCTTCGCCATTCCTGCGAAAAGTGGTGAATCAATTTTCTTTATTTCAATTTTGTCACCGACCTTCACCTGAATACTCGCAGTGCTGGCACGTTTTCCATTTATCTTGAAAAACTCATGACTAATGAGCTGCCTTGCTTGGTTTCTAGAAACTGCAAAACCTGCACGATAGACTGTGTTGTCTAAGCGAGTTTCGAGTAACTCGATAAAATTTTCACCAGTGTTACCTTCTTTTCGATTGGCCTCTTCATAGTATTTTCGAAATTGCTTTTCGGTGAGATTGAAAGTGCGCTTGCTGGCTTGTTTCGCGCGAAGCTGTGCGTGATATTCTGTTTTTTTACCAATCGAATTTTTACCATATTTTCCTGGCACATCTGGTTTTCTTACAAAAGCACATTTTTGCGTATTGCAACGATCACCTTTCAAAAAAAGCTTCTTTCCTTCTCTCCTGCAAAGTCGACATTTGGGACCGTTGTAAAGCATTTTAATTAAGCCCTGCGGGCAAGTTAGTAAGTTTTAATGTTATTAAAGTTTCTTTGTTTTAAGGATATAGGAATTAATTTTCAAATTTACAAAGGCTCAATTTTACAAATAAATTTCAAGACTCAAAATAAGTCAGAACTATTACAGGCTAAGGTTAAAGATATTTAATTACTCATGTGTAGATTATGCTTGAAAATTAAGATTTATTTGTAAAATTATGAGACTTGAAACTTTGAAAATTTAAGAGCTGATTTAATTTTGTTAGTATTTTTTATAGCGGAGAATACTTAACTTTCTTAAACCCTTCGTGGTCTCTTTTTTCTACAACCTCCATGAGCTGTGGCAGTTTTGTCTGTGATAGAGCTGACATCAATTCCAGCCGAGTAAAAACCGCGAACGGCTTGTTCTCTGCCCGGACCGATACCTTTCATAAATACATCCACAATCTCAACACCAAATTCCTTTGCCTTCTCAGCTGCACTCTTTGCCGCTATTTGTGCTGCATAAGGTGTCGATTTACGAGTACCCTTGAATCCACTCGCACCACTGCTAGCCCAACAAAGAGTGGCGTGATTTTCATCTGTTACCGTTACGAGTGTGTTGTTGAATCCAGCTAAAATATGAGCGTAGGCACGAGGCACTATTCGGCGAATCTTACGCTTTTTGCCTTTTACTTTTTTTGCAGGCTTACCTGATTTCACAGGGGCACCTTTTTCTTCTTTATTTTTTTCGAGATTTTCAGTTTTTTCAGAAATGGGAGAATTGGGTAATATAGAACTTAGAGCTTCTACTTGGACAGTTTGTTTCAAGCATTCAAAATTGAAAAATTCAATTTTGTTTTAAAATTCGAAATTTAAAATTTAAAATTAAAACCAGAGAATTATTAAGGTTGAACAAAATTACCTTCCTACTTCTTATCAACTTTTGCACGACCAGATCCCATAGTCATTCTTTTCCCACGTTTAGTTCTCGCATTACTGCGAGTCCTCTGACCTCGTAGGGGTAATCTTTTCTTGTGTCGATTACCACGGTAACTTCCGATATCCTGTAATAACTTAATATTTTGAGTTACGATTCTTCGCAAATCTCCTTCTGTGGGCTGCTTGGCTACTTCTGCGCGAAGAGCTTCTTCTTCTTTTTCGTTTAAGTCTTTTGCTTTTTTATCTGGATCTACTTTCGCATTTTTGCAGATTTTCTTGGCGAAGCTTTTACCCACACCAGTAATGGCGAGAAGTGCAGCTTCAATGCGTTTTTCATTTGCGAGATTTATTCCGGCGATTCTTGCCATTAACTTGATTTAAAATTCGAATTATCCTTGTCTTTGCTTGTGTCTCTTAGTCTTGCAAATCACACGAACTACGCCTTTTCGGCGAATAACTTTGCATTCTGCACAACGAGGTTTTACAGAGGGTTTAACTTTCAATTGTTTCAGGGTTAATTTTTTCTTGTTGTACTTCTCGTAATGCTGCTATCTTGCTTTGGTAACGAAAAGTGAGTCTTCCGCGACTCAGATCGTAGGGATTTAGCTCGACTTTCACATAGTCTCCCAAGATTATTTTGATATGATGCATGCGCATCTTTCCGCTTATTCTCGCTTTCAATTGATGTCCAGAATATGCTTCTTCGATTAATTCGATAAGAAACTCTGTATTCGGTAGAGTCTCTATCACACGCCCAAGTGCAGAAATCACTTCTTTGTCGGTTTTTGGCACACTTTTCTTTTTCTTATGCACGACTTGTTTCTGAAGTTTGAAGTGTCTTGCCATGAGAATTTTTGTTTGCCCTACGGGCGGGTTAGTAAAGTGAGTAAAGTTTCTAAGGTTGATGAAGCTACTAAGGTTTTTTTATTCTAAAAACTTAATAACACTCGCGAAGAGTTGAAAAAGATTTTCTGAGCTCTTGTCATTGTGAATCAACGAACAGTTTTTTAGAGCCGGAGGATTATACTGATAAGGAAGGACAAAAGCAAAGATTTGAGAGAATTATCGAGATAATTAGGAAAAACGTCTTGACAGAGATTTAAATATATTTCTTACTTTAAGAAAAGCGATTGAACTTAGGTTGTTGTTGCAGGTTTGAGTTCAGTTTAAAATTGATTTGCTAGAAAAAATTTCAAGTCAAACTTTTGGAAAATTCAATGTGTAAAAACGTAGTTCATGAATTTAGGAGGGCAGAGCTATTCAATTCTGAAAAATATTCTTACCTCTAATTTTTAAGCCTTAACTCATTTTGTCATTGGAAATTGTTTTAAAATTAGAAATTTAAAATTCGAAATTTTTCATAAAACAAGCCTGAATTTAGCCAGGATTAAACAACTGTGGAGAATGTCATCTTTTATTTCGCTTCTCCCCTTTTTGCTAAAATGCTTTGGTGAAAAAAACTCCTCTTCAAATCTTGATTCTCGCTGGCGGAGTCGGAAGTAGATTATGGCCGATGAGTCGAAAAGCGCTTCCTAAACAGTTTCAACCTTTGGTCGGAGACAAAACGCTTTTTCAGCTCGCCATTTCTCGAGCGAAAAAACTAGCTTCCGCGAAGAATATTTTTGTCGCCACGAATTGTGAATTTGGCAAAATAGTCAAAGAGCAAGCTTCTGAAATTCCTACGAAAAACATTATTGCCGAACCCGCTTTTCGAGACACTGCTACTTGTTTAGGATTCGCAGCTACAGTTTTGGAGAACAGAAATTCAGGTGGAGTTTTCGCAGTAATCTACGCCGACAATTTAATTCAAAACGAAAATGAATTTGTCCGAAAAGTAAAAGCTGCTCACGCAATTGCGGACTCGGGCAAGATCGCAATTATCGAAGTGGAATCTAGCTTTCCTTCGACGCAGTATGGTTGGGTTGAGGCGGAGGGAAATTTGGAAAGCGTGAGAGGAGAACGAGTTTTGGGATTAAAAAGATTTGTGGAAAAACCAAATCTAGTTCGTGCCAAAAAATTCCATGCTTCAAAAAAGTTTTTTTGGAATACTGGTTTGTATGTTTGGCGAAGCGATGTTTTGCTTTCAAAATTTCAAGCACATCTTCCTGAGACTTTCAGGAAATTGATGCTAATTTCACGTGCTTTGAGCGACAAGACGATTTCAAAATCGAGTCTTCAGGAGTTGATCGAAAAAGAATATTCTGCTTGTGAAAAGATTTCTATCGACTTTGGAGTAATGGAAAAAATAGATCCAAAAGAAGTCGCTATCCTGCCTGCAAAATTAGGCTGGAGTGATGTGGGAAGCTGGGAAAGTTTAAAAAATGAGCTTTCAACAGACATAGAAAATCTTATCGATGGAGATTCTCTCGCTATCGATTCTCAGGGAAACTTCATAAAGACCGCAGAGAAAAAATTTGTGGCTCTGCTGGGTGTAAAAAACTTAGTCGTCGTGGAAACGAAGGATGCAATTCTGATCTGCCAGAAAGAGAAGAGTGGAGAGGTGAAGAAAATTGTTCAGTCGCTTGAGAAGAAGGGAAAACTAATCTAAACTCGCGCAACTTGGAAGGTTCGTAAAGCTAGTAAGGCTGATAATGCAATAATCTTTGAACCTTAATAACCTTACCAACATTAGAAACTTTAAAAACTTACCAGCAGGGCATTCATTTCACACTTCGTCATTCGTAATTCGTAACTTATAATTCACAAATATGGGCTCACAATCAAGATATCACGGACTGACAGGGATTTCCTCACGCAGGATCAAATCCAATGTCTGCAAGCGTGCAAGGAAAACAAAGTTAAACGAGAGCAAAAAAGGAAACCTTGCCGAAATTGCTGAAGCTTTGAAATCAGTTTCCGAAGTTTCTAGCATCGCTTAGGTTTAAAAATCTGACGACCCTAATCTTGTTAGCTTTACCAACTTTATTAACCTTATTTGCTTTACTAGCTTTGTGTAAAATATGTCCAAAACTTTCCACCTCACCGTTCTATCTGCCGAAAAAGAGCTCTGCGCAGAAGAAGCTGAATCGCTCACGATTTCTACAGAAATGGGAGAGATCACTGTGATGACTGATCATCTTCCGCTTGTCACGAATCTTGATCCGGGAGGATTGAAGATTCAGAAACCGGGTGGCAAAATTGATTGGATGTTTGTGGGTGGTGGAGTTTTGGAATTTGATAAGAACAATAACTGCAAGGTTCTCGCTGATGTGGTGGAAAGGGTTGAGGAGATTGATGAGAAGCACGCGGAGGAGGCGCGGGAGAGGGCGAAGAAGATTCTGGAGAATGCGAAATCTGAGCCGGAGGTGGCAGCTGCTCAGGCTGCTTTGTTGCAGGCGATTGCTCGTTTGCGGATTGCGGAGAAAATTCGGAAGCGCTAAGACTTAAAACGTAGAATTTAGAACGTAAAACTCAGGAATATTTTCTGGGCTTTTTAGATATGGACATAGAAGACACATTGCAATGTGTCTCTACTGCGTGTTTCTACGGGTTATTCAAGCAACTTCCGACTCACCTCAAAAACATCCCCAGCCCCCATCACAATAATCACATCATTCTCACAAGCATTTTCGCGCAACCAAGAAAGAGATTTTTCAAAACTTTTTGTGTGAATAACCTCCTTCCCATTTTTCCTAATCTCCTTCACCAACTCCTTCTCCAAATCCTCGTTCGAAGAATCCGCCTCATCCCTCACCTCGTAAATATTCGGAATCACCACCACATCCGCATCCCAAAAACTCTCCCCAATCTCGTGAAGCATATTTCGCGCGCGATTGATCTGGTGCTGTTGGTAAACCACAATCACCCTCTCATCCGGAAATTCATCACGAACCCCCCTCAGAGAAGCCTGAATCTCAGTCGGATGATGAGCGTAATCATCGAAAACTTTCGCCTTTTGAAACTCCCCCTTCAACTCCATCCTCCGCTCCGCTCCCGAAAAATTTTCGATTCCTTCATGAATTTTCTCAGAATCCAGACCCATCAACTCGGCAATCACGAAAGCGAGTTTCGCATTTCTGCGGTTGTGATCACCCCAAATTTTGAGTTGAAAAAGATCTGAAACATCTTTGGCGTCGAAAAAATTTGGAGCTGCTGGAATTATTTTTTCCAAATTTGCTTCTAGCGAGGAGGCAACTAAAACTCCGTTTGGCGGAAGTTTTTGGATAAATTCAGAAAAAGCATTTTCGTAATCTTGAAAGTTTTTGTAATAATCGAGATGCTCGACTTCGAGATTCGTGATCGCGATTACCCGAGGATTCAAATTTAAAAAGGCGCGTTTGTATTCGCAGGCCTCGAGAATAAACCACTCGCTCTCCCCCACTCGCGCATTGGTATTTTCGAGCAGCGGAAGATTCGTGCCGACCAAGCAGGAGATATCTTCTCCTGCCGCGAGACAAGCAGCTATCAGCAATCCCGTGGTTGTAGTTTTTCCGTGCGTGCCAGAAATCGCGATCAGTTTTTTACCTTTCGTGATTTCACCCAGAGCCTGAGGATAGCTGAGAATTTTGATTCCTCGTTTTTGTGCTTCTTGGACTTCAGGATTTTTGGAATCAACTGCGAGGGTGTGAATCAGCACT
>Ga0307989_1001611_pt1 | contig 11783 bp, 11 predicted proteins | sample EllFjometagen185_FD_203164 | JGI IMG/M metagenome (GOLD analysis project Ga0307989, IMG submission 203164) | Marine microbial communities from Ellis Fjord, Antarctic Ocean - #185 | ecosystem: Environmental > Aquatic > Marine > Unclassified | place: Southern Ocean | collected 2014-10-08 | reverse complement strand
TTTTGGATCCATTGATCGTCCATTTAACCCTAGCGCTGTTGCCCTGGGTGCCAATGCCACATTCATTTCCAGAGCCCTGGATGTGGATGCCAAAGGCTTGCAGGAAAGTATCAAGAGAGCCCAACGTCACAAAGGCGCCTCCTTTATTGAGGTTTATCAGAACTGCATCATCTTTAATGATGGTGAGTTTGCTGATGTCGAGAATAAGGCAACTCGTCCTGACAACGCACTTTTCGTCGTTCATGGAGAACCCATGATCTTTGGAAAGGATCAGGACAAGGGTATCATTATGAAAGATAATCATCCCAAGGTTGTTCACCTCGGTGAGGAATGGGATGAAAAAGACCTTCTCGTGCATGATGAAACCAATCAAATTATTACCAATCTGTTACTTGAAATGACCTTTGATCCAAAAAATCCAACACCATTTGGCGTGCTGAGAGCTGTAGATGCCCCCACCTATGATGAAATGTTGATTGACCAGATAAAACAGGTCACAGAGGTGAAGGGCGAAGGGACTCTTGAGGATCTTTTTTACAGTGGTGATGTTTGGGAGGTCAAGTAGTTAAGGGGTTTGTATATGTTTAAATATGATGAAAAAAATCTGAAAGACCAACTCCTCGAGTTAATTCGTCTTGCTGCTACGGACTTACCTAAGGATGTTGTTGAGAGTATTCAAGCTGCTCATCAGAATGAAGATGAGGGCTCAGCCGCTCGCAGTGTTTTTGGAATGATCCTGAAAAATATCGATCTGGCTCGCAAGGAATCGACTCCGATCTGTCAGGATACAGGAACCAATATTTATCTCGTTCACATTCCAGAAGGCGTAGGTATGCGGAAGCTAACTGCCCTCATCCACGAAGCCACAGCTGAGGCGGTGGAAAAAAGCTACTTGCGGCCCAATGCAGTCGATAGCATCACCGGTAAAAATTCGGGTAACAATATTGGCGAGGGACAGCCGTTTATTCACTTCGAAGAATGGGATGAGGATTATATCGAGTTCAAGCTCATGCTCAAGGGTGGTGGATGTGAAAATGTATCTACCCAATACAAACTTCCTGATGTGGGTTTGGGTGCCGGGCGTGACCTGGATGGTGTCTACAAGGTCATTGTTGATGCTGTCAATGCAGCTCAAGGCCTGGGATGTGCTCCTGGTGTGCTGGGTATCGGCATTGGTGGTGATAGAACCAGTTCACACCTCACAGCAAAATCTCAGTTGTTCAGGAAAATGACGGATACCAATCCGAACACAGATCTGGCAGAAATGGAATCCAGGCTATTAGATGATCTTAATAAATTGGGTGTTGGGCCCATGGGTTTTGGTGGAAATACCACTATCCTAGGCGTTAAAATGGGTACCATGCACCGCCTGCCTGCTTCCTTCTTTGTCTCTATTTCCTATATGTGCTGGGCCTATCGTAGACACAGCATGGCTCTGAAAAATGATGGGGAGGTGAGCTATGATTAAGTTGCAATTGCCTATTTCAGAAGCAGCAATACGAGAGCTAAAGATGGGTGATGAAGTAGCCATCTCAGGTCTCATGGTCACAGCCAGAGATGCTGCCCATAAGTATATCCATGAGAATTGGCCTGATTGGCTGAATCCAATCATGGAGAACAGTATGATCTACCATTGTGGTCCTGTCGTGAAAAAGCATGCAGATGGCTCTTGGTCCTTTGTTGCAGCTGGTCCTACTACAAGTATTCGCGAGGAACCTTACGAAGCAGCTGTAATGGAACACTATAAAGTTCGTGCAGTGATTGGCAAGGGTGGTATGGGTGAAAAAACCTTAGCCGGCCTGTCAAAATCTGGTGGCGTATACTTGCATGCTATTGGTGGCTTGGCTGCATCTCTTGCGAAATCAGTGATAAAAGTTCATGATGTATATATGTTGGACGAGCTTGGTGTACCTGAGGCTTTCTGGCACATTGAGGTTAAGGATTTTCCAGCGGTGGTCACCATGGATAGTCATGGTGGATCACTTCATAAATCTATTAAAGCCAAATCAGATGAGGTTGCGAAAAAGCTCATCTTTGGTTGATTATAATCAGTACAAAATTTGTAGGAAAAATGACCGGGTCCCGGTCATTTTTTTATTTAGATCTCTCGAATCATTTTGCGGTGAGGGATGTCAGCCTCATAAAAGATGCGACCTGTTTCCTTAAACCCCAGACTGGCATAAAATTTTATTGCGACGACCTGGGAGTTTAGATAAGCGACTTCATCCGCTCCTATCTGATCCAGAATAAATTGAACCAGAGCTGCGCCAATACCCATTCTTCGGGCTGATTCCAGGACTGCAAAACGCTCAAGCTTTTGACCATGCTCTGTTTTACGCCAGCGAGCGGTGCCTGCAGGTTTACCATTAATCGTGGCGATGATGTGGGTTGAAAGTTCTTCATATTCATCATACTCGATTTCAGGGGGAACGTTCTGCTCAATGATAAACACTTCCTCACGAATCTGTCGTGATGCTCGGATGTCACTCTCAGAATGTATGATTGAAACCGTAATTAGATTTTCAGAGCTCAAATATTCAACCCGCTTTCACTTGGACTATTTTTAAAGGAGTGGTTGGTTTGTTGAAAATTTTTCCATTTATGCTCTAGACGAGGACTTAAGTACAGCGCAATGGCAATGACTGGAAGGGCCGCAATGATGTCCACGACGTAATGATATCGTAAATAAACCGTGGCAAAGGGTAATGAGATAGCCAGTGGAAGCTGAATCCAGAAAAACTTGCGGTGAAAACGCCAGGCCATTATCATGGTCAATAGTACAATAGCATTGTGCATGGATGGGAACGCATCCCGCACACGATGGGGGGACAGGTCAACAATGGTGTAGGTTATCCATGATATGAATGATGTATCTTTCCAAATATCAATTTTATAGAGTGCAGGAATGACCAGATATGGTGATGATGCCGGAAAAATGACGTAGCTGATAAAACCAATAAAGTAGCTGATCATCATGGTGAGCATTACTACTCTGAAGTTCTCATTTTCTTTTTTAAGATAGAGGAGAGCCAGCAGGATCGGAGTCATGACATAATAATTCAGATAACTAAAAGCAAACCAGTCGGTGAGTCGCGGATGGTAGTACTGTTCCAACCAGACAGTCGGCTGTACGCCAAATAACTTCCCATCAAGGTCAACCAGCGTATGGTGGATGTCATGGGGATGAATGATGAATATGGCATCCTGAAGATTATAATAAATGACCAGAACAAAAAGAAATGGTGCAAAATCACGAATGATTTGAAAACCTCTGCTCTCAGTCTGATATATAATGGAGCGAAAAAACCAAAATGTGAAGAAGCCTGAGGCCAGAATCCGCAAAAGATTTGCTCCAAAGGTTGGTGCCTCTGGTAGTTCGTTCATGATAGTATACAGGTTGGAGAAACTGGCAAACAACAGTGTGAATGTGATCAACACCAAACCGATCAGCTCCTCAATCCGCAGTGCCTGGAGCAGGACATTACTAATTACCATTTTCCTTTTCATCGCTGGCAAAATAGGGTGTGGAGAGACGAATTGTAGATCAAAATATGCATTCTAGACAGATATTATAGGTGCAGATCATGAAAGGTTTACGCATAAGTTGCTGTGTCCCGGGTAACGTGTGTTTAAATGCACCAATCCATGCCTTGAAATGCCTGGTGGTGGGATTAAATTTCACCTTCATATATTCGTAAATTTCTATAGATAGATTGAGAGGAGTTTCAATTGGATTCAAAAGCACCAGAGGGGAAACTGGGAGTTTTAATTCCTGGATTAGGAGCAGTATCAACCACATTTATTGCCGGTGTAGATGCCATCATTAACGGGCATTCAGCTCCCATTGGAAGTGTTTCGCAGATGGGAACCATTCGTTTGGGGAAAAGGACTGAAAATCGCAGTCCCAAAATCAAAGACTTTGTACCTCTTGCTGAACTGAGTGATCTGGTGTACGGTGCCTGGGACATTTTTGAAGATGATGGGTATCAAGCTGCTACACGTGCGAAAGTACTTGAACCCCAGGATCTTGAAAGAGCTCGATCCGCCCTGGAGGCAGTCAAACCCATGAAAGCGGTTTTTGATAAGGAATATGTGAAAAATCTGGATGGGGTTCATAAGAAAGCTGCTCCCAATAAAATGGTTTTGGCTGAAATGCTCATGGATGATATCAAAGCATTTAGGAAAATCAACAATACAACTCGGGAAGTCATGATTTGGTGTGCCAGCACGGAGTCCTATATAGAACCTTCAGATATTCATAGCACTTTAGCTAAATTTGAAGCAGCCCTTTTGGACAACGATCCACTTATTGCTCCAAGCATGATTTACGCCTACGCAGCCTTGAAGAGTGGCGTGCCATTTCTCATGGGGGCACCCAATCTGACAGTCGATGTCCCTGCTATTCAAGAACTTGCTATGGCAGAAGGTCTGCCCATTGCTGGGAAAGACTTTAAAACGGGTCAAACTCTGATGAAAACCATCCTGGCTCCGGGGCTGAAATCCAGAATGCTGGGTGTTGAAGGTTGGTTCTCAACAAATATTCTGGGTAATAGAGATGGAGAGGTTCTTGACGATCCCGGCTCATTTAAATCTAAAGAGGTTTCCAAAAAGGGAGCACTCGATTACATCCTCCAGCCAGATACTTATCCTGAGCTCTATAAAGATCTCTACCATAAAGTTCGTATCAATTATTATCCGCCTCGTGGAGATGCCAAAGAGGGCTGGGATAATATTGATATCTTCGGGTGGATGGGCTACAAAATGCAGATCAAAGTTGATTTTCTTTGTCGCGACTCTATCCTCGCAGCTCCCATTGTATTGGATCTGGTATTGTTCGCCGATCTGGCTCACCGTAATAAAATGCGTGGTATTCAGGAATGGCTATCCTTCTATTTCAAAGCTCCAATAGTCGGTCCAGGACTTTATCCTGAGCATGATATTTTCATTCAACTCACAAAATTAAAGAATACACTACGCTGGATGATGGGTGAGGAACTCATCACCCATGTTGGTCATGAATACTATGATAGTTACGAATAGAGATGTGACCCGGGATGTTTAATCGTCATCACCTTATTGAAAGCTATTATAAGGTTATAAAAGCCATCGTTTCGAATTCACCCCTGGCCAGGATGAATCCCAACTCCATATCCTTTGCTGCCTCCATTATTGGCATCATAGCAGCTATCTTTTTCATGTTTGGGCATAGTGCTATTGCAGGGCTTTTGCTCTTGCTGAGCGGCATCCTGGATACGCTTGATGGAACTGTTGCACGTCTGGGTGAACGTTCCAGTAAATTTGGCGCCACCCTGGACTCTAGCCTCGATCGTTATGTGGAGATGTTTGTCTTCATGGGTATCACTTATCACTTTAAAGATAGTCCTATGTTTTTCGTGTCATTCCTGGCCGTCATGGGATCCATGATGGTGAGTTATATCAGAGCACGGGCTCAGTCACTGGGTGTTCAAGAGTTGGTTGGTTTTATGCAGCGCTTTGAAAGATTCGTTATTCTATCTCTTGGGGCTATTCTGAATCCCTGGGGAGTGAATCAATTCGGATCTGAGATTGTACTGGAATTGGCCATTGTTATTCTGGCCGTGGGAACCAACTATACGGCTTACCAACGCCTGATGATCGTTAAAAAGGTTGAGGACGATTCAGCTGATCCCTCCTAAAGTACTGGCCATTTTTCCACTGCTCATTGCCCAATATACCCTGGGTAAGAAAGCTGCCTTCCCCCTGGGACTTGTTATGGGTCTGAATGCCTGGGAAATTGGTATCATCGTGATACTCTCCGATTTTGTCTTGATGGCCTTCATCAATCATATGTTTGATCTATCTTTTGAAAAATTCAAATGGGCTATGTATTTACAAGAACGCTCGTCTAGGATTCAAAACCGTTTAAGTCAAAGGAAATGGACTGCCGGGCTGATGAAGATTGGCTGGTTGGGTCCTCTTGCGATTACTACAGTACCGTTTGGCGGTGGTGTATGGACGGGGATATCTCTGGCGAGAGTAATGAATCTTAGCAGCAGGCAAACGAACCTTGTAGTGGGAGTGGGAGTCATTCTGGGATGTCTCATTTTTGTACTGGCTGCTCTCGGGATATTAAGCTTTGTAGAACTATCTGAGGCGAGTGTTTAGAAATTTGAGGATGAACGAGATGATTGGAGATGAGAAATAATGAAAACCTGGATACGGCGCATACAAAGTTTGCGAATCGAAGAGATCATTTTCCTGGTCTTTTTGATCCCCTCAATCCTTATCACCCTGAGAGCTAATTGGTATTTTTACACCACGGTTGGTGAAGATTCCAAGAAAATTGAGGGCGGAATTGCCAGGATCATCGTAACGATTATACTCATGTTGATCTTTTACTGGTTTCTCTGGTATAGGCCGGACAAGCGGGCCTTCAAGTTTATCCGTGAAATTGCACCATTTATTTTTGCCATTGCAATCTATACCAACCTACACGACACGATTCATTTTGTGAATCCCCACGATGTACATTTTCAACTGAATGCTATTGATGAATGGATGTTTGGTGTGTCTCCAACAGTCTGGGCCGAACAGTTCTACACTCCCTGGCTGACAGACTGGTTGTCATTTGCATATATGAATTACTTCTGGATCACTGTGATTCTGGTGCTCTACATGTATTACAAAGGGGAGAAGCGTGAGTTCAGAACGGTCATGTTGACTATGATGCTCTGCTACTATGGAGGCTATCTGCTCTACATCCTTTTCCCGGCCGCACCCCCGCGACTGGCGCTGGCTGATCTGTATTCTATAAACATATTCAAAGGCACATCACTGATATCGGATAGTGCGCGGGCTATGGTAAATATCAGTTCGGCATCTGCCAGAGGCGCGTTCCCCTCACTGCATTGCACCATCACATTTCTGACCCTGGGGATGGCCTGGCGTTTTCATAAAGGTTTGTTCTGGATATTTCTTCCCATCGGTGTGTCCTTGATAATTGCGACTGTCTATTTACGTCATCACTATATTGTTGATATCTATGCTGGTATCTTCCTTTGTACAGCCGTCTGGTATATCACCCCATATATCGATAGAAAGTGGCGTGCCTATCAGACCCAAAAGGGTATCGTCACGCATTCTCCAGCTGTCCTTGCTGTTAAGGAAAAAGCTTAGTCTCTGGCGCTTTCGACATCGAGGCATTTATGTTGAGGTTCAGACGTAGCGGATGTATTGTTTGAGTATGCGTCAATTCCCATATAGTATTTTGTTTGTCCTCCTATTATTTGCGACAACCTCTGTGGCTTCAGAAAGTCAATGCAGCTATTGTGGAAAAGCCATTACAGCGAGTTATGTTTCTGCTGATGGTAAAATCTATCATGAGGATTGCTATCAGGACCATGTCCAACCACGCTGTGCTCATTGTGGTAAACTCATTGAAGGTCAATACAATCTGTCTGAAAATAAAACGTATCACCCCTCATGTTTCACCAATCACATCCTACCTAGATGTGCCATCTGTGATGGACCACTTCAAGGAAAGTATTATACCGACTATTGGGGTAACTCATTTCATGCGAGCCACTCCTCAGAACTACACGAGTGCAGTACCTGTGGCCGATTGATCTGTGAAGAGTTAACCCGGGGTGGTTTTGAACTGACTGATGGACGCTATCTCTGTGGTATTTGCAATGAAACTGCAGTGGAAGGAGAATTTCTCCTGGAGGCTTCGCTTTCATATGTTCGCAGGCTGTTGGAGTCCAATGGAATAGATAATCTGCCAGATGATATTTCCATTACCCTGGTGGATCAACGGGAATTGAAGAAACTCTCCACATCCTATTCGGATGCCATGCATGGCTTTACAGAAAACAATATTCAAACGCGAAATGGCCAGGTCTATTCAAAAGACAGTCACATCTATATCCTTTCTCACCTACCTCTCAGCATGTTTCGAGCCGTGTTGGCCCATGAACTCCTACATGTCTATCTCTTTGGGCGGGATCTAGAATTAAAATCTGATATCCGAGAAGGCTTCTGCAACCTGGGTAGTGAATTGATATACAAAAACACTTCATCTGAGTATGCTCGATTCCGATTGCTCAACATGGAAAAGAGTCAGGATCCTAATTATGGATATGGTTATAGAAAAATGTCCAGGTTACTAGATCAACGGGGATGGAGATATCTCCTGGATTCATTGGATCAGATTAAATAAGCAAATCCTCTACCCCTACCACCCGTCAAGCCCTCATCAGTAACACTAAGAAAGAATAAATTGAATATTAGGTGTGCTCAGATAGCGACTGCTTGATAGATGATGTAATTGGTAATGATTACTATTGCTGATACGTAATAAACTTCTATTTTAATCCATCACATGGGCGAAAAGCTGGAAAACTGATTGCTCTTCACCAGACGTCAATTACAAAGCTAATAAGAACATTATTTGATGGGAGAACAAATGCGAACAAAAGTCATTTTCATATCTGTTATCTGTATAAGCCTGCTCACTGGCTGTGCTACGGTTGAGCAATATACAGGGAAAGCCCTCTTGGCTGTGGGTGGCGTGGTTGCCAAAGCTATGGAAGGCACCACCAGCACTGTTTCAGATGTCACCCCATTTATTAAACTTAATAATGTGAACAGGGCTAGACCCTATACTGCCCTTGAAGCAAACTATATGGCCAAGGCAGGCATAAGCAGACCAGAAAACCCAAGTAATGCCACGATACTATTTTCCAGGGGCATGAAGCTGCTAGAGGTTGATGGTAGTGTCACCGCCAATGGGGAAGCAATGACCTACTATGGTAGTGGCGTTTATATGTTACCCATGGACTTCACAAGCGGTAGCGAGCTTACCTTCATGGTCAAAGGATCAGCAGAAGATGCCGTAAACTTCACCGAGACTTATGCAGGAGATAAAATTACGCTTACTGCACCAGCTCCCGATACGGAGATTGACCTTTCAAAGGGCTTTGAGATTGAGTGGACCCCTGGTTCAGATACCAACAAGATTGTTAAGCTCTCTATGATGGTAACCCAAATAGGGCTAGAAAATGTTTTACCCGTTGGAATCTTTAATGATGTTGGACATGCTATAATTACACCAGAAATGTTGGCAGAAAGTTTACAACCTGCCACCAAATTTAAATTGGGGGCCAACATCCTCCAGCTTGAGCGCCAGAGGGATGAGATCAGATATATTTTCAACGGTGATGCCATTGTGAGCTATACCGATATTGATGCGATTGAAGTCAATGTTTCCGGTACGCCTGAAAAACGAGATGGTCCAGCAATCCCAGCTATTGAAGTAACAGAAGGCGATGTGGAATTGACCATTGCTGAGACACCTTATAAATACAACCCGCTAGTTGGTGCAGTTGCAGATGTCGACAAAATTAAAAATGTTGGTCTAAGCTCCTTCGTATTCAAGGGCGTAACCGGTGGATCCTGGGAGAAAAAAGAAACAAGTGGAAATACGGTAACGACCACCACGAAGCGCTGGGGAAAAGACTTTGGTGTTCCTGTTCTCACTCAGATGGCAAATCATTTGGCTGATGGTATCATGACAGGTATGACGGTTGGCCTTGGCGCAGAAGAAACACCTCGTGATGCTTTCTACAATACGCCACCGTATCAAAGAATGGCAGATCTTAAACCGGAATCAAATACGAAGTCATTCGTCGTTAAGGCACGTGATTTAGCTGATTTCAGTTCCTGGAAAAATATCAAGGTTCGTGTCGGAGGTTCTGATGCCTGGTATTTTGATATGATGAAAAGTTCGGGAGCAGATGCACTGGCTGAGTGCTATATCACTGCAAATCGTCAAGAACCGGAAGATGGAGCATATGACGATTTTGTATTTGATATGGATATTAAAATTAGTTATAAATCCTTCCAGGGTCCAGTTGTTATGCCAGCCAGTATTCCTTCAGCAACGGCGAAGTATGTAACAGCAAAGATCACTATAACGCCTGAGACAACATATGAAGATCTGCTAAAGGCGTTTAAGGTTAAGGATTTGATGATTGCTTATGCAACTGCACTTGATAAGTGGGTTGCCGCTAATAGGGCTATGGAGAGTTGATTTTAGATTTATAAAATAAATAGTTATAGAAACAAAAAAACCCGATCAAATGATCGGGTTTTTTGTGATCCCTAGGAGAATTGAACTCCTGTTGCGAGAATGAAAATCTCGAGTCCTAACCACTAGACGAAGGGACCAGTGTTCAAAGCACGATAAAAAACATTCACATTGTTAAAAAAACACAAATAGAAATTCATCGGCTATCATGGGGTGAACGGTCGGGATTGAACCGACGACCACGCGGACCACAACCGCGCGCTCTACCAACTGAGCTACGCCCACCATGCATACTTTAAAAAGCGGGTCAATATATACGGATGGAAATGCTCCTCCAAACGCTTTTCGTGAGGTCTTTTATCCTAATTTTCTAGGAACCAGATTCCTCTTGAGCTGCGTGTAAACAGGGATTCCCCTTGAATATTCAGGCCAGAGTTCACCCTCAATCAGAGGACGACAATAGTTTCTAAATGCTTCAGTTACATGGAAACCATCCTCGCGAATATACTCCGGTGGGAGCACTTTCTCCTTGTTGGCAATGTTCACAATATCTGTGTGACCAACTGACCATGAGTAAGGTGTGTCAGAATCTCTGACGATGGTAACCATTTGGCCATTAAGGCCTTCAGCAGCCAGACGAACGGCTTCTCTTCCTACAGCGATGGCCTGCTCAACATCAGTCTTTGATGCGATGTGACGACCAGAGCGTTGGAAGTAATCTGGCAGAGCATTGTGGACCTTAATCTGGAGTTTATTCTTAATAAGATTAGAAACGAAATCACCAGCTCCACCGAGTTGAGTGTGACCAAACATATCTACTGTACCAGCATCGGCGACAAATTTACCGGCTTCATTCTGCAGACCTTCTGAAACAGCAACTACACAATATCCGACCTTAGCACGAATCCGCTCTACTTCAGCCAGAAAGGCTTCTTCTCTGAAGGCGATTTCAGGTAACAGAATGATATGAGGACCTTCATTCTCGTTGTTACCAGCCATGGCAGTGGAGGCAGCAATCCAACCGGCGTGACGACCCATTGTTTCAGCCACAAAAGCTTTGGTACTGTCATGATGCATGGAAGCGACATCAAAGGAAGCTTCACGCAATGAAACTGCATTGTATTTTGCTACAGAGCCAAACCCTGGGCTGTTATCTGTAACGGGAAGATCATTATCTACGGTTTTTGGAACACCAATACAGGTGACATCATAACCCATGTCATGAGAAAGCTGGGAAATCTTATGAGCGGTGTCCATTGAGTCATTGCCACCGTTATAGAAAAAGTAGCGGACATCATGAGCTTTGAAAACTTCAATTATTTTTTCGAAATCAGCACGATTCTTTTCCAGTGAGGGTAGTTTTTTTCGGCAGGAACCAAAAGCGGCTGAGGGCGTGAAGGGCAGTCGATCTATATCAGCTGGATTTTCCTGACTAATATCTACCAGATTTTCATCCAGTACTCCATTGATTCCATAGAGTCCACCATAAATATTATCAATAATACCTGATTCCTGGGCAGCTTTAATAACTCCATAAGCTGAACCATTGATCACACTGGTTACTCCCCCTGATTGAGCGTAAACGGCATTTGCTTTAGCCATACTGTTTTTTCTCCATTCTTAAATCTGACCCAAAATGCTCAGGAAATTCTTTCCCCGGATTTAAAATCCTTTTCCAGCACATTGAGTTCCTTAAGTTTATCTTCTAATTTATTGA
>Ga0307989_1001610_pt1 | contig 11789 bp, 10 predicted proteins | sample EllFjometagen185_FD_203164 | JGI IMG/M metagenome (GOLD analysis project Ga0307989, IMG submission 203164) | Marine microbial communities from Ellis Fjord, Antarctic Ocean - #185 | ecosystem: Environmental > Aquatic > Marine > Unclassified | place: Southern Ocean | collected 2014-10-08 | reverse complement strand
AAGAATTTAGGTTTTACATCTAAATCATTAATCCATCCAAATCAAGTAGATATTGTGCATGAAGTTTTTTCACCAAGTAATTCAGAGATATTAGACGCAAAGAGAATTATTATGAAAAGCGAGAAATTAAATAAAGGAGCTTTTAGTTTAGATGGTAAGATGATTGATTTACCAATTATCGAAAAAGCAAAAAAATTATTAGAAAAAGCAAAAAAATATAATTTGTAGGTGAGACTTATGAGTAAATCAAATAAAACAAAAATAAAAGTCATCAAGAGTATTGATGAACTTTTTAAATTAATAAACATTAATGATTTTAAAAACATTTCTTTTCATCATCATCTTAGGAATGGTGATGGGGTAATCAACTATGTACTCGATAAATACCTGAAAGAAAATGTTAGGGATCTTAATTTATTCCCAAGCTCAATCTTTCCAAGTTATACAAAAATATTACAGTTAATTAGAAATGGACAATTAAATAATATTACAACTAACTACTTAAATGGTCCTGTAGCAGAATACATATCTAGTAATGGTCTTCCCGGAATGCTTAGAATGCAAACGCATGGTGGAAGAGCTAGAGCTATTATTGAAGGAGAAAACAAGATAGATATAACATTTATTGCAGCTCCATATGCAAATATCTATGGTGATGCCGTAGGTTATTTAGGCAAAAATAAATGTGGTAGTTTAGGGTATATTATACCTGACTCTAAATATGCTAAATTAAAAGTTCTAGTTACAGATAATTTAGTTAAAGACGAAATAAAAAATCCTGAAATATCAGGGTTTGATATAGATTATATTATTGAAGTAGATTCGATTGGTGATAAAACAGGAATAGTATCAGGAACAACACAAATTACAACTAATCCTATTGGAGTTAAAATAGCTAAAAACACTTCGAGATTGCTTTTCGAGCTAGGACTAATAAAACCTGGGTTCTCATTCCAAAGCGGAGCAGGTGGAATTAGTTTGCGTGCTACTAAAGATTTAAAGGACATTATGATAAAAGAAAACATTAAGGCCAGCTTCTTTAGTGGAGGTATTACTAAATATCATGTTGAAATGTTAGAAGAAGGACTTGTTGAGAAATTATATGATGTTCAATGCTTTGATTTAGAAGCAGTTAATTCAATATTAAGAAATAAAAATCATATTCCAATTAGTGCTTCAATGTATGCGAATCCTAACAATCCAGATCAAGTCATCAAAGACTTAGATATGGTAATTCTAGGGGCAACTGAAATTGACTATGATTTTAATGTAAATGTTACTACAGATTCTCATCAAACAATAATTGGTGGATCAGGAGGACATAGTGATACTGCAAGTGAAGCAAAAGTATCTGTGATTGTATCGCCTTTAATTAAAGGTAGAATACCAGTAATTAAAGAAAGAGTAACTACAATTACAACTCTTGGTAGGAATGTTGATTGTTTTGTTACAGAAAGAGGAATTGCAATTAATCCTAAAAGATTAGATCTAATAGAAAAATTAGAGAACTCTAAACTTAAGATTTATACCATAGAAGAATTAGCAAGTATTGCTCACAAATATACAAAAATTCCCAAAAACACTCTAAAACATGATAAAATAATAGGTAAGGTAGTTGACCGAACTAATGAAGTGATTGATAATATTTATCAGAAATAGAGGTAGAAATATGTTTAAAATAAGAGAAGTAGTTTTAGAAGAAGAGAAAAATATACTAACTACATTTTTAAATGAATATGACCTTGATTATGAACTTGATATAGATTACTCAATACTTGTATATTATCAAGAAAAAATAATAGGTACTGCTTCATTGGCTAACAATGTAATGAAGTGTTTTTTAGTTTCGAGTGACTTTGTTGGTCAAAATATAACTGCTCTTATGTTTTCGCATTTAGTAAACATCTTAAACTTTAAAGGTATTAATCATTATTTTGTATTTACAACTCCAAAAAATAGAAAGATATTTACTAGCTTAAACATGAAAGTTTTAGTTTCAACAATGAATACAACTCTCCTTGAAGGAGGAGATAATATATATAATATTCTAGACAATTTGAAGAAAGAATATAAAGTAAGTGATAATAAAAAAGCATGTGTAATTATCAATGCTAATCCAATGACTTTAGGACACATGTATTTAATAGAAACTGCAGCTAAAAAAAGTGAGGAAGTACTTGTATTTGTTGTTAGTGAAGATTTATCCAGTTTTCCATTTATAGATCGCTTCAACATAATAAAAGAAGCGACCAGTCAAATAAAAAAAGTAACGGTTTTACCTACATTATCTTACTTGGTTTCTAAGATTACTTTTCCGAAATACTTTTTGAAAGAAGATCAATTAATCCAGGACGAACAAACACTAGTTGATGTGATGATTTATAAAGAGTATTATCAAAAGATATTTAATATACATAAAAGATATTTGGGGGAAGAGCCATTATCATTTAATACCAACAAATACAATCATGTTCTTAAAGATTATCTAGGTGAAAAACTTGAAATAATAAAAAGAAAAAATATAGGGTCGAAAGTTGTTAGTGCATCCCTTGTTAGAAATCTTATTAAAGCAAACAAAATTGATAAGATAAAAAAATATGTACCAAAGGCAACTTATGATTATCTTCTAAGTGAAAAAGGACAAATTGTTATTAATAATATTCAAACTAACAAGTTAGGAAGACACTAATGAGCCAGATACTAGATGCAAGAGAGAAAAGATCAGAACATATTAAAGAATTAATGAAAGAATATATTAATAATTCAATAGTTATAATGAAAGCAAATGTTCCAGGAATTAATAAAAATCCCGTAAATATGATTTTTATATGTCGCTATTATAATGAATTAATGAATAAAACATTTGGAGATAGAGTAATTATTTCTAGACAAGTTAAATCACTTGATGGTGATTATTTATTTTTCGTTATAAATGAAGCTGGAAATGTAGTAAAAGAAAAAACAATACTAATTGAAGAAGATAACATTCTTGGTCGGTTAGTTGATATTGATGTTTTTGATAAATTCGCTATTACCCGCACTAAATTGCAATGCGAAATGAGAAAGTGTTTAATCTGTGATAATTACGCACATATTTGCGCTAGAAGTAAAACTCATAGTGAAAAAGCTGTTTTTAATAAAATAAATGAAATAATTACTGAATTTTTATCAAATCTAATTTTAAATAGTACAATCTCAAGTATTTATAATGAATTACATTTATATCCGAAATTTGGGCTTGTATCAGAACGAAACAGTGGATGTCATGAAGACATGGATGCAAATACTTTTGTCAGAAGTATATTTGCGATTAAATCTTATATAAACGAGTTTGTTCTTTACGGGATTAATGATTTGGACAATCCATCAAAACTCCAAGAGATTGGCAAAGCAGCGGAATCAGCTATGTTTGAGGCTACAAATGGCGTTAATACACATAAAGGATTAATATTTGCTCTTGGTGTATTTTTACCAGCGTTAACAAAGGCGATTTTGAAACAAAAAGATTCCGAATATATAAAAGAAGAAATCGAGCATATCTCGAGCTCAATAATAGGGAACTATTATGATAATCTTGAATCGAAAAAAAATAAAACTCACGGAGATTTAATTTATTTAACTCATAATTTAAAAGGGATACGAGGAGAGGCACTGAATGGATTTAAAATTATATTTGATTTGCCAAAATATAACGATAGACCTAATGTAAATAGATATCATGAATATTTACTTCATTTGATGAGTAAATTAGATGATACTACAATTGTTCACAAAACTAATATTGAAACCTTATATGAAGTTAAATCTACATTCAAAGAGATAACTGAAAATGGTGGCTATACTTTGAACAAAAAAATGGTCCAAAATATAAGCAACGATTATATAAATAGAACAATATCTCCAGGAGGAAGTGCTGACTTACTAGTACTGAAAATAATATATGAACAGTTAAACTATCTTTTAAATAAATGTATAATGTGAAAACTCCCACACTTACCATGATTTTGCTTTACTTGAAGATGGAGTTTTTTTAATGGGCTAGAAAAAAACAGTAAATAATTTATTTACTGTTTTATTTTTCAAATTTCGTTCCTTGATAGGTATCCCTTTTTCTAAGTTCTTTATCTATTTCATTCATAACAACTAGTTTTTTCAAGCTCCACAAAGGAGCTATTAACAATTCTCTTGGAGAATCACCTGTTAATCTATGAACAATAACGTTTGGATTTAGAATTTCTAATTGATCACAAACTATATCTTTATATTCATCTAGAGTTAGCATTTTAAATGGGCTTTCTAAATACATCTTACCAAGTTTAGTCTTTTTCATAATGTGTAGTAAGTGTATTTTTATTCCTTGTATGTCTAAACTATTTAAATGCCTTACGGTATCTAACATATCTTTCTTAGTTTCCATATGGAAACCATTAATGATATGAACAACAACATCAATATCTCTTTTTCTTAATTCATTTACTGCGTCATCAAAACATTGTAGAGAATGAGCCCTATTAATAAATTTACTTGTATCATCATGAATTGATTGTAAACCTAGTTCTATTTGAAGGTAAGTTTTACCATTCAATTCCTCAAGTAAATCATATATATCTTCATTTAATGCGTCACAACGAGTTGCTACACTTAGGCCTACTATATTTTTGTCTAAAGAAATCGATTCATAGTATAAAGGTCTTAATCTTTCAATAGTATCATAGGTATTAGTATTTGCCTGAAAATAAGAAATATATAGTCCGTCACTCCACTTTTCATGCATCATATTTTTGACTTTAGTAAATTGAGAAAGTAAAGAGTCTTCTTTTTTCCCTGCAAAATCTCCGCTTCCACTTTCAGTACAGTAAACACAACCACCATACCCACTTTTACCATCTTTATTTGGGCATGTAAAGTTACCGTTCAGAGACACTTTGAAAACCTTTTTCCCAAACCTATGTCGGTAAAAAGCATTTAGTGTATTGTATCTTTTTTCTTTTGTCATTAAGTTCATTAGAATCACCTGTATATATTTTAACACAATATAAGAAATTATTATTAATATATGTTATAATATCAATTGGTGATAATTATGTTTAATAGATTTAGAGATGGACTTGTTTATCCAAGACTTTTAATACAGTACCGAAAGGACGCAATGTGGAAAGTAGTTCTATACATTGCCTTTTTTGCTATTTTGTTTAGTAGTGCAAGTGTCATTGATGTAATTAAATATGATGGAATATCTGAAAGTTACAGAGAAAGCATTAAACAAGATATGACTATAGTAAATGAAGACTGTGCAATTGTTAACTCAAGATTAATCTGCGACTCAGAATATAAGATTTTGGTTTATGAACAAACGCTAATTAGTTTCTATATTGACTCACATGTTGAACTTGATTATGGTAGATATGAAGAAGCAGGCTATGCAATTATTATTCATGAGGACCATATATATTTTAGTTATAAAGGTATTGAAGCATATTCGTATTTAATAAATGATTTAGACTCTAAAGCTCACAATATAGATTTTAATGATCAATTAAATGATCCTGATTTATTCTATAATTCTATATTTGATTCTCTAGATGAATTGTTAGTTGAATATAAAGTTGCGTGGGGCTCTATCATAATATTCTTTGAAATATTAATTAGTTTTGTAGTTTACATGATGTTTATAATGTTAAGTTCATACTTCTTAAGAAGAAGATTCAAAGTTGTTCCTTTTAAACAATTATTTGCGATGACAGCTTACTCTTCAACAGCTCTATTTGTCATATTGATTTTTGATAGTATTTTAGAACTAAATATAATACTGATTGTATTGTTAATAATTGTGGCATTTAGACAAAATAGTGCGTTATCAAACGAGATAGCGAGACGTCTAAAAAATAAATCTTGATTAAAATAAATCGCTATGTTATTATACATTTAAGTAAAAACAAGGAACTAGAAGTAGTAGTAAAATATTTTTTTTAAGAGACTTAGTGGTGGTGAAAACTAAGACAAAATATTTACGAATTAGTCTAGGGAGTTGCTTGCTCGCAACACGTGAGAGTAAGTCGTTAACTTGCGTTAAAAGTTTAAGTGCTAGGAAACTAGAACATAGGTGGTACCGCGGAAATTATTTTCGTCCTTAATTTTTAAGGGCGATTTTTTTATTATAAAGGAGTGAAACGTTATGGAATATAATCATCAAGAAATTGAACAAAAATGGCAAAAACATTGGTATGAAAAAAAGAGATTTAAAGCAGTTGATTTTAGTAAAAAACCTAAATACTATAATCTAGTAGAATTCCCTTATCCATCTGGAGCGGGAATGCATGTTGGACATATTAGAGCATTTTCAAGTTTGGAGATAGTTTCTCGTAAAAGAAGAATGGAAGGATACAATGTATTATTCCCTATTGGTTTTGATGCTTTTGGACTACCTACAGAAAACTATGCAATTAAAACAGGAATTCATCCTAGAATTGTAACAGATACAAATATTCAAACTTATACGAACCAACTAAAAATGGCTGGTTATAGTTTTGATTTTGATAGAGTTATAGATACAACTGATAGTGAGTACTATAGATGGACACAATGGATTTTTGTTCAATTGTTTAAAAACGGGATGACTTTTAGAGACAGAACATTTGTAAATTATTGTCCAAGTTGTAAAGTTGTATTGTCTAACGAAGATAGTCAAGGAGGTAAATGTGATAGGTGTGATACACATGTTGTTCAAAAAGAAAAAGATGTTTGGTTTCTAAAGATAACAAAACACTCTGAAAGACTCCTTAGTGGACTTGAAAAACTTGATACATTACCTAGAATTAAAATTGAGACAGAAAATTGGATTGGTAAATCAACTGGGGCACACGTTGATTTTAAAATAAAAGATACAGACGAAGTTATGACCGTTTATACTACACGTCCTGATACTTTGTTTGGAGCAACTTTTATGGTAGTTGCACCTGAACATAAAATGCTTGTAAGACAGCATGATAGAATTAAAAATATTAATGCAATTCATGATTATCAAATACAAGCGAAACTTAAAACTGAATTTGAAAGAGTAGAATTAGCTAAAGATAAAACCGGTGTTAAAATAGAAGGATTAGTTGCTATTAATCCAGTAAATAATAAAGAGATACCTATTTTTGTTGCTGACTATGTAATGATCGGATATGGTACGGGGGCTATTATGGCAGTTCCTGGCCATGATAATAGAGACTATGAATTTGCTAAAAAATTCGGGTGCGATATCATTGAAGTAATCGCTGGTGGAGATATTAGTAAGGAAGCTTATACTGATACAGCTGAAGGTACTTTGGTAAATAGTGATATTATTAATGGTCTAAGTGTACAAGATGCAAAAGAGAAAGTTATTACGTTTTTAGCTGATAAGAATATTGGCAAAAAGCATACAAATTATAAAATGAAAGACTGGGCGTTTAATCGTCAAAGATATTGGGGAGAACCAATCCCAGTAGTTCACTGTGAAAAATGCGGAATGGTACATGTACCTGAAGAAGATTTACCTGTAATTTTACCCGTAGTTGAGGATTTTGCACCAGGAGATGACGGACAAAGTCCATTAGCAAATATCCCTGAATTTGTCAATACAACATGTCCAACGTGTGGTGGACCAGCTAAAAGAGAAACCGATACTATGCCTCAATGGGCTGGCTCAAGTTGGTACTTCTTAAGATATATAGATCCGAAAAACAATGAAGAATTTGCAAGCATGGACAAACTTAAATATTGGATGCAAGTTGATTGGTATAATGGTGGAATGGAGCATGTAACAAGACACGTAATCTATTCAAGATTTTGGCATCAATTCTTATATGATATTGGAGTAGTTCCAACTGAAGAGCCATATTTAAAACGTACTGTTCAAGGATTAATACTTGGGGCTGACGGAGATAAAATGAGCAAGTCAAAAGGTAATGTAGTGAATCCTGATAAAATCATAAATATGTATGGCGCAGATACTTTAAGATTATATATATTGTTTATAGGCGACTATGAACAATCAACTCCATGGAATGATAGTGGAGTAAAAGGTGCCCACAGATTCATAGAAAAATTAATAAGACTTGAAGATAAACTTAGTGATAAAATAAACGATTCTTACCAAGTTTTACTTCACAAAACTATCAAGGCAGTTGATGAAGATATTGAAAATGTTAAGTTCAATACAGCAATTGCGAAATTGATGACTTTAGTTAATGAACTTGGAAAAATTGATTTTATAAATAAATTAGATTTTGAAATAATGTTGAAACTTGTTAATCCTTTTGCACCTCATATTACTGAGGAACTTTGGGAAAGACTGGGGCATACTGAAGATATGGTGTATTCAAAATGGCCGAAATACGATGTAACAAAACTAGTAGAATCTACAATTGAAATGGTAGTTAGTATCAATGGGAAAGTTAGAGATAAAATTACTGTTGATATTGACATATCAAAAGATGAAATTATTGAATTGGCTAAATCAAGTGATAAAATCAAGGGAATAATTGAAGGAAAAGAAATAAGAAAAATTATTGTTGTTCCCAAGAAACTAGTGAATATCGTAATATAAAAACAGTGCAAACGCACTGTTTTTTTGTTATAATAAAGCAGGTGATGTTTATGAAAGATAAGTTTATTTTAGCTATAGTTTTTAGTTCTGCTTTAGGTCTAGATGCTATATTAATTCAGTACATGTTTTTTGAAGAAAGTAGTTATCCTTTCCTAAATGGATTACAAACGTTTAAGTATTTTACATTACAATCGAATCTAATAGTATTTTTATATTTTTTAATATTATATTCGAGGATATTTGAACATAATAAATTATTCAATAAACTTTTTGGTGGAGTAGTTGTTTATATCACTATAACATTTATAGTATATTCTATCTTTATAGAACCTTTTGTAAGTCCACAAGGTTTTGCATTTATTGGTAGCTTGCTTAATCACTACGTTACTCCGATTTTAGTTATTGCATTTATATCTAAATATAAAGGTGACTACACCTTTTCTTATAAAGATATCAAGATATGGATTATTTACCCACTTGTATACCTAATATTCTTAGTTATATTAGGTTCTATCTCAAACAACTATTTATATCCGTTTTTTCAAGTTGAAGATGTCGGGTATATTGGATTATTAATCGCTATTATTTCTGTTAATATTTTATTTTACATATTGTCATTTATATTAGTGAAACTAGTTTCAAACAAAGAAAGTGTTTCTTTCTAAAAGACCTAATTTTAGCGCTTTTATTTTGTAAAAGAATCCAAAATTTTAAAAATGTAATCCATATGTTTATTTTCGTTAATAGGTTGAAAATTACACTTTTAAATGATATAATATTTTTTGATAAAGCGCTTTCATAGATGGCGTGGATAACTTAGTTTAAAAGGAGGAAGGAAGTTCCGGTTCTTTACGTGATTTCCCAATTACAAATGAAAAGAATAACAATTATTTCAGGACATTACGGAAGTGGAAAAAGCGAGATAAGTGTAAATCTAGCTTTAAGCAAAAAAATTGATTATCTAGTTGATCTAGATATTATAAATCCTTACTTTAGATCTAGAGGGTTATCTGAAATGCTTGCACAGAAAAGTATACACTTAGTTGAATCTACTGTAAAAGGAATGACAGGTAGCGATTTGCCTTATGTTTCTGGTGAAGGAGTAGTTCCATTTGTTAACCCTGATATTACTGCAATTTATGATTTGGGTGGGACTGAGAATGGAGCAAGAGTCCTTATACAGTTTTTGGATCGAGTTAAAGATATTAATGAAATAGATTTTTTATGTAGTGTAAATATCTTTAGGCCTGAAACTGCAAACGTTAAAGGAATCTTGGATACTATATCTATGTATGAGGCAGAAACACAAATGAAAATTACGGGTCTAATAAATAATACTAATCTTATTAATGAAACGCTAGAAGAAGATATAATAAGGGGTGAAGGAATATTAAAAGAGGTAAGTAAAATCTTACATATTCCAATAGTTTATACAGTAGTTGAAGAAACTAGAAAAGATTTTAATTATACATTTAGTGGTGAAAGAATAACTCTAATTAGATACATCGCTAAGAAATACTTATAGGAGGAAATAACAATGGCAAAAGGTCAAATTTTTATTGAAACAGATAGATGTAAAGGATGTGCTTTATGTACGTTTTACTGTCCAGTACATATTTTAAAGATTGATGACACTCAAACTAATGCAAAAGGTTATACACCAATGATTACTTTTGATCCTGACAAATGTATTGCATGTGGATTTTGCGCAATAATGTGTCCAGACAGTGTAATTACTGTTGAAAAATTTCTTAAGGAGGAACAAAAATAATGGCTAAAGTATTAATGAAGGGTAATGAAGCAATGGCTCTTGCTGCTATTAAAGCAGGATGTGACGCTTTTTATGGATACCCAATAACTCCTCAAAATGAATTACCAGAATATTTATCAAAACATATGAAATTAAATGGACGTGTATTTGTCCAAAGTGAATCTGAAGTTGCAGCTATAAATATGGTCTATGGTGCAGCAGGTGCTGGTGCACGAGTATTAACTTCATCTTCAAGCCCTGGTATTGCTCTAAAACAAGAAGGTATAAGTTATATGGCTGGAGCTGAACTACCTGCTGTAATTATAAATGTAATGCGTGGTGGGCCAGGTCTTGGTGGGATTCAACCTTCACAGGCTGACTATAAACAAATTACTCGTGGTGGAGGAAATGGAGATTATTATTTATATAGTCTTGCTCCTGAATCACTTCAAGAAGCTGTAGATCTAATTAAAGAATCATTTGATATAGCTGATTATTTCAGAAACCCTGTTATGATTGCAGTTGATGGATTAATTGGACAAATGATGGAACCAGTTACTTTCGAAAATGAAACACCTGCTTGGGAGTTAGAACCTAAAACTTGGGCAGCTGATGGAGATAGAAGTAATAGAGGGAAAAATATTATAAATAGTTTATATTTAGACCCTTTAATGTTAGAAAAACATAATTTAAAACTAAAAGCTAAATATGATGAAATGAGAGATAAACATCAAAGATACGAATTGATAAATATTGAAGATGCTGAAATTGTAATTGTAGCGTATGGTTCAATGGCGAGAATTGCTAGAACTTCAATTGAAATCCTAGCAGAAAAAGGAATAAAATGTGGAATGATTAGACCAATCACAATATTCCCTTATCCGGATAAAGCATTCAAAGAATTAGGTGACTCAGTTAAGAATTTATTAGTGGTAGAAATGAGCACTGGTCAAATGTTGGATGATGTTAAAATTGCAAACGAATGCGCTCGCCCTATTCATTTTTATGGACGTGTTGGAGGAATAGTTCCTGAGGCTGAAGAAGTTGTCTCTGCAGTCCTAAAAATTATAAGAGGTGAAGATAATGCCTAAATCTAAAACTGTATATACGAGAAGTGAAGGATTAAGCAATATGGATAGTAGTTATTGTCCTGGTTGTACACACGGTATCATCCATAAACTAGTTGCGGAATCTTTAGTTGAATTGGATTTGCTAGATAGAACTATTGGTATATCAAGTGTTGGATGTTCAGCACTTAATTATGATTTCTTTAGTTGCGATATGCAACAAGCTCCTCATGGTCGTGCACCTGCAGTTGCTACGGGTATTAAGAGAGTGAGACCAAATAGTATAATATTTACATATCAAGGTGATGGAGATTTAGCGAGTATCGGTATTGCTGAAGCAATACATGCAGCTCATAGATCTGAAAATATTACTATCGTATTTGTGAATAACGCAATA
>Ga0307989_1001609_pt1 | contig 11790 bp, 6 predicted proteins | sample EllFjometagen185_FD_203164 | JGI IMG/M metagenome (GOLD analysis project Ga0307989, IMG submission 203164) | Marine microbial communities from Ellis Fjord, Antarctic Ocean - #185 | ecosystem: Environmental > Aquatic > Marine > Unclassified | place: Southern Ocean | collected 2014-10-08 | reverse complement strand
TTTGAAAGATTGGAGATTATTGGAAATAAACTTCCTAATTATCCAATTGTTTTACATGGTGCATCTTCTGTTTTACAAGAATTTGTACAAGCATGTAATAAATATGGTGGAGACATCCCTGGAGCAAAAGGAGTACCAGAAGATATGATTTCTAAAGCTGCAAAGATGTCAGTATGTAAGGTAAATATTGATACAGATATCAGACTTGGATTCACAGCAATGATTAGAAAAGAACTCATAGATAATCCATCTAACTTTGATCCAAGAAAATATCTATCCCCTGCTCGCACCGCAGTACAAGAAATGGTAATGCACAAACTTGATGTACTCGGAAACGTAAATACCCTCTAATTTACGAATTATCAATTATTATAAATCGTAAAATTGAAAATTTAATTAATTAATATTAATAATATGTTAAAAGTTGCTCTCAACGGTTACGGCCGTATCGGACGAAACGTCCACAGAATTATTATCAATCATCCAGATATGGAGGTGGTTGCTGTTAATGCACGATCTGAAGATAATCAAATGCGTGCTCACTTATTAAAATATGATTCTCTCCATGGTAAATTAGATAATGATATTAGCCATGATGACAAAAATATTATTGTAGATGGTAATAAAGTTCGTTGTTTTGCAGTTAAAGATGCTCGTGATATTCCTTGGGCAGAAGAAGGTGTAGATTTGGTTTTAGAATGTACTGGAAAAGCTAAAACTTATGAAATGGCTGCACGTCATTTAGAAGGAGGAGCTAAAAAGGTTCTTGTATCTGCTCCTATGAAAGATAACACTCCTACATTTGTAATAGGTGTGAATGAAAAAGACATTACAAGTGATTTGAAAGTAGTTTCAAATGCTAGTTGTACTACAAACTGTATTGCCCCACCCCTTAAATTGATTCATGAGAAATGGGGTATTTTAAATGCTTCTGTTTCTTCAATTCACTCATTTACTCATTCTCAAAATTTATTGGATAACTCTGGTAGAGACTTAAGACGCACTCGTAGTGCTGTTCAATCAGTTATTCCAACTACTACTGGAGCTGTAAAAGCTACCGCAAAAATTATTCCTGAACTAGAAGGAAGATTAGATGGTATGGCTTATCGTGTACCAATCGCAACAAGTTCTGTTTGTGATATTGTTCTTCATTTAGAAAAAGAAACTACTGAAGATGAACTAAATGACTTCTTCCGAAAAATTGCAAAAGACCCATATTTCGATCCAATTATAGATATTGCTGATGAAGCACTTGTTTCAATTGATTTTAAAACAAATCCTCATTCAAGCATTATCGATACACAATTAACTAAAGTGGTTAATGGAAAATATGTAAAAATCCTAGCTTGGTACGACAATGAATGGGGTTATGCAAACCGCTTAGTTGATATGATGGAATTACTTACAAAATAATCATTTAAAAATTTAAAAATTATTGTCATGAAGGATAAAAAGACCGTAGCAATATTATGTAGTGGTGGGCCTGCCGCAGGGATAAATTCTGTAATTAGCTCAATCGCAAAATCATTCTTAAAAGAAGGTTGGCGTGTAATTGGTCTTAATGAAGGCACAAAAACGATATTTACAGAGGATCCAAAAATTGTTGAAATCGATTTCGATTTTGCCGACTACATTTATAATCGTGGAGGAAGTGTACTTACAATGAGTCGCTACAAACCAAAAGATGAAGAGTTTAATACCAATTTTTTCACAAAAAATAATGTGAAACTTCTGGTTACAATTGGTGGAGATGACACTGCATCAACTGCAAATCGTCTTACTAAATATTTGAACGAACAAAAGGTAGATATTAAAAATATTCATGTTCCAAAAACAATAGATAATGATTTACCATTACCAGATAGGTTGCCAACATTTGGCTACCAAACAGCAAAAAATGAAGGTACACGCATAGCTCAAACAGTTTATGAAGATGCAAGAAGTAGTGGAAATTGGTTTGTTGTATCTATGATGGGAAGAGAAGCGGGGCATTTAGCTTACGGGATTGGAACAGCTTGTCACTACCCTCTTGTTATAATTCCAGAGATGTTTAAAGGTAAAAAAATCACCTTCGACAAAATTATCTACATGATGGTTTCTTCTATCCTAAAAAGGAAAATTGAAGGTGTAAATCATGGAGCAATTATGGTTAGTGAAGGAGTTTTTCATTTTATGGATGATGCAGAGATTGCAAATTGTGGAATTAATTTAACATTTGATGAACATGGACATCCGGAATTAAGCACTGTTTCTAAAGCTCATATATTTAATGTATTACTTCAAAAGAAACTAAAGGAAATTGGACTAGATGTAAAAAGTAGACCAGTTGAACTTGGTTACGAAATACGTTCTTGCCCACCAATTGCATTTGATATGAACTACTGCACAATGTTAGGAATGGGAGTTAAAAAGTTGTTTGATGAAGGTCAAACAGGATGCATTGTTGTTGCTAAAACAAATGGAGAATTTGAGCCATTATATCTAAAAGACATTGAGGATCCTGAAACTGGAAAAATTAAAACTAGACTTGTAGATGTGGATGCAGATGACTACACAATTGCATTCTCAAACATGCACTTCTTAACCTCAATCGATTACGAAAAAGCTGGAAAATTAGTGCAACACCCAGAGGACTATGATCTAGAAAGAATTCTAGCTACTGATTAATATTTTGATCAATTGACAGAAAAGTAGGAATAGAATAGAGTATTACCCAATTTCTATCGACTTTTCCGCTTGTTTATGTTAAAATAGATAGATATGTTAGAAGCTTAATACAAAACTTTGGATAAAATTGATGAAAAATCAACGGTGTTACCTGAATTAAGAGAAGTTGCCAATTCATTTTGGGGTTATTTTGTCTTCAATAGACGAATGGGGATAATGATTGGTTTGATATTTTTGTTTACTGGTTTATACAGTTTTAACAAAATGCCTCTCGAGTCAGAGCCAGAAATTAAGGTACCATATGGTCTAGTGATGACAACATATCAAGGAGCATCTCCTAAAGAGGTTGCAGAACAAGTCACTTTTAAAATAGAGCAAAAGATAAAATCTTTGGAAGACTTAAAGAAAATGACATCTACTTCATCTGAAGGTATTTCACAAATATTTGTGGAATTCGATGCAAAAGCAGATATTGACGATAGTATTAGAAAGCTGAAAGATAAGGTTGATGAAGCTACACCAAACTTGCCAGATGATGCCGATGATCCAATTGCACAAGAGCTTTCTTTTTCAAATAGACCAATTATTACACTGGGGTTTTTCGGAGATATTCCGTATGAGAGGTTGCTTAATGTAGTAGAAGATATTCAAGATGAACTAGAGAAGGTAAAGGGAATACAAAGCGCAAATATTGTAGGAGAGAGAAAAAAACATGTACTTGTAGCAGTCCGAGAGAGAGATATGATGCAATATGGAATGAGCTTAAGAGCAATTGGTCAATCAATCAGGAGCTTTCATATGAATAGTCCTATTGGGAATATTGAGATAGATGAACTGTATTATCGAATAAGAATTGAGGCAGATCAAGATACCGTAGACCGTGTGAAAAATATACCCATAATGACCAAAAATGGGGCTACAATTTATGTTAAGGATGTCGCAAACGTTAAAGAGGAACTTCGTGAAGCGACTACAAAAAGTCTTGTCTCTGTAAATGGTCAACCAAGTAAACAGGCAATTTCTATTAATATTGTAAAGAAAACAGGAGACAACATTGTTGAAACTGTAGATAAGGCAAAAGAGATAATTGAAGAAATGAAAATAGAAGGAACAATTCCAAAAGAAGTGGAGTATTTAGGTATTAATGATATGGGTGAATATGTGATTGAAGACTTTAATCGCCTAATGACCAACGCCCTTCAAACGGTAATTATAATCTTTATAATTTTATTTATTGCTCTCGGTTTCAAAGAAGCGCTAATTGGAGGTATTGCCATTCCATTTACTTTTTTGGTAGCCTTCACCTATTTACATCAGACTGGAAATACTTTTAACTTTTTGGTGTTATTTAGTTTGATTTTAGGCTTAGGACTACTTGTAGATACAACGATTGTAATGATGGAGGGAATGCATGAGCATTTATATAAAGATAAATTAACACCGATTAATGCAGCATTAAAAACTATTAAAACTTATAGGTTCCCATTAATGTCCGGAATGCTAACAACTATTGCAGCGTTCACACCAATGTTAATGATGAGTGGAATGATGGGGCAATTCTTTAAATTCATCCCTATTACTGTAGATATTGTATTAATAAGTGCTTTTTTTGTAGGGCTACTAATCATTCCTGGATATGCAGTACTTTTTATGCACCGGGTCAAAAAAGGTGAAAAAGAACTTAAAATATTCAGACAATTAAGAGAAAAACGAAAAGAGGTAATTAGTATTATTAATAAAAAGTATGAAAAGTTATTACATGATTTATTAGAACATAAAAAGACTAGAAGAAAATTATACTTCATATGTATTGGTGCATTTATTTCTGCATTAATGCTTCCTATTTTAGGATTTGTAAAAGTTGAAGGTTTCCCACTTGTGGATATAGACTTCATGTTTATTGAAACAAAAGCTCCTGTAGGTACAAGCTTAGAAAAGCTAGAACCGATTGTTAACAAAATTGAAAAAAGAGTTCAGCAGGATCCAAATATAGAAAGTTATGTACTTAATATGGGTATGGGTGGATCAGAAAGCTTAGAGGGTGATTTAGCGCCAGGTTCAACGAATACACATCTAGCTACAATGAGTATTAACTTTGTGGATAAAGATGATAGAACAATGCGGAGTTATGAAATTGCTGAAGCGTACAAGCAAGAAATGAAGCTAATTACAGAAGCAGATGTTACAGTACCCGAGCTTAGATCTGGACCACCAACAGGTGCTGCAATTCAAGTATTAATCTTTGGAGAAGATCATGCAGTTCTTACAGATATTTCAAACAAGGTTCAAAAAGAGCTAAAGGGTTGGGGTGCACAAGATGTTAAAGATGATATGAGTACTGGGACTGCGGAGTTCACATTTAATTTTAATGGAACATATGAAAAGTCTCTCTTAAAAAATTATGGCCTCAGTGTTACAGACGTTGCGCAGGAAGCACGCATGGCAGTATATCCATCCAAAGTAGCTAGCATCAAAAGGGGTGACGAGGAGATAGATATAAATGTCCAAAATGATTGGGGGTCATACTACCCTTCTTCAATAGATGATGTAAAAAACATTCAAATACAAAACAATTCTGGTAAATATATTAGTCTTGGGGCAATAACCACTCCACAAATTGGAGCTAGTTATAATTCTATTAAACATGTGGATGGCGATCAGGCTATAACCGTTCATGCAAATGCAGGAAAAGATCAAGTACCAGGAGATATACTAAACAATCTTACGCCATATTTACAAAACTATGATTGGCCAAAAGGGTATAGTTATGAAATTGCAGGGGGAAATGATGAAACAATGCAATCATTCGAAGATTTACTAAGAGCTATGATTATTGGATTACTTCTGATTCTTCTGATTCTAATTTCTCAATTCAATTCGTTCAAACAACCCTTTGTAATTTTGATGTCATTACCGCTTTCAATGATTGGGGTATTATATGGATTTTTCTTACTCGGCCTAAATATTGGTGTTGCAACAATGATTGGAATCGTAGCCCTTTCTGGAATTGTGATAAATGATGCAATTGTACTTATTGATAGAATCAACACAAATCGGAGAGAGAGAAAGATGGGATTAAAAGAAGCCATTAAAGAGGCAGGTCCTGCTAGGCTCCAGCCAATTATTATTACTTCAATTACAACGATACTTGGAATACTTCCCGTTAGCTTAACTGATCCATTCTGGTTATCTCTTGGTATGGCAATTGTATTTGGAATGATGTTCTCAACTATTCTCACTCTAGTTATCATCCCAAGTATTTATTATAGTTTAGAATCGGAAAGTAGTGGAACAACCATTAAGAAAAAACGTCGTTACATAAAAAAGATCCTTAGTTAATATTGCTTATTACTTAGTACCTATTATTTAGTACTTAGTTCTTTATCTGTACTTCAACTCCGCTCTCTAAGTTTCTATGACCTTCAACAATAAGCTGATCCTCTTTTGTAAGACCTGTTTTTATTTCTATCCATTTATCATAAATAGCTCCAACCTCTACAATCTTCAAAGCAGATATGCCATCTTTCACCACATAAACACTTTGTTTATTTTGATCAACGATTACCGCATTAAGTGGAACGTATATTTTATTATCTTCAAAAGTATTCATCGTAATATCGATATTCACATTTACAAACATTTCAGGCTTAAGTGCCAATGATGTATTAGTTGCAACTGCTTCTATTTTGAATTTTTTATTAAGAGAATCTGCCATTGGTGAAATCTTTTCTATGTGTCCAATTAAATCGATATTTCCAAGAGTGGGTGTTTCAAATGTAATTGGCATTCCTACATCTAATCGTGACATATTTTCTTTATCTACATAAAACACAATTTTTACGTCTTCGTATTGAATAACTTTCCCAATTGTCATCCCAGCTGAAACATAATCACCAACATCCACAGTAAGCTCACTTACATATCCATCAAGCGGTGATGAGATATCAGTATCATCAAAAGTGCTCATAGCTAATCTATACTGATTAGAAAGGACATCAATTTCTACTTGTTGTGCACGATTCTGCATGTTTCCAGTGCGCTTAGCTACCGTAAGGTCTGCTTCTGCAGAAGTTAATTGTTTTTCTGTTTGATCAATTTGATCAGCTAAATCTTGTTCGGTTGATTTACTAGTAATAGTAAAATTTTGTAGAGCTTCTTTTGCATCAGTCCATCTATTATAAGCAATCTCCATATTATTTCTAAAAACAACACTATCTCCACTTTCAGATAAAGTTGTACTTTTTTGAGTTTGAATAGCTGTATTTACGGTTCCTAAACCTGTAACTGTTAAAGTATTGATTGTAGATATGGATGTACGATAAGTTGCAAGCTGCGTTGAAGATAATTCAGAAGTGGTAATCGAATCATTGAGTAGTTCCCTCATTGCCTCTGTAAGATCCTGTGTTTGCTCTGATAGCGTTTTAACTTCATTTAGAGCCTCAACTGTATTACCAGGAGTTAATGGCGTGATATTAGAAAAATACTCCTCTGTAAGCTTATATAGCCTGCGAGCAGAGTTATATATTTGAACGGTATTATTTTTATGTTTTTGATCTAAAGCTCCATAATAAAATGGAATTGTGGATAATGAAATTGTCTGTTCATTACTTGTGTTAATGATTCCAGTAATTGTCTTAATAGTATTATCTGCATTAGATAATATTGAATTCATTGCAATTTCAGTATCAATATAAAAATCTTCCCAAGATTGATCATATGAATCTAAGGAATTTTCATAAGTTACCTTTGCATTCTCATAACTAGATTCAGCAGTACTTAAAGCAGATTCAAGAGTAATTAATGAATTTTGATTTGTAACTTTTAATTCATCTAGATTACGTCTCATCTTATCAAGCGTAGTACTCATATTATCTACAGAGAATTCTGTTTTACGTACTGTGTCATTGTTGTTTCCCTGAACAATTGATAAATTTGTCTGAGCATTTCTAAGTTGAACCTCTGCAGTTTCTAAGTTAAGCCTTGCAGAATTATTAGGGTCATTATGATCAATTACAACCATACTTGCGTCTTTTTGGATTGCCTGGCCAACAACTGCATTAATGGAATCTATAATACCAGTTGTTTTTGCAATAATTTCGATTTCTTGCTTAGGCTTGATAGTACCAACTTCTGAAATTGAATATTGTGGTCTTTCTGTAAGAGATATTGTCTCAACTACCATTTTAGGTATCTCAATCTCTACTTCTTTGTCTGATCCATTACCACAGCTAACAAGTAAAACGAGTACAAATACTGCCATGGCAGCAAAAATATATTTTTTATAGAGTGAGAATAGTTTTGTGAAGTCTTTTGGAAGTTTCATATAAATATTAATTCAATATAGTATTATATCAAATAATTGAGTTATTGTCAACAATTTAGATAAAGAGATAACACTATAATCAAGGTTATCACAAAAAGGAAGGAAAAATACGAATGATGAATCTATAAATCAGTTTATTATTTCAAATATAATTTACGTAGCTTCTGTCGTTTTTTAAATAGATCATCAAATACATCTTTGAGTTCTTCGGGGTTAAAAATCCCTTTTTCAGTAATAATTTTTGTAACTAAATCAATCGATAGCCTATCATGCGAAAATTTTAAACGTTCAAACTGAATATGTGACATTGTATGATGTTTGCGTTTTTGAGGCTTTGAATAAACATGTGGAACACCTTTTTCTAGAGGCCATAATGAAAACTTGGATGTTGTTAAAAACACATAAATAGGTTTTTTCTCTAAGTAAAAATGGGAAATTAATGATTTAGTTCCTGGATCCATTACAAAATGATAATGCTGTTGCATTGTTAGTGCGCCAAAAAATACCATATCTATAGCCTTATCTACATGCGAAAGCATATATGAAGGTACAACCTTATAATCTATTGCAAGGTTGTGGAAAAACTCAATATTATCACCTGTTTTTTCAATATCTTGTTCTGCAAGAACTACAGTAAATTTCTTCCCATCTTGATGAAATGCATTTAGCACATCTTGAACCGAATGACTATGATCATAAATTAGAATGTTTTTCCCTTCCACATCCATTGATTGTGCTGTCTTCACCATTTCTAACTTCTCCAGTTGATATGATGCATGAATAAGATCAATTTGCTTTACCACATCTTTAATAAAGGTTTTATTAGAAGCTTGAGCCTCTGCGTCTAGAATCTTATAAAACGCATCAAGCAAAATTGCATATTTAGGCTTTGTCCCCTGTAATAATTTAAAGATATCTAAAAGGTTCTTTTTTAATTGCTTACGATTAGTGTCTTTATATTGAAGAAGAGCTTCCTGCAATGCTTCAAGTGCAAGCATGCAAAATCTGTGGGCCCCTAGGTCCTTTTCGATATTCGCAAATAATTTTGAGAGTACTTGTTGCATGATATAGTAGTGAGAAATCCGTTCCGAGTGAAACGCAGGCCATTAGGCCAAGTGAAGTGAGGATAAAAGTTAATACAATTTAAGGAGTAAGACGGAGGAAATTGTGTGAACTTTTAAGGATTTTCCTATTGAAGTAGTAGTGAGAAATCCGTTCCGAGTGAAACGCAGGCCATTAGGCCAAGTGAAGTGAGGATAAAAGTTAATACAATTTAAGGAGTAAGACGGAGGAAATTGTGTGAACTTTTAAGGATTTTCCTATTGAAGTAGTAGTGAGAAATCCGTTCCGTTTATTTAAAAATAAAAATACCAAACCATTAAATACGCGGATGCTATACAAAGAGCCACAATGGTCAGTGGAAAGCTATACTTTAAATAAGATATAAATGTAATTTTCACTCCCTCCTTTTTTGCAAGATCAACACCAATCACATTTGCAGAAGCACCTATAATAGTTCCATTACCACCAAAACATGCTCCAAGTACAAGTGCCCACCAAAGTAAATCAAGATGAGGTTCTCCGGCAAGCGATTGCCTCATATTAAATAGGATTGGAATCATAACTGTTACAAAAGGAATGTTATCGACAATCATAGAGAAAGCGCCAGCACTCCAAAGTACAATAAGTAAGAGTATTGCAAAATTATCAGTAACGCCAAGTAATGAATGTGCAGCAATATCAAGAATACCAACCTTTTCAAGTGAATGAGCCAAAATAAATAACCCAGCAAAAAACCCAAGTGTTGGCCATTCGATTCCATTAAACACTTGATGAACATGAATTCTTTTATTGACTAGAATCATAAGGATAATTGCACCAGCAAAAGCAATAACAGAAATTGGCAAATGAAGCTTGAATTGGAGTAAAAATCCTAAAACCGTAAGAAGTAGCATCGCCACAACCTTGATCATATATACTGTTTCAAATTCGGTTTTTAGAAATTTATATCGAATACGACGAAGCAATAAATTACTTAAAAACAGTTTCGAAAGATTGTGATGAATTGGCTTTAAATCAGACCAACGCAAAATATAAAAAGCAACTAGGGTGACAATAACTGTAATTAGCACCGGTATCCAAAGATGTACGATAAAACTATTAAAGGATATTCCAGCCATGGTACCAACAAGGATATTTGGAGGATCACCTACAAGCGTTAAGGCACCACCAATATTAGAAAGCATTATTTCTGCAATTACAAAAGGAAGTGGATTATAACCAAGGCCTCTTACAAGAGCGATTGTAATAGGAACTACAATTAAAATTGTCGTCACATTGTCTAAAAAAGCAGAAGCAACGGCTGTAACAAGGGTAAAAAGTAGGAATATATAAAATGGATTACCTCGCGAAATACGAGCCAGGTGAGTATTCACCATATTAAATAATCCCGACTGCCGGGCAATCTCTACAAGTATCATCATACCCGCAAGAAGGGTGATGATTTCAAAATTGATTGATTCAATTGCCTCTTCGAAAGTTAGAATTCTAGTTAACACTAAGGTTCCAGCTGCAGCAAGTGCAACAATAGACTTATCAATAACCTCAAATATTATAAATATAAAGGCAATTACAAATATCGAACAAGTTAGTACTGGTTCCCAATGCTGAATAATAAAGTCCCACATAATAAAAAGACACTACTCTTTTCAAAAAATACCTGCAAGAAAAAATAATAAAAAGTATATGAAATTCACCTTACCTTTGCCTTTTTCATTGCCTTAGTTTAATATTACCTCCGTAATTAAATAACAAAATTATGAGTAATCAATTATTTGAGGAACGTCTCGCAAAACTAGAAAAAATTAAAGCACTTGGCTTTCATGCATATCCAGAAAGATTTGAAAAAACTCACTATTCAATAAATGTATTAGAACTTGGGCAAAAAAAAGTGCGTGAAGTGGAAGAAATTATGAAAAATAATAAGAAAGATATTTGCTTAGCTGGTCGAATGACCAGTTTTCGTGATTTTGGAAAATTAAACTTTGCACACCTACTTGATGACAAAGGTAAGGTTCAAATCTGTTTTGCAAAAGGACAATTAAATGAAAAAGAGGAGAAGTTAATGAAACTTTTAGACATTGGTGACTTTATTGGTGTTAAAGGAGAATTGTTTACAACCAAACATGGTGAAACAACCGTACTTGTTGGTGAGCTAACATTTTTAGGTAAAGCATTAAGACCACTTCCTGAAAAATTCCATGGATTAAAAGATCAAGAGGCAAAATATAGACAAAGATACTTGGACTTAGTTATGGATACAGAAACAAGAAAGAGATTTGACTTAAGATCTGCAATTTTACGTAAATTACGTGAATTTTATTGGGATAAGGGTTTTACAGAAATTGAAACTCCAGTACTAGAAAATATTTCTTCTGGAGCAGCGGCAAAACCATTCAATACTCATCACAATGCAATGGATATTGATGTTTTTCTTAGAATTGCAGCAGGTGAATTATGGCAAAAAACAGCTGTTGTGGGTGGGTATGAAAAAACATTTGAAGTTGCGAGATGTTTTAGAAATGAAGGAATGGACCCAAGTCATCTTCAGGAATTCACTATGATCGAACATTACGCAGCATATTGGAACTATGAAGATAATATGAAATTCACCGAGGAAATGTTTGAATATATTATGAAAGAGGTAATGGGAACTACAAAGGTAACGATTAAAAATCAAGAAGGTAAAGCTGCTGAAATTGATTTTAAAACTCCTTGGCCACGAAAAGATTACAGAGAAA